>Ga0209212_1001768_pt1 | contig 33408 bp, 28 predicted proteins | sample RifGroC2_FD_183996 | JGI IMG/M metagenome (GOLD analysis project Ga0209212, IMG submission 183996) | Groundwater microbial communities from Rifle, Colorado, USA - Groundwater C2 (SPAdes) (version 2) | ecosystem: Environmental > Aquatic > Deep subsurface > Groundwater | place: Rifle, Colorado...
GGTTCAGCCCCGCCGCGGTAGCCGCCTTCCTGAAGGTCTTCTCGTGCATGCGCGGGCTGCAGGCCGCCACCACCACGCCGTCCAGGTCGTGCTCGGCGATCGCCTTCTTCAAAAGGTTCTGCCCCGGATCCGAGCACATGTACTTGTAATCGCAGGAAAACGCCACCCCCGGGATCTCCCCCGCGGCCTTGGCCACCCGCTCCACATCCACCGTCCGGGAGATATTCTCACCGCAGTGGCAAACAAAAACGCCGATTCTGGACATAAGCTCCTCTATCCCTTGGCTGCCGGCCTTGCGGCTACAGCAGCTGTTTATCCTTAAGCAGCGGTTTCGGGTCGATGATGACGCTCTCGAAACCGAGACTTTCCGAGGCTACCCCCATGGCAAGGGCCGCCAGCTGGGTGATGTAGAAGATGGGGAGGTCCCGCCGCTCCGTATCCCCACTCTGCTGCAGATCCGAACCGAAGATGTTGCCGATCAGCGACGAATTGGCCCCGTACATCTCCTTGATCTCCTTCTGGCGGATGTCGAGGTTGCCGTGGCAAAGCGGGCAGGCGACCATGATGCAGTCGGCCCCGGCCAGGCGCGCAGATTCGAGAATGGCGTTGGACAGTTTCAGCACCACGCCGGGACGCGACAGGGTGAAGTTGGCGCCGCAGCACTCCATCCGGTGCGACCACTTGACCGGTTCCGCACCCAGGGCGCGCAGGATGTCCTCCATGATGCTCGGATCCTCGCAGTCGTCCAGCTCCGGAACCCCGGGAGGGCGGGTGAGCAGGCAGCCGTAGTAGCTGGCGACCTTCAGCCCCAGTAGCGGCTTCTTGATGTTCTCCTCGAGCTTCGCCAGGCCGTACTCGCGGGCCAGGATCTCCAGGATGTGCTTCACCGGTTTCCCCAGCGCGGCCGGCCCGTCGATGGCGATCTCCACCTGCTTGCGCTTGGTGTCGTCCTCTCTCAGGTGGTGCTGCGTGGTCTTCAGGCGCGAGAAGCAGGCGGCGCAGGCCACCGCCAGGTCACCTTCCACCTCTTCGGCGAGCGAGAGGTTCTTGGCGCAAAGCGACAGCGAAAGGAGTTCGTCCACGTTGTGGGCCGGGGTTGCGCCGCAGCAGAACCAGTCCGGCACCTCCTTCAGCCCTACGTTCAACGCCTTGAACAGGGCGCGGGTCGATATGTCGTATTCGCGCCCGGAGGCATGCAGCGAGCACCCCGGGTAGTAGGAATAACTAAGACGTTTCTTGCCAGAAGTCACAGCGCCTCCCCTTTCTTGCGCATCTCCTCGATTCTCTTGAAGATCCCCTCAATGTCGTTGATGTTCCGGTTCTTGGAATGGAACATCTTCAGCTTCCCCTTGGAAAGGAGCTTCGGCCCGAGCATGAGGTCTTTCAGGAACTGGCCGCTCTTCATGTTGAAGATCGCCCCCAGTCTTAGCTCGTACTGCCTGCCGTAGGTGCGGATGTTCTCGATGAAGAGACGGTTGGCGAGCTGGACGTAGCTTTCCTTGGAGGGGCCGTCCGCGTCCCAGGAGAGTTTCCTGAGCGCGTCCATGATGGCCGCCAGGTCCACCTTGTTGGGGCAGCGGGTGGTGCAGGTCTCGCAGGAGGCGCAGTACCAGATGGAACGGCCGGCCAGGACGCGCTGTCCCTGCCCCAGTTGCAGCAGCCGGACCACCCGGTTGGGGGGGTGCTCCATGAACGACGACATCGGACAGCCGGCAGAGCACTTGCCGCACTGGAAGCAGCGGCGCACCGAGCTGCCGGAAAGAGCCTCCACCTTTTTGACGAAACCGACGTTCATGGTCTCGTTTGACAGGTGCATCAACTTGTTTTTCACTGCGAACCTCGCGACTCGATGATGTTAAGGGCGGATCGGTTTGTTAATAAACAGATGAAAATCATACGCTCATTGAAAACGAAAAAGCAAGCGGTTCAACGGAATTTTCCCTGCATCGTTGTAACGCTGTTTTAAATAAACCCCTTTTGGGGATGCGAAAGGGGGGTGGAGAAAATGCTCAGGGAATATACGTCATTTTAAAACAAAAAAGCAAGCAAAAGTTTCAGGTGAAAGTGACTGAAAAGCAAAGGGTTTTTATCGAAAAACAGTTCGACCGGGGTGAAATTCTTTAAAATACCCGTTCTGAAAAGTGGCAAAAATGCCGATTTTTAAAACAGAAAAAAGGTCGGGGTGTGGAGGTGCGGAAGTTGCTGAAGTAACGTCGATATGGGGAGCGTCGGGCGGCAGGGGCGATTTTGCCGACGGATCGTCAGTGGAGGCTGAAAAAGGAAGATTTACGCTATTTTAAAACAAGAAGCTCTCATGTGAGGCGTCCAGTAAACCCTTTGACAGGCGAAACGAAATGTAATAATAGTATCGGGGCGTTATCCTGTGCGAGGTGTGCCATCGGTGAACTGAGAAGACTATACCGCTACATGCTCAATTGCAGGGGGGCCTACATTCTGGGGGCCGTTCTGCTGGTCGGCACCAACCTGTGCGGGCTTGCCATACCGTGGTTGATGAAGCTCGCCATCGAGGGGTTGCAGGCGCCGACCTCCCAGGGGCGGTTCACTCCTGCGCAGTACGGCGGCATGATTGCGGTAGCCGCCGTGGCGCAAGGCGTCATCCGCGTCTTCTCCCGCACCACGCTTTTGAACGCCGGGCGCAGGATCGAGTTCCTGTTGCGCGAGGACCTCTACGGGAAGCTTCTCACCCTGGACCGCACCTATTTCTCCAACTGGCGCACCGGCGACATCCTCTCGCGTCTGGCCAACGATCTCACCAACGTCCGCATGCTTTTAGGCTTCGGCGTACTGAGCCTTTTGAACACGGTGGTGGTCTACACCGCCGCCCTCTTCCTCCTCACCCGCATCTCCCCCTTTCTCACCATCTGCGCCATCGCGCCCTTTCCGCTCATGATCTACATCGTGAAGCGGTTGAGCGCGTCCATGTTTCGCTGCTCCAAGCGGATGCAGGAGGCGCTGTCGCGGTTGACGGCGCGCGTCGAGGAGAACGTTTCCGCGGCCTCGGTCGTGAAGGCGTATTGCCGCGAGGAGGGGGAGATAGAGACCTTCCGCCAGGCTTGCGGCGGCTACCTTGAAGCGAGCATGGGGGTGGCGAGGCTCAGGGGGTGGATGCTGCCGGTGATGGCCTCCACCGGGGCCTTCGGCACCCTGATCGTTCTTTTCATCGGGGGCGGGCAGGTGATCCGGGGCGAGCTGACGCTGGGCGGCTTCGTCGCCTTCAACGGCTACCTCGCCATGCTGGTGTGGCCGACCATCATGTTCGGCTGGATCCTCAACCTGATGCAGAGAGGCGCCGCTTCCATGACGCGTCTGGGTGAGATCCTCCATGCCAGTGCCGAGGTGGTAGAGCCGGACGAACCTGTCGATCCCGGGGTGATCGAGGGCGGGATCGAGTACCGCAACCTCACCTTTTCCTACGGTACGGCCAAGATGCTGCGCGGGATAAACCTGAAGATAAGGAAGGGTGAGCGGATAGGTATCGTCGGGGTGGTCGGGAGCGGGAAGTCGACCCTGGTGCGGCTGATCCCGCGGTTGTTCCCGATCGCCGACGGCACCCTCTTCGTCGACGGCATCGACCTGAACAGGATCTCCCTGGACAAGGTAAGGAGCGCGGTCGGGTTCGTCCCGCAGGAGAGCTTTCTTTTCTCCCGCAGCATCGCGGACAACATCGGCTACGGCAAGCCCGGGGCGACCAGGGAGGAGATCGAGCGTGCCGCGCGGATAGCCGGGCTCGCCGGCGACATAGCCCGTTTCCCGCAAGGGTTCGAGACCCTGGTGGGGGAGAGGGGGGTGACGCTCTCCGGCGGGCAGAAGCAGAGGGTCGCCATCGCCCGGGCTCTCATCAAGGAACCGAGCATATTGATACTCGACGATCCCCTTTCCGCCGTCGATGCCGACACCGAAGAAGAGATACTGTCGGCGCTGTCCGGGTATTACGGGGAGAGGACCGTCCTCATCGTGTCGCACAGGCTGTCGCCGCTACGCGGCTGCGACCGCATCATCGTGATGGAGCAGGGAGCCATCGTCGAGCAGGGGAACCACGCGGAACTGCTGGAACTCGGCGGCCGCTACGAAGCGATCCACAGGGAAGAACAGCTTAAGGCGGAGATCGAGAGGCTTTAGGAGGCTGCGATAAACCCTCCCTCACCCCTGCCCCTCTCCCGGAGGGCGAGGGGGAGATGGGAGGGAGATGCCAGATAAATAGCAATGAGCAACATTCGGACGGTGTAGGCAGAACCCGATCACTCTGCAAAGGACCATCATGCACTTCGGCGGCATATACGAAGACGAAACAGTCGGCAAGATCTACGACAGGCGGCTCATGGGGCGCTTTGTCGGCTACGTCGCGCCGTACCGCCGCCTCATTGTCGTCGCCCTGCTCCTCTTGCCGTTCATCGCGGCGTCGAAGCTGGCCCAGCCCTGGATCCTCAAGATGGCGATCGACAGCCACATCACCAAGGGGGTGATGGCCGGCCTCCCAAGCCTCGCCACCGGCTTCCTCGGCATCATCCTCGCCGAATCGCTTTTCTCCTTCGCCGAGGTCTACCTGCTGCAGTACGTGGGCCAGAAGGTCATGTACGACATCAGGGTGCAACTCTTCTCGCACCTCCAGCGCCTCTCCGCCCGCTTCTTCGACCAGACTCCGGTCGGAAGCCTGGTCTCCAGGCTGACCAGCGACATCGAGGTGGTGGGGGAGATGTTCGCGGCAGGCATAGTCACCGTCGTCGGAGACGTCCTGGTGCTGGCGGGGATCGTCGGCATCATGCTCTGGATGAACGTCCGGCTCTCGCTGGTCACCTTTTCGGTATTGCCGCTGCTGATATGGGTCGCCTTCACCTTCAGAAACTGGATGCGGGTCGCTTTCCGGCAGGTGCGGTCGCGCCAGGCGAACCTGAGCGCCTTTCTGGCCGAGAGCATCGGCGGCATGGCGGTGGTGCAGCTGTTCAACAGGGAAAGGGACGAGGCGCGGGAGTTCAGGAGGCTGAACTCTTCCTACATGGAGGCGAACCTCCCGGTGATCACCTGGGACGCCGCGCTCTACGCGGTGGTGGAGTCGCTCTCCTCGATAGCCGTGGCGCTCATCATCTGGTACGGCGGCGGAGAGATCGTGAAGGGAAACCTTTCCTTCGGCGCCCTGGTCGCCTTCATCCAGTACATCGAGAAATTCTTCTCCCCCATCAGGGACATGTCGGCGAAGTATTCGGTCATGCAGGGCGCCATGGCGTCGCTGGAGAGGATCTTCGGGCTGCTGGACAAGGAAGGGAAAGAACCGGAATCGAAGCCGCAACCTCCCGGACCGTCGGCCCCGGCGCCGAAGCAGGGATTGCAGCAGATCTGCTTCAAGGACATCTGGTTCGCCTACAGCGACGAGGATTACGTGCTGAAGGGGTTCTCGCTGGAGATGAGGCGCGGGGAGAAAGTGGCGCTGGTGGGGGAAACCGGCGGCGGAAAGACCACGGTGACGAGGCTCCTGTCGCGCCTGTACGAGATAAACCGCGGCTCCATCGCCATAGACGGCGTCGACATCAGGGAGATGTCGCTGCAGTCGCTGAGAAGGCGGATCGGGGTGGTGCTTCAGGATCCCTATCTCTTCTCGGGGACCATCGAGTACAACATCTCGCTGGGCGACCCCGAGGCGCTGCAGAGGGTGGAGCAGGCGGCGGCGATGGTCGGCGCGGACCGCTTCATAAGGGAACTCCCCAAGGGTTACCAGGAGGAGGTGCGCGAGCGAGGGGTGAACTTCTCCGCCGGCGAGCGCCAGCTTATTTCCTTCGCCCGGGCGGTCGCCTTCGATCCGGAGATCCTGGTCCTGGACGAGGCGACGGCGAGCGTCGACACGGCAAGCGAGCGGCTGATCCAGCAGGGACTGGAAGGGCTGATGCAGGGGCGGACCACGCTGGTCGTGGCGCACCGGCTTTCGACCATCCGCGACGCCGACCGCATCGTGGTCATCCACCGCGGCGAGAAGGCCGAAGAGGGGACGCACGCGGAACTCATGTCCGCGAAGGCGCTCTACTACAGGCTTTACCAGCTGCAGTTCAAGGATTAGCAGAGTGCTTGACCTTTTATGCAAAAATTGCGATACATAAGGGCATTTCTAACCGGAGTAAACCATAGATGAAGCATCTGATTCTCGGCACCGCCGGACATATCGACCACGGCAAGACCTCGCTGGTGAAGGCGCTGACCGGCGTGGACACGGACCGTCTCAAGGAAGAGAAGGCGCGCGGCATCACCATAGAGCTCGGTTTCGCCCACCTGGAACTACCGGGCGAGCTTCGTTTCGGCATCGTCGACGTCCCGGGCCACGAAAGGTTCGTCCGGACCATGGTCGCCGGCGTGGGGGGGATGGACCTGGTGCTTCTGGTCATCGCCGCCGACGAGGGGATCATGCCCCAGACCCGTGAACACCTGGAGATCTGCCAGTTGCTCGGTGTGAAGAGGGGGATCGTGGTCCTCACCAAGAAGGACCTGGTGGAGCCGGACTGGCTCGACCTGGTGACCGAGGAGGTGCGGGAATATCTCGCCGAGAGCTTCCTGGCCGATGCCCCCATTATCCCGGTCTCCTCCCGCAGCGGGGACGGGATAGACAAGCTGAAGGGCGAGCTGACGCGACTGGCGGGCGAGATAGAGCAGAAGCGGGTCGATTCCCCTTTCCGTCTCCCGGTGGACCGTGTCTTTACCGTCACCGGTTTCGGCACCGTCGTCACCGGGACGCTCCTTTCCGGCGCCGTCACGGTCGGCGACGAGGTGGAGATCCTCCCTTCCGGCATCGCCTGCCGTGTGCGCGGCGTGCAGTCCTTCGGGTCCAAGGTGGAGAAGGGTGGCGCGGGCGAGAGGCTTGCGGTCAACCTGCAGGGGGTCGACCACGCCGATGTCGAGCGCGGCGACGTGGTGGTGCCCAAGGGGCTGTACCGTCCCACCAGCGCGGTCGACGTCCGGCTCAACTACCTCGCCTCGGCCCACAAGGAGCTGAAGCACCGCTCCACCATACGTCTCCATTCCGCCACCTACGAGGTCGCCGCAAAAATCATCCTTTTCGACCGGGACGCGTTGGCGCCCGGCGACAGCGCCTACGTGCAGCTCCGCCTATCCAGGCCGGTTCTCCTCTTGCCTGGGGACCCGTTCGTGTTGCGTACCTACTCCCCGCAGGCGACGCTGGGTGGCGGCACCGTGCTCGATCCGGCGCCCCCGAGAAGGCGCAGGCGGTCGACGGAGGCGCTGGAACTGCTGGCGGCGGCCGAGTCCGGCGTCGACCAGGACAGGATCAGGCTCCTGGTGGAGTCGTCGCTCCTCTCGGGCATATCGGTGCAGGATATGGTGAACCGTTCCGGCATGTCGGGCAAGAGGATCGAGGCCGCGCTGGGGCCGCTGCTTTCCACCGGCGCCGTGCTCCAGGTGGTGAAGGAGCCGCGCATCTTCCTCGGCAAGGATGCCTTTGCCCAGCTGAAGCAGAAACTCTCGAAGGAGTTGAGCGACTACCTGGAAGAGAACCCGATGCAGGAGGGGATCGGAAAGGAAGAACTGAAGTCCCGGATTCCGAGGCGAAGCGACGCCCGCTTCTTCGGGCCGGTGCTGGCGAGCATGGAGAAGGAGGGGTTGGCCCTTTCCGACCGGGACATCGTCAAGCTTCCGGGGCGCAAGGTTGGTGTCACCCTGGACCAGGCCGGCATCCAGCTCATGCTGGAGGAGGCGCTCAAGAAGGCGTGGGCCGAGCCGCCGACGCTGAAGGAGCTGTGCGACCTGCTGGGGTGCACGGAGAAGCAGGTGCTCGATCATGCCAATTTGCTCTGCCGGGAGGGGAGGGTGGCGAAGATCAAGGGGGACATCTTCTACGCGCCGGACGCCGTTTCGGAGATACGCGAGAAGCTGGTGGCCCACCTGAAGGAGAAGGGGGAGGTCACGCCGCCGGAGTTCAGGGAACTGACCGGGCTGTCCAGGAAGTTCATGATCCCTCTTTTGGAGTACTTCGACCAGGAGAAGCTGACCATCCGGATGGGGGACAAGAGGGTGTTGAGGAAGGGATAAAAAAGGCTTTACCAGATATAATCCTTCGCTATCCCCCGCTTGTCGTGCCCGTACAGGATGTGGAACACCCGGAGCTTCTTCAGCGCGACGGGCGAAAGGCTCCCGAGGGGCAGGTAGATGATCCGCTTTCCGAGCCTCGCGGCTAGCTGCTTCATGTAGCTCCTCGGCGGTCGCGCCGCCGCGTAGACCACATCTTTCTCCAACGTGTAATCGAGCGCCGCCAGCAGCAGCACCTCGCTCTTCGTCCACCCCCGGTAATCGACGTCCCGCCAGACGTCCGCCATGCGCCGCGGCGGATAGCTCAGCAGAAACCCTCCATACTCGCAGCGGGATATCCCGGGCCCGACTATGTTGTCGGTCGGGGGGGTCGCGTAGAAGGCCATGTCGGACTCCTGCGCGTGCTCGCCGAGCCACGTCATGCAGTAGGGATAGCGGTCGGCTTCCTTGTCCTCGTCGAAGACCACCACCACGCAGCCGATCCCGCTCTTCAACCTTTTGTTTTCCTTGACGTAAATCTTCCCCTGGTGCAGGTTCCTGATGGTCTCGCGCATGTCGATCCCGTCCAGAAGCGACGCGGAAAACGGCTCGGTACGGCTCGCCTCCTCGCTGAGCTGCCGGGTCCCGATACGCTTCAGGTTGCGGCCGTAATCCTCGATGGTCAGGTCCTCCGGAGGATAGGAGCAGATGTAGGGATCGTCGAAGCCGTCCAGCCACTCGCCGGGCCTCTTCTCCTTCTTGCGGTTCATCATCTTCAGTCCCGGACGCCCCTTGGCGCGCACCTGCTCGCGCGGCCGGAAACGGATCTTGCGCGTCGCGGACCACATCTCCGCCGCGGAGAGGCGCAGGGTCGGTATGTCCGACGCGTCGCGCTGCCACGGATAACAGGCGGCGAGCCGGAAGAAGGCGTAGGCGAAGTTGTCGTCGACGCAACCCCTGGCGGCCGCCAGCATCTGGTACAGGTCGGGTAGGAGCATCTGCGACAGCAGCGCGTAGTTCCTGGCGAAGCGGAAGAAGGCGCGCTTTTGCCAGAAATGCACCTTGTCGCCGGTTTCCTGGCGGTAGTGCCGCGCCGCCTCGAGGAAAAGACGGAGCATGATCTTCTGCCGGTCGGGCATCACCCCCTCGGGGTCGATGCGGCGGGCGCTCCGCTGGATCGACTCGGCGAGAGCCTCCTCCTCGGGAATGGACTGCTTCCCACCCAGGATCAGCTCGAAGGCGTTGAAGCTCTTGCGCAGGGAAGCGACCGGCGCCGGTTCGGGCGGCAGCGGCGACCTCCTGGTCTCATAGATGGCCGAGAGGAAGGGGTACTCGGCCAGGACCTCCTGGCAGCTCTCCGGGTGCAGGTTGAATATGGCGACCCCTTCCCGCCGGACGCGGGTCAGCGGCTGGGCCAGACGCTGATCGAACAGGACCCGTATCCGCTCCAGGTGCGACATGCCGCATACGAAGAGGACCCTTTCATGCTGCGCGGAGAGTTGTTGCAGCCGGAAGGTCATGCCGCGTTCCCGGCGCAGGTCCTCATCGCCCGGCTCGATCTCCCGGTACAGCTGAGCGACCTCGCGGTAGAACGGTTCCAGCCCGATCCGCTGCACGGCGTAAGAATCGGGGAGCCTTTCCAGGTGTGAAGGGTAGATGTCCAGGTCGATGTCGACCAGGTGGAGCGGCACGTCGTGCTCCAGGGCGAGACGTCCCCCCTCGATCAAGGGATCGGCTGGCTCCATGATCAGGAAGACGGATTGTGTGCCGACGTGGTAGGCGAGGACCGAGATCTCCGGCAGGCGCCGCAGGCCGCGCAGGAACTGGGACTCCAGTGTCAACGGGAGTTCGAGGGCGATGCAGTCCGGCTTCAGGGCGAGGAACGCCTCCCGGACCAGGTGGGCGAACTCCATCCGGTAATGGAGGATGGGGAGTGCGTGGATGTTGCCGAATTTTTCCAGGTGGAGTCTGTCGGGCATAAATAGGTTCTCATTTCAGGTACCGTAATGCCTCTTCCCCGAGGATCCGTTCGACCGCCAGCGGCAGCAGTTCGCGCGGCTCTTTCTCCGTGGCCGCCATCATCTTCAGCGCGTAGCGCGCGATGTTGATCCCGTCCCGCACCGAGTACCGCTCGTCCGCCGCATGTCCGCGCTGCAGGAAATCGACCACGTAGTTCAGGATGGAGTTCCCGGCGAAGGGAAGGTTCTCCTTCAGGATCGCCAGCTCCTCGTCGGCCTCGGGGAAATCGATGAAGAGCTGCGGCTGCAGCCTGGAGTGGATGTACTCGGGGACCTCGAAGGTGGAGGAATCCTCGTTCATGGTGACGACGATCCTGAAATCGGGGTGGGCGGGGATCCTGAGCCCGGTGATGATGGACTCGACGTACCTCCGGTCGTCCAGGAGCGGCGCCAGCGAGGCCCACGCCTTCTCGCTCATCCGGTTCCCCTCGTCGAGGATCAGCACGCCTCCGGCGATCATGGCCGAAACGAGGGACGAAGCCGCGTACTGGATGGTGCCGTCCGGGCCGATGACCGGCGTGACGATCAGGTCCTCCGGGCGGGTGTCCATGGTGGCCTGGAAGAGGTAGACCTTTCTTTCCAGTCTCTTCGCCGCGGCATACGCCAGGGTGGTCTTGCCGACGCCGGGCTTGCCGATCAGGCGCGGGTTGAACGGGATGTCCCGCTCGTCGATCACCATCCACGCCGCGAGAAGCTGCCTGAGCAGTTCATCGTTACCCACCCAGCGCAGCGGCAGCTCGATCGGGTTGGCCAGGGTCAGTTTGATGCCGTCCAGTGTGATCCGTTCCATGTTAAGCTCCAAAATCCAAACCGTTAGCCACAGAGAAAATCTGAGTAAAAAACTTCAAACTCAGATTTCCTCAGACTGTCTCTGTGGCTAATGGTTTTATCCTTGATTTATCTCGTGGCAGTACATCATCGCGAGCCGGGCGCGGTTCTCGCGGCAGTTCCGGCAGAGTTCCCCGGCGTCCTTCCAATGTTCCTCGGCCAGCCATTGCCCCGCCTCTCCGTACAGGGAGTCGGGCTCGTTCTCGTCGTAGTCGCTCTTGCAGATACTGCAGGTTTTCATCCTCTTACCGCCGTTTTCACCAGCTCCGCCAGGCACTCGAGGAAGAGCGGCGAAGAGTTGAGGGACTCGGTCCGGACGAAGCGCTTGATGCCCAGCGCCTTCGCCTCCTCTGCGTACTGGATGTCGATCTCGTACAGGGTCTCGATGTGGTCCGACACGAAGGAGAGCGGGACCATGAGGATGTTGGGCCGACCCGCTTTCGCGAGCCTGTCTATGGTCGCCTCCGTCGAGGGCTCGAGCCACTTGACCTTGCTCGCCTTGGACTGGAAGCAGAGCTGGTGGCTCGCCTCCCCCACCTGCTCCATCACCAGGCGCACCGTCTCCTGGATGTGCGCGAGATACGGATCCCCTTCCTCGATGAAGGACTGGGGGAGCGAGTGGGCGGAGAAGACGATCTCCACGTCCTTTCGGTCGGGGAAGGCGGCAAGCCCCTGGATCACCTTCTCGGCAAGCGCCTTGATGTAGAGCGGGTGGTCGTAGAAGCGGTCTATGAAGGTCATCTCGAAGCTCACGCCGGCTTCCTTCAGCACGCGCTGCAACTCGTTGATGCTCGATCCGGTGGTGGCCCTGGAGTAGTGCGGGTAGAGGGAAAGGGCGACGACCTTCTTGATCCCCTCGCGCTTTATCGCCGCCAGCGCGTCTATCGTGGAGGGGCGGGAGTAGCGCATGGCGACGTAGGAGCGGTAGTCGTCCCCCAGAAGCTGCTGCAGCCCCTCTCCCTGGGCCTCCGTCAGTTCCCGGATGGGGGACTTGCCGCCGATCTGCCGGTAGTACTCCTCGACCTTCGGCGCGCGCTTGTTCACGATGCGCCGGGCGATGAACGGCTGCAGGAATGCCGGGCCGATCTTGATGATGTCGCGGTCCGTGAACAGGTTCATGAGGAACGGGTGTACGGCGTCTATCGAGTCCGGGCCGCCCATCTGGAGCAACAGGAGTGCGGTTTTTTCTGGCATGGCCACCTCGTGGGGGAGAAGTTTAGCCAAAATGTAGCAGAAAAAGCCGGTAAGGAGAACAGGTTAATTGATTCGGGAGGCGGCAGTCTCTAATTCTAAAGGGGGTGACTGGACGAAGTGGGCCGGCTGCGGAGGTCGTCGCCGCAGGTCCCCCGGGGAAGGGGACCTGCGGAGTGGGGACGGTAAGGGGGGATTGCTACCTGACGCCGGCCTTGCGGAGGTGGGTGCCGTAGCGGTTGTCGGTCCCCTTGATGTGCTTCACCAGCCAGTTCTGCAGGAATTCGATGACGTCGTGGGTAAGGAGCGTCTCGCCCGAATTGAACTTCTCCTGGAGGGCGAGCGCCTGGTTCACCAGGTCCTTGTGCTGCTGGACGTGGGCCGCTTCCTCGGGGTAGCCGGATTTGCGGAAAGCCTCCTCTTCGGCGGCGAAGTGCGTGCCGGTGTAGGCGATCAGGCGCTGCAGCACGGAGCCGATCGCCTCCTTGCTCCGCTTGTGCTGCATCGCCTGGTTCAGTTCGTTCACCATTTCGAACAGTTTCTTGTGCTGCTCGTCGAAGGTGTCGATCGAGGTGCTGAAGCTCTGGTCCCAGACCATGGCGTCGCTCAGCTGGAAGTGGCCGACGAGCTTGTGCAGCTCGTCGACCTGCTGGACCAGTTTGCCGGTGGCGCTCCTCGTGCTGCGGGCGCTTTCCACGTTGCTGTTGACCACGCTGGTTATCATCTGGATGTTGCTGGTGATCTCGTGCGTGGTGGCGGTCTGCTCCTCGGCGGCGGTGGCGATCTGGCTCAACTGCATGGTCAGGTCGTTGATCATGCCGAGGATGCCGGAGAGCGCCTCGCCCGAGCGGCAGGTCTCCGCCGTCCCCTGGTTCACCTGCTCCACCCCCTCGCTCATGGAACCGACGGCGGTCCTCGTTTCGGTCTGGATCGACTTGATCATGCTGTCGATCTCCTTGGTGGCCCTGGTGGTCCTCTCGGCCAGCGCGCGGACCTCGTCCGCCACGACGGCGAAGCCGCGCCCCGTCTCGCCGGCGCGGGCCGCCTCGATGGCCGCGTTGAGGGCGAGGAGGTTGGTCTGGTCGGCGATGTCCTCGATGGTGCCCGCGATGGCCCCGATCTGGTCGGAGCGCTCTCCCAGTCCCGCGACCGAGGTGGAGGTCGCCATCACCCGCTGCGCGATGCTCTCCATCAGCCGGGCGCTGTTACGGACGATTTCCGCGCCGGAAGTGGTTTCCTCGGTCGCCTTGTGGGCGTTTTCAGCGGCGTAGAGGCAGTTGCGCGCTATGTCTCCCGAGGTGGCGGACATCTCCTCGCTCGCGGTGGCAATGGTGCTCGCCTGCATGGCGACATCCTCGGCGGCGGCCGCCATGGCATCGTTGGTGGCGCTGACCAGGGCGACCGAGTCCCTGACCAGGTCGGTGACGGTGAAGAACTGGTGCATGGTCTTGTTCCAGTCCCCCATCATGCCGTTGAAGGCGTCTCCGATGCGCCCGATCTCCCCGGTGCCGACCTTGCCGATCCGGTAGGAGAGGTTCCCTGCCGCGGCGTTTTCCAGCGCGGTGGCGATCTCCTGCAAGGATTTTGTCTCGGAGCTGGCGGCAAACCAGCACGCGGCCCCTGAAATCAGGAGGATGACTGTGCCGACAGCCGCTATGCCGAGCAGGTGGGAGCCGCCGGTTATGACAAGTGAAGAGCCGATCGTTGCGGCGACAGCAACAAGGTTGATCGCGAGAGTACGAGAAGTGAAAGACATGTACGATCTCCTTCATGAATCCTATGATTAAGAGTCACAGAGGCTAATCGTCATCTCTCCTTCCGAACTTGAGATTTTAATTGACACGCTGCGGGAAGAATCTAACCGCCGGATGCGCGCAATACGGCCTGTTTTCGAGGCGAGCGGCAGGGAAGGCGCGGCGCCCGGATGGACGAACCGGACGGATTCACGCGGGTTTACTCGCTGTGGAAGACGAAGGTTTTGGTGCCTCTGGCCGCGTCGGGTGCGTTGAATGCCACCTCGCGGCTGGCGACCGGGGCGGGGGGTTGCCTGGACTTGGCATTTTCCGCGGACTGCTCCGCCTGCATCACGAAACCGCAGGAGAGAATTATCGCCGCCATAACTATTTTCCCTGGAAATCTCTTCATAGCCGGCCTCCTTGGTGCTGAGAACTCGGGGCTGTCACCCCCGGCCAGAACATCGTATGAGAAAACATATTGACCTACTCTAATGTAAGAAAATTTTAAGTCAAGTTTTATCTGCAGCGCAATGGATTGCTGTCCGGCACGGAAACCGGTTCCTGCCCGTTCAGCAAGGATCCGGCTCATGATGACCGAATTTTCGCGATGTCATTGGACAGGGGGGCAGATTGCTTTATAATGAGCGAATTGTTTTTATCAAGGGACGTTCGGAGTTGAAGGTGGAGATCGCTTTACGGCGGCGATGGGGTGTGGTCCTTGCGGTTTTGACGTGGCTTCTGGCGGTGACCGGTTTAGCCGGACCGACAGCCATGGCCCATGTGGAGCAGCACCCCCTGGCGGGGGAGGGCGAGTCCGGGGTGCAGGTGGGGGTGGACGAGCGGCTGGGTGGGAAGATACCGCTCAACCTCGTTTTTCGCGACGAATCGGGAAAAGAGCGCCGACTGGCTGACCTGATCACAGGCCCGACCATCATCGTTCCCGTCTACTACAGCTGCACCAACGTCTGCAACTACCTGCAGGAGGGGTTGGCCCGGGTGCTGCCGGAGATCAAGCTGGAGCCGGGGAAGGATTACCGTGTCCTCTCGGTGAGCTTCGACGAGAAGGAGACCCCCGGGCAGGCGGCCAGGTCCCGGAGCATGTACTACTCCGCGATGAAGGACAACTTCCCCCCGCAGGGGTGGCGTTTTCTCACCGGCGATGCGGCGGGCATAAAACAGCTGACCGAGGCGGCCGGGTACCGGTTCAAGCGCCAGGGGCGGGACTTCATGCACCCGGTCGTAAGCCTGGTCGTGACGAAGGACGGCATGATCGCTCGCTACCTGTACGGCACCCAGTTCCTGGCGAAGGACGTGACGCTGGCCCTCATCGAGGCACGCCAGGGGAAAGTAGGCACCACCATCAGCAAGGTCGTGGGTTACTGCTTCAGCTTCGATCCCAAGAGCAAGAGCTACGTGTTCAACCTGTTGCGGGTCAGCGCCACGGTCATCATCCTTTGCACCGGCAGTTTTCTCGCCTATCTGCTGGCGACCGGCAGAAAGGGGAAGAAACCGGGATCCCCCCGTCCTTCCTGATGACCTAACACAAGTATGCTGGCAGACGAAGTTTCGGGGGAAAAATGACTTCCGCAGAAAATACGGCGCCCGTCCCGGGCGGCTTCTGGCTGGATACCGGGAAGACCGGGATCCGGTCCTGGATATTCTCCACCGACCACAAACGAATAGGGATGATGTACTTTGGTTGCGTCTTCGGGTTCTTCCTGGTCGGCGCTCTCCTCGGGGTTTTGCTGCGACTCGAACTGATTGCGCCCGGCCCGACCATCGTCACCGCCAAGACCTACAACGCCCTCTTCACCGTGCACGGGGTGGTGATGATCTTCCTCTTCATCATCCCGGGAATACCGGCATCCTTCGGAAACCTGGTCATGCCGATCCAGATCGGCGCCAGGGACGTGGCCTTCCCTCGGCTGAACCTCTTCTCGTGGTGGCTTTACGCCATCGGGGCCCTGGTGGTCCTCGCCGCGCTTTTCACCGGCGGAGGGGCTCCCGATACCGGCTGGACCTTTTACGTCCCCTTCAGCGCCCGCACCGGCACCAACGTCTCGCTCGCCGTCTTGGGCGTCTTCATCCTCGGCTTCTCCTCCATCCTCACCGGGATCAACTTCGTCACCACCATCCACCGCCTGAGGGCGGAGGGGATGACCTGGACACGGCTGCCGCTCTTCGTCTGGTCCCTCTACGCGACGGCGTGGGTGCAGATCCTCGCCACCCCCATCATCGCCATCACGCTTTTGCTGGTCGTCGCGGAGCGGGTGCTGGGAGTGGGTCTCTTCGACCCCGGCCGCGGAGGCGACCCGCTGATGTACCAGCACCTGTTCTGGATCTACTCGCACCCTGCGGTCTACATCATGATCCTGCCGGCCATGGGTGTCATCTCCGAGATCATCCCGGTCTTCTCCAGAAAGCCGATCTTCGGGTACAAGATGATCGCCGTCTCGAGTATCGGCATCGCGGCGGCCGGGTCGGTGGTCTGGGGACACCACATGTTCACCAGCGGGATGAGCGACACGGCCGTGCTGGTCTTCTCCTTCCTGACCTTCCTGGTGGCGATCCCGTCGGCCATCAAGGTGTTCAACTGGGTCTCGACCCTGTACAAGGGGTCGATATCGCTGGAGGCGCCCATGCTGTTCGCGCTCTCCTTCATCCTCCTCTTCTCGATCGGGGGGCTCTCCGGCCTGATACTCGGCGCCGCCGCCACAGACATCCACGTGCACGACACCCACTTCGTCGTCGGGCACTTCCACTACGTCATGTTCGGCGGCACGGGCTTCGCCTTCATCGGCGCCGCCCACTACTGGCTTCCCAAGTTCTTCGGGCGCAGGTACGACGAGACCCCGGCGCTCATCGGCTGGATCGTGATGTTCATCGGCTTCAACATCATCTACTTCACCATGCAGCTGCTGGGGATGAGGGGGATGCCGCGGCGCTATTACGACTACCTCCCCGAGTTCGCACAGCTGAACCTGGTGGCCACCATCGGGAGCTGGATACTGGTCCTCGGGATGCTTATCGTGATCGTCAACCTCTGGCGCGGACTGCTGAAAGGGAAGCCTTTCACCGGCAACCCCTGGGGAGGAGCGACGCTGGAGTGGAGCATCCCGACCCCCCCTCCGACGGAGAATTTCGAGGAGGACCCGGTGGTCACCCACGGGCCGTATGACTTCAAAGGCGCGGGGGTTCCATGAGTCACGTCCATAAGGACAGCGTGGGAGCCAAGCTCGGCATGTGGCTGTTCCTGTTCACGGAACTGATCCTCTTCGGGGGGCTGTTTATCCTGTACTCCGTCTACCTGGCCCGGTACCCGCAGCAGTTTTCCTCGGGGGGGCGGCAGCTCGACGTGGTTTTCGGCACGACCAACACGGTGGTGCTCCTTACCAGCAGTCTCTTCGCTGCGATGTCGGTGACCGCCATGAAGCGCGGGGAGCGGCGGGCGACGCTGGCGCTCCTCTGCGGCACCCTGGTCTGCGCCGCCACCTTCCTGGTGATCAAGTACCTGGAGTGGAGCGCGAAGTTCCACCACGGGATCTATCCCAACTCGCCGAAACTCGTGGCGGGTGCGCCGGGTGAGTCGGTCTTTTTCGGTCTCTATTACCTGACCACCGGGCTGCACGGCATCCACGTCTTTGTCGGTGGCGCGCTGATCACCTGGGTCGCCCTCCTGGTCCAAAAGGGAGCGATCAACGTGGACGACAACGTGTCGCTGGAGAACGTGACCCTGTACTGGCACCTGGTCGACCTGGTCTGGATATTCATCTTCCCGCTGTATTACCTGATCCTGTAAATCCCCTCCCCTCCCCCTCCGGGAGAGGGGGGGCGGAGGCCGGGCGAGGGCGGTGATCGCGGCAGGAATGCCGCTCCTACGAGGGGAATGGAGAAACTTGGTATGACTAAAGATGGTGCGGAACACATTTTAAGCTACGGGAAGCTGGCGACGGTCTGGATGGTGCTGCTGCTGTTGACGGCGGCGACGGTGATGATCACCCGGGTGGAGTTCGGGGCGGGGAAGGTCTGGGCGGCTCTCGCCATCGCCAGCATCAAGTCGGGGCTGGTCATCGCCTTCTTCATGCACATGAAGTACGAGCCGCGACTCTTCCGCGTCCTGCTGTTCGTCGCCCTGTTCACCCTGGCAGCCTTCATCGGGCTCACATTCTTCGACGTACTCTACCGCTAGAGGGGCGATCGTGAAAAATCAGCTGATCACAACGACGCAGGCAGTGGACCCGATCTTCACCTTCCTCTTTTCCTCGTGCCTGGTGCTGCTGCTCGGCATCACCATCGCCATGATCTGGTTCGTGGTGCGCTACCGCCGATCGCGCGCGCCGGAACCGACCTCGCAGGTGTCGGGGAACGTCTGGCTGGAAGTGGTGTGGACCGCCCTGCCGACCATTTTGGTGATGGGAATGTTCTATTACGGCTGGTCCGGCTACCTCACGCTCAGGGATGTCCCCAAAAACGCCATGCAGGTGACGGCCGTGGCGCGCATGTGGTCCTGGAATTTCATCTACGGCAACGGCAAGAACAGCGGCAAGATGTACGTCCCGGTAGGGACCCCGGTGCAGGTGAACCTGGAATCGAAGGACGTGGTGCACGGCTTCTACATGCCCGCCTTCAAGATCAAGCGCGACGTGGTGCCGGGGATGAAGAACCACGTCTGGTTTGTCGCCACAAAGCCCGGCTCCTACGATGTCTTCTGCTCCCAGTACTGCGGCACCGGCCACTCGGCGATGATCGCCACCGTGGAGGCTCTCCCCCCCGAGCAGTTCTACTCCTGGCTGAACCAGGCCCAGGGGGGAGGGGAAAGCCCGGGGCGGGCCATCCTGGAGAAGCGCGGCTGCCTGGGGTGCCACTCGCTGGATGGATCACCGAAGGTCGGGCCGACGCTCAAGGGACTCTTCGGCACGCAGGTCAAGGTGACCAGGGGAGGGCAGCCCGCAGTGGTGACGGTCGATGAGGCGTACCTCAAGGAGTCGATAGTCGATCCGGGAGCGGCGATAGTCGAGGGGTTCCCGCCGATAATGCCGGCGACGACCGATATGCCGGGGGCTGAGCTGGAGGCGGTGGTGGAGTACCTGGAACACCTCAAATGACGATGGGTCTGCTGAAATTGTTCAGGTTGCCGCTGGCGGTGATGAACGGAGTGGCAGCGGTCGGAGGTTACCTCCTCTTCCCGGCTCCGGCCGATCTGAAGAGCGCTGCCGCGGTTTTGCTCGGTGTCTCGCTGCTGGCCGCCGCCGCGTCCGCGCTGAACCAGGTGCTGGAGCGCGACCTCGACGCGCTGATGTCGCGCACCGGCAACCGCCCGCTCCCCAGAGGGGACCTTGCCCCCGCAACCGCCGTCGCCATCGGTGTGGCGCTGCTCCTCGTCGGCGCCTCTGTTCTGGCCTTCTCGGGAGGAGTCGCGCCGGTCGTCCTGGGATCGGGAACGGTCGCCTGGTACCTCGGCGTTTACACCCCTTTGAAGCGGCGCACCCCCTTCGCCCTGCTGCTCGGCGCCCTGTGCGGGTCGGCAGCGCCCTTCATCGGCTGGAGTGTCGCGGGAGGAGCGCTGTACGATTTTCGCGTGGTCCTGCTGGCCGGGGTCATTTACCTCTGGCAGGTGCCGCATTTCTGGCTGCTGCGGCGCAGATTTACCGACGATTATCGCCTCGCAGGATTCCCCGTTTTCGAACCCCCGGGAGAAGGGTGCGGCCTCGCACCGGTATGCCGCCTCTGGATAGGCGCCATGCTGGCCGGGACTCTCATGCTCCCCGCTTTCGGCATCGTCGACCTCAACCCGCTCCTTTGTTTCATTGCCTTCTTCACCGCTATCCTGTTAACCTCGTTCAGGCGGTTCGAGCCGGCGGTATTCGCGGCGCTGAACCTTTTTCCGCTGGTGGTGACCATTGCCCTTTGTCTGGGCTGATGCAGGGGGTGAGTGACTGGAACGCGAGGCAATGAAAAACAACGACGGGAGAAGTTGATGGGCGACAGGGAGAAGTGCGAGAACCCGGAAAGACACAAGGTGCACCTGTGCAAGCTGAGGAAAGACGGCAAAGACGAGGAATTGGAGAGATACCGGGAAAAACCGATCGTTATCTGCAACAAGTGCAAGATTCAGGCTAACGACCCGCGGACCCTCTGCAATCCGCGGGCGCTTAAAGCCGGGAAATAGAGCGTCCCCTCAAATAACCCCGAACTCCTTCCCGACCCTGGCGAACACCTCCAGCCCGGTGTCGAGATCCTGCCGCGAGTGCGCGGCGCTGATCATGACCCTGATGCGCGCCTTCCCCTGGGGAACCGTCGGGAACCCGATCGGCATGGCGAAGATGCCGGGCTCGGAGTCGAAGAGGCTCTTCGAGAACTGCTGGGCGAGCGAGGCGTCCCCGAGCATGACCGGCGTGATGGGGGTGACACTCGCTCCGATGTCGAAGCCGGCGCCCTGCATCCCCTCCTTGAAGTAGCGCGTGTTCTCCCAGAGCTTTCGCACCAGTTCGGTGCTTTCCTCCAGGAGGTCCACGGCGGCCAGGCAGGCGGCGGTGTCCGCAGCCGTGACCGCGCTGGAGAAGAGGAATGGGCGCGCCTTCTGCCTGATCCAGTCGATCACCACCTTCCTCCCTGCGATGACCCCGCCCATGACGCCGAACGCCTTGGAGAGCGTGCCGATCTCCAGGTCGAACCTGCCGCTCAGGTTGAAGTGGTCCACGATGCCGCGCCCTCCCTCCCCGAGCACCCCTTCGCCGTGGGCGTCGTCCACCATGGTGATGATGTCGTGCCGCTCGCAGATGTCGCAGAGCCGGTCGAGAGGCGCGATGTCTCCGTCCATGGAGAAGACGCCGTCGGTAATGAGGAGGGCGCGCCGGTACTCTCCCCGGTTCTCCCGGATCACCCGCTCGCAGTCCGCCAGGTCGCAGTGCTCGTAGACCGCCACCTTGGCTGAGGAGAGCCTGCAGCCGTCGATGATGCTCGCGTGGTTCAGGCGGTCGGTGAAGATGACGTCCCCTTTGCCGACCATGGGGGGGATGGCCGCCTGGTTGGCGCAGAAACCGGACTGGACGTAGAGGGCGTCCTCCACCCCCTTGAACCGGGCCAGGCGCTCCTCTAGCCGGCGGTGCAGCTCAAGCGTCCCGGCTATGCTCCGCACGGCCGCCGGGCCGACCCCCCACTCCTCGATGGCGGCCCGGGCCGCCTGCTTCAGCCTCGGGTGGTTGGCGAGCCCCAGGTAGTTGTTGGTGCAGAAGTTCAGCACCTTTTTGCCGTCGACCACCATCCAGGGGCCGCAGGCCGAGCCGATGGTGCGGATGGTGGTTCTCAGCCCCTGCTGCTGCAGGAGGTCCAGTTCGTCCTTGATCCAGCTGAATTTGTCAGGCATCTTTTTTTGCTCCTGTTGTGGTCAACTTGGGCATGCGCCAGCTTGCGTCAACTCTCCCTCGCCCCCCGGGAGAGGGCCGGGGTGAGGGCGCTGCCCTCTGCGACTCTCATTCTTCGTAGCACTGCCCTCACCCGCCCTTCGGGCACCCTCTCCCGGAAGGAGAGGGTTTAGTTAGTGGACAGCGCGTAAAGGTTAAGCAGGCGAGGGGTTTCCCCCTCCCCGACCCTCCCCCTCCTGGGGAGGGAGAAGAGCGCGGCCCCCCTAATCCTCGATCCAGTTGAGGATCACCTTCCCGGAGTTGCCGGAGGCCATGACCCGGAACCCCTCCTCGAACTCCGTGTAGTGCATCCGGTGCGTTATCACCGGGCCGAGGTCCAGGCCGATCTTGACCATCGACTGCATCAGGTACCAGGTCTCGTACATCTCGCGGCCGTAGATCCCCTTGATGGTCAGCATGTTGAAGATCACCTTGTTCCAGTCGATGGCCAGGTCGCCGGAGGGGATGCCGAGCATGGCGATCTTGCCGCCGTGGCACATGTTGTCCAGCATCTCCTTGAAGGCGTCGCCGTTTCCCGACATCTCCAGCCCGACGTCGAAACCCTCCTTCATCCCCAGTTGCTGCCGCACCTGGGCGAGCGTCCCTTCCTTCACGTTGAGCGCGACGGTGGCTCCCATCTTCTTCGCCAGGTCGAGGCGGTACTGGTTCATGTCGGTCGTGACGATGTAGCGCGCGCCGGCGCGGCGGGCGATGGCGGTGGCCATGATCCCTATCGGCCCCGCACCGGTGATGAGGACGTCCTCTCCCAGCACCGGAAAGGCGAGGGTGGTGTGGGTCGCGTTCCCGAAGGGGTCGAAGATGCCCAAGACCTCCATCGGGATGCTCGGGTCGGCGTGCCAGACGTTGGTTACCGGGATGCAGATGTACTCGGCAAAGGCCCCGGCCCGGTTCACCCCGACGCCGTTGGTGTCCTTGCAGAGGTGGCGCCTCCCCGCCAGGCAGTTCCGGCACCTGCCGCAGACGATGTGTCCCTCGCCCGAGACGATGTCCCCGAGGTTCAGGTCGCAGACGTTGCTTCCCATCGCCGCGACCGTCCCCACGAACTCGTGCCCGATCACCATCGGGACCGGTATCGTCTTTTGCGCCCAGGGGTTCCAGTCCCAGATGTGCAGGTCGGTGCCGCAGATGGCGGTCTTGTGGATCTTGATCAGGACGTCGTTGATGCCGATATCGGGTACCGGCACCTCGTCCAGCCACAGCCCCGGCTTGGGATATTTCTTCACCAGTGCCTGCATGGTTTTCATGACGGTCACTCCTCTAATGGATGGCGGGGATCAGGTCATTAATGTTACCAACTGCAAACGCCATGTAAATAGTGGGAGGCGATCTGCTATGATATCGGGTATGTCGAGCGACGCAGAAAGGAGAATATCATGAAAGAAAAGGAAAGCTGCCCGAAGCCTGAGCAACACAAGGCTCACATGTGCCAGTTGAAGCATGAGGGAAGGATCGAGGAGATCGACAGGCATTCCGCCAAGGCTAAATTCGTCTGCAACAAGTGCAATGCCAAGGCTGACGAGGAAGGATATCTCTGCAGCCCCCGCCCCATCTAGAGACGACGTTCAAGGCCGGAGCAACGAAAAGGGAGCCGCCCCAACGGCTCCCTTTTCCCGTTTCTGCGCCGTCAGGACGCTTCCGCGGCAGCCTTAGCCCTTGCCAATCATTTAACGATAAAGTAAAACGCCATTTTGCCGATACCTGAGCTTACGTGGGGATGTCGTGACGGTGACGGTGTTACAGCCGGCGGACAATGAAGAAAGTTTTTATTTATTAGAGGGTTGAATGTCGGGGTTTCTTCATCGTAATTTTGCAGGTGCTCTTTTAACCTTGTTCTGCTTCGCAGTCCTCGTTGTCGTCGCCGCGCCTGAGCTGCACGCTGCGCCCACGGTTCCGCGCATCCTCGTCCTCAATTCCTACAACAACGGCTACGACGCCGCCCAACTCGGATTCGGCGAGGTGGGCGGGCGGATGATGGAGGGGAAGGTCCAGGGGCAAAAGGTGGCCGAACTGGCTATCCGGGTGATCCAAGGCGAGCCGGCGGAAAGCATCCCTGCCTTCACCGGCAATCTTTCCCGCCCGATGGCGGATGAGACGGTACTGCGCAGGTTCAACATCGACCACGACAGGCTTCCCGAGGGGACGCTGCTGGTCAACGCCCCGGTCTCCTTCTACGCGGTCAACAAGACCGCGTTCTGGGTGGTGCCCGTCGTCTCCCTGACCATGATGGCGGGTCTGCAGGCCCTGTATCTCAACTACAAGCGGCGCAAGATCCTGGAGAAAGTCGTGCAGGCGACGGAGGCGAAGTTCAGGCAGCTGTTCGACAGCGCCGGAGACGCCATCTACATCCACGGTCCGGACCTCAGCATCCTCGAGGCGAACCAGTCCGCTTGCGACCGGATGGGGTACAGCCACCAGGAGTTCCTCGGCCTTTCACTGCTGGACATCAACGCGCCGGAACAGCAGCCGAGGCTTCCCGAGCGGGTCGCCACCGTGCTGAAGGACGGCCGGGCGCTGTACGAGTCGGCGCACGTCACCCGCAGCGGCGAGATCATCCCCATCGAGGTGAGCAGCAGGGCGATCGAATACCAGGATGGTCCCGCCATCCTCGGCATCGTGAGGGACATCTCGATACGCAAGAAGGTCGAGCGGCGGGAAAAGACCAGGCTGAAGATACTGGAGCAGATGGCGACCGGTTCGAGGCTCGAGGACCTGCTGGTCTACATAGTCCGTTTTGTCGAGCAGGAGAGCCCCGGGGCCCTCTGTTCCGCCCTGCTTGCCAACGAGGAGGGTACCAGGCTGATGCATGGCGCCGCGCCGAGCCTCCCGGAGGCGTACAATCGTGCGGTGAACGGCCTGAGGATCAAGGAGGGGATGGGATCGTGCGGCACGGCCGCCTTCCTGAAAAAACGGGTCATCGTGGAGGACATAGAGACCCACCCGTTCTGGAAGGGGTTCCAGCCTGCACGCGATGCCGGCCTGCGCGCCTGCTGGTCCGAACCGGTCCTCTCCGTGAACGGCGATCTGCTCGGGACCTTCGCCATCTACTACCGGAGCTGCCGCAGTCCCGGCGAGGAGGAACTTGCGCTGATAGAGTCGGCGGCTCACATGGCAAGCATCGCCATTGGGCGCGTGAAGAGCGAGGAGAGCCGCAGCCGTCTCGAAGAGCAGATGCGCCAGATGCAGAAGATAGAGGCGATCGGGCAGCTGGCCGGCGGCCTCGCCCACGACTTCAACAACCTGCTGACCCCGATCTTCGTCTATGCCGACATCGTGAAACGGAGTCTCCCCGAGGGGGATCCCAAGACCAAGAAGATCGAGGGGATCATCTCGTCCGCCCACAAGGCCGCCGAACTCACCAAGAAGCTCCTCTCTTTCGGCCGCAAGCAGCTGCTCAACATGACGGTGCTGGACCTTAACGAGGTGATCCTGTCGCTGCTCGACCTGATGCAGAGGACCATCCGGGCCAACATCGAGATGAAGACCAGCACCACCCCCATGGGAGCGTTCGTCTTCGGCGACCGGGGGCAGATCGAGCAGATCCTGATCAACTTCGCCGTCAACGCACAGGACGCCATATCGGGCAAAGGCGCCATCACGATAGAAACGGGGAACGTCTTTCTGGATGACGAGTACGTCAGGATGAACCCGGGGATGAAGAGCGGCGCCCATGTGCTCCTCTCCTTCACCGACAACGGCTGCGGCATGAGCGAGGAGGTCCTGGCCCACGTCTTCGAGCCCTTCTTCACCACGAAGCCGGTGGGCCAGGGGACGGGGCTCGGGCTGGCGACCGTCTACGGCATAGTGAAGCAGCACAACGGCTACATCAAGGTGGTAAGCCAGGTCGGTAGAGGGACCTCGTTCCTGCTCTACTTCCCGAGCTTCGCCGGCGAGGCGAAGGCCGTCGGGATCGATAAATCCGGCGGCGCGGCAAACCGGCGCAAGGCAAAGAGCGCGACGATACTCGTGGTCGACGACAACGAGAGCATTCGGGAAATGGCGCTCGACCTGCTGCAATCCTCCGGTTACCGGGTGCTGATTGCCGAAACCCCTTCCATCGCGCAGCAGATACTGCATGACCAAAACGGCACGGTGGACCTGCTGGTCACCGACGTCATGATGCCGGAGATGAGCGGGCCCGAGCTATACGAGCGCCTGATCCCGCAATTCCCCGAGTTGCCCGTACTGTACATCTCCGGCTACACCTTCGACGAGAAGGTCCACCACCGCCTGCATAGCGACCGCGTCAACTACCTCCCAAAACCGTTCACCTCGGAGCAGTTCCTGGCTGCCATAGAGCAATCCATGACAAGAGCAGGTGACGCCTGATACAGTCCTACCGGGTCCCCTCCACGCTTTTTCTCGCCGTCCCATTCAAGCAGAGCCCCCTTCCCTTAGGTTCGCCTCTCAGACTGTTGTAAAATATCTGGTACTATTTACTCCGGTAACCAGGTAGTTGCTGCTATCTACAGACGTCCGGCACACTGGCAGGCACTGGTACAGAACAGGCGTGTGCTTCAACTGTTTATGAGGAAATCTCGCATGGATTTGACAAAGACTCACACCATAGTTCTTGATGAGGGCGATCCCGAGCTGAAGAGAAAGGAGATCCTGGACTATTTCCATGCAACGTTCACGGTGGACGAGAGGCTGTACGATGCGCTGAAGGACGACGGGGCCTTCTACCTGAGGGCGGACCGTCTGCGCCATCCGCTCATCTTCTACTTCGGGCACACCGCTACCTTCTTCGTGAACAAGCTGGTGATAGCACGGGTCATACAGAACAGGATCAACCCCCGCTTCGAGGCGCTCTTCGCCGTCGGCGTGGACGAGATGTCCTGGGACGACCTCGACGAGACCCATTACGACTGGCCGGGCCGAGCCGAGGTGAAGCAGTACCGCGACAAGGTGCGCGAGCTGGTGGACGAGCTGATCCGGACCATGCCGCTCACACTTCCCATCACCTGGGAGGACCCGTTCTGGGCCATCGTGATGGGGATCGAGCACGAGCGGATACACCTGGAGACCTCGTCGGTGCTGATCCGGCAATTGCCGATCGAGCGGGTGCAGCCGCTCGACTTCTGGGCCATCTGCCGCGACTGCGGCGAGCCTCCGGCAAACGAGCTGTTGCCGGTCCCTGGCGGGAAGGTGACGCTCGGCAAGGGGGATCGTCACCCGCTCTACGGCTGGGACAACGAGTACGGCCGGCACGAGGCGACGGTCGAGGAGTTCGCGGCGTCCAGATACCTGGTGTCGAACCGGGAGTTCCTCTCCTTCGTCGAGGACGGGGGGTACGGTGAGCGCAGGTGGTGGACCGAGGAGGGGTGGAACTGGCGCGGTTTCAAGGAGGCCGGGTATCCTCTCTTCTGGGTCCCGCGCAAAGAGGGCTGGGGGCTGCGCACCATGCTGGAGGTGATAGACCTGCCGTGGAACTGGCCGGTAGAGGTCAACTACCTGGAGGCGAAGGCCTTTTGCAACTGGCTGGCGGCAAGGTCCGGCAAGCCGATCCGTCTGCCGAGCGAGGATGAGTGGAACCGCCTGCGGGATCTGGCGGACATCCCCGACGCGCCGCAGTGGAGCGAGGCGCCGGGGAACATCAACCTGGAGTACTGGGCGTCCTCCTGCCCCGTGGACCGGTTCGCCTCAGGCGACTTTTTCGATGTCATCGGCAACGTCTGGCAATGGACCGAAACCCCCATCTACCCCTTCCACGGCTTCCGCGTCCATCCCTGGTACGACGATTTCTCGACGCCGACCTTCGACACCAGGCACAACCTGATCAAGGGGGGCTCCTGGATCTCGACGGGGAACGAGGCCACGCGCGACTCCCGCTACGCCTTCAGGCGGCACTTCTTCCAGCACGCCGGTTTCCGTTACGTCGAGAGCACGGAGCCGGTGCCACTGCACGAGGACCCGTACGAGACCGACGTACTGACTGCGCAGTACTGCGACGCCCATTATGGCCCCGGACATTTCGGCGTGCCGAACTACCCCAGGGCCTGCGCGCAGATATGCCTGGAGCTGACCCGCGGGCGGGCGAGAGGGCACGCCCTTGACCTTGGCTGCGCCTTGGGACGCGCCAGCTTCGAGCTGGCGCGGGGGTTCGAGAGGGTGACGGGGCTCGACTTCTCCAGCCGCTTTTTCCGCCTGGCGACACGCCTGCAGGAGGATGGATACCTCCGCTACGCGCTCCCGGAGGAGGGGGAGGTGGTCTCCTACCACGAGCTGAACCTTGCCGACCTCGATCTGGAGGGAGTGCGGGACAGTGTGGGGTTCTTCCAGGCCGATGCCTGTAACCTCCCGGAAAAATTCACCGGCTACGATTTGGTGCTGGCGGCCAACCTGATCGACAGGCTATATTCACCCCGCCGTTTCCTGGCCGGGATACACCACCGGATCAACCCCGGCGGGCTCCTCGTGATCGCCTCCCCCTACAGCTGGCAGGAGGAGTTCACCACGAAGCAGGAATGGCTGGGGGGATACCGGGAGGCGGGCGAACCGGTCTGGAGCCTGGACGGGCTGAAGGCGGCACTGTCGCAGCATTTCCGGATGATGGGCGAGCCGCGCGACCTCCCGTTCGTGATCCGGGAGACGAGACGAAAATTCCAGCACAGCGTGGCCGAGTTGACCGTATGGGAGCTTAAATGACGGGTGAGAAGTTCGATTTCGACGAGATCATAGACAGACGCGGCACGTCCAGCGAGAAGTGGGACCGGTACGAGGACCGGGACATCATCCCGCTCTGGGTGGCGGACATGGATTTCCGCTCCCCGCCGGCGGTGATAGATGCGCTGCACGAGCGGGTGAGCCACGGCGTTTTCGGATATACCGCTCCGCCCGAGGGGCTGGCGCAGGCGGTGATGGAGTCGCTGCGGGACGAGTTCGGCTGGGAAGTGCGGCAGGAGTGGATCACCTGGCTCCCGGGGCTGGTCACCGGGCTGAACGTCAGCTGCCGTGCCGTCGGTGCGCCGGAGGACGACGTCATCACCTTCACCCCGGTGTATCCCCCCTTCATGTCGGCGCCGCCGCTCTCCGGGCGCAACGTGATCAAGGTGGCGCTGAGGTGCGACGAGGGGCGCTGGGTGCCGGACATGGAGGCGCTGGAGCGGGCGGTGACCCCGAGGACGACCCTGCTCCTTCTTTGCAGCCCGCACAACCCGGTCGGGCGCGTCTGGAGCGCGGAGGAGCTGACGGCGCTGGCGGAATTCGCGCAAAGACGCGACATGGTGATCTGCTCCGATGAGATCCATGCCGGGCTGGTCCTGGAGCAAGGCGTGCGGCATATCCCCATCGCGACCCTCTCCGAGGAGATCAGCCGACGCACCATAACCCTTTGTGCGCCGAGCAAGACCTACAACGTCCCGGGGCTGGGGTGTTCCTTTGCCGTCATCTCCGACGATACGCTGCGCCGCAGCTTCAGGAAGGCGATGGGGAGGATCGTCCCCCATGTCAACCTGCTCGGCTACACGGCCGCCGAGGCGGCGTACCGGCACGGGGAGCAGTGGCGGCAGGAACTGCTCGCCTACCTGCGTGGCAACAGGGATCTCGTGGCGCAAGAGGTGGCGAAGATGCCGGGCTTGACGGTGACCCGGGTGGAGGCGACCTACCTTTCCTGGATAGACCTGCGTGAAACAGGGATAGAGGATCCGGTCCGCTTCTTCGAGGAGGCGGGGGTCGGCCTCTCCGGCGGAGTCGACTTCGGCCTTCCCGGGTACGTCAGGCTGAACTTCGGATGCAGGCGGCAACTCCTGGCCGAGGCGCTTCGTCGCATGCGGGTCGCGCTGGAAGCGCGGAGTGGGAAGTAGGTTTTAAGCAAAAGAAGTGGTTTGGTTTTCTCAGCAGTGCTTTGTTTCTCAGAAGTCCTCAGATTTTCTCTGTGGCAAATGGTTTCCCTTAATGGTTTTACGGAGGAGACAAAATGAGGCGAATTATCTGGCCGATACTGATGCTCATGCTGCTTTTTCCTGCGGTGCCGCACGCCGAGCAGAAGCCTGACGACCGGGACGCCCTTGCCGGTCTGAAGAACGTGAAGGTGGTCTTCGACGTCAGGGCGCCGGACCTGGAGGCGCTGGTGTTCAACCTCGAACTCTTTGACGAAACCTGGGAAGGGATGGTTGCCCAAGGGATACAGCCGGAGATGGTGGTGGCATTCCGGGGGAAGGGGGTGAAATACCTGACGGCGTCCGGGATGAACAAGGAAGCGCTGGATTTGGTCAAGGCGCTGAAAAAGAAAGGGGTACGCTTCGAGGTCTGCGCCGTGGCGATGCGGGTGTACAAGGTGGATCCCCGCACCCTGGTTCCCGAACTGAAGATGGTGCGTAACGTGCTGACCTCCCTCATCGGTTATCAGAACAAGGGATACGCGTCGATCGCCATAAACTGAAGCGGCACACCGCCAACCAGATCCCCTGGTTCCCAAGCTCCAGCTTGGGAACAGAAGAGGTCGGAAGCAGGTTCTAACGGAAAAAAGCCCGGTTTTCTCAGAAGTCCTCGGATTTTCTCTGTGGCAAACGGTTTGGTTGATCCGGTTTTACCCGAAAACCCTGTTCTCCTGCTCCCTGACGCGGATGAAGGTGGTCCGCTTGGTCAGCTCCTTCAGGGCCGAGGCGCCGACGTAGGTGCATGCGGAACGGACGCCTCCCAGTATGTCCCGCACCGTCTCCTCGATCGCCCCCCGGTACGGGACCTCGACCGTCTTCCCCTCCGAGGCGCGGTAAGACGCGACCCCCCCGGCATGCTTGTCCATAGCCGTCGTCGAACTCATCCCGTAAAAGAGCTTGAACTGCCGTCCGCCGCGCTCGAGCAACTGCCCGCCGCACTCGTCATGCCCGGCGAACATCCCTCCCAGCATCACGAAATCGGCTCCCCCTCCGAACGCCTTGGCGACGTCGCCCGGGCAGGTGCAGCCGCCGTCGGAAATGATCCTCCCTCCCAACCCGTGGGCGGCATCGGCGCATTCGATTACGGCGGAAAGCTGCGGGTAACCGACCCCGGCCTTGACGCGGGTGGTGCAGACGGAGCCGGGCCCGATCCCGACCTTGACGATATCGGCGCCGGATAGTAGAAGTTCCTCGACCATCTCGCCGGTCACCACGTTGCCGGCCACTATCGTTTTTTCGGTGAAGGTGTTCCTGACCTTCTGCACGAATTCCACGAAGGCCTCCGCGTAGCCGTTGGCGACGTCGATGCAGATGAACTCGACCTTGGGGTGGTTCCCCATGATGGCCGAGAGCTTTTCGAAGTCGGATTCGGAGGAACCGGTGCTGACCATGATGCGGGAATAGATGTCGTCGGCGCGGCCGTCGAGAAAGGCGTCCCACTCCGCGACGCTGTAATGCTTGTGGACGGCGGTCAGCATGCCGTGGGCGGCGAGGCGTTCGGCGACCTGAAAGGTGCCGGTGGTGTCCATGTTCGCCGCGATGATCGGGACGCCGGTCCATTCGTTCTTGCTGTGCAGAAACTTGAAGTGTCGTTGCAGGTCTACCTGTGAGCGGCTTTTCAGGTTGGACCGCTTGGGTCTGATCAACACGTCGCTGAATCCGAGTTTCAGATCGCTCTCAAGGAACATGGCAAACTCCGCGGCAGACATTAATGACAAAAGAAGAGAGTAGCGGAAAAATGAGAAGGCACAAGCGGAGCCGCTCATCTTTTACGGAAGCGCGGATTCCAGGAAAGAGTTGTCTTTACGCCTATATAAGCGCTGTGCTAGAGTGCCGGCGGGGGTGATACACATGCACGAGCAAAACCGGATGCGCCGCCAGCGCTGGCTGATCTTTTCCATACTCGCCCTGGTCTACATCCTGGTCTACTTCTACCGGGTCTCTCTCGCTGTAGTAGCCAAGGACCTCTCGCGCGAACTCAATCTCACGCCTGCGGAACTCGGATCCCTTTCCAGCATCCTCTTCTACGTCTACGCCGCCGCTCAGATCCCGCTGGGACCTATGATCGACCGGCTCGGTAGCCGCCTTGTCATCAGCGGCTGCGGGGTCCTCACCGCCCTGGGGGGGATCCTCTTCTCGCAGGCCGCGAACATGGGGCAGGCGATGGCGGCCCGCGTCCTGATCGGGATCGGGACGGCGTGCGTCCTGATGGCGACCTTCACCATCTTCAGCCACTGGTTCACCAAGCAGGAGTTCGGCAGGGTGTCGGGGCTGATGGTCGCCTTCGGGAACCTCGGCAACCTTGCCGGCACCGCGCCCTTGGCCCTGGCCGTTACCATGATCGGCTGGCGCAACTCGTTTCTGGCCGCGGGAGTGCTGCAGGCGCTCTTTACCCTGCTTGTTTTCCTGATCGTACGCGACCGGCCCCCGGTATCCCCTTCGGCCGCCGGGGAAGGAGACGCTCCGGTCAAGATCGGGATGATCGAGGCGTGGAAGCAGATAACGGGGAACAGGGACTTCTGGCTTCTGAGCGGGGTGGCCTTCGCCTGGTACGGAGCGTACCTTGCGGTGCAGGGGTTGTGGGGCGGGCCTTACCTGATGGAGGTGCTGAAGCTGAGCCGCGAGGAGACGGGGAGGATGCTGATGTTCACCTCGCTCGGGTTTATCACGGGAAGCCTCTTTGTCGACAGCGTCGCCCGAAAGCTGCTGCACTCTTACAAGAGGACCCTGCTCTGCGGACAGCTGGTCCTGCTGCTCCTCATGTGCTGCTTCCTCGGTTTCATCGATCACATGCCGCCGCTCGCCCTGGGCGCGTTCTTCTACGCCTTGGGGCTCGCCGTGTCGAGCGGCGTGATGATCTACCCGATCATCCGCTCCATGTTCCCGGTCACCATCGTCGGGACGGCGCTTACTTCGTTGAATTTCTTCGTGCTGATGGGGGCTGCATCGGTGCAGCAGGTGATGGGGATGATCATCAACTCGTTCCTGAAGATGACACCGGGGGAGTCTGCGCAGGCGTACCATGCGGCCTTCCAGCTGCCGGTAGCCGTGCTGGCTGTCGCCGTGGCGCTGTTCTTCTTCGCCAGGGATTACTGGGAGCGCTCCGACTAAAGCAGCTCTTGCAGGGCGATCCTGAAAGCGTTCAGGTTCTTCGATCTCTTCAGCTGCTTTAGTTCCCGCTCCAGCTCGGGGTCTTCCACGTTGGAGACGACCCCCTTGATCTTGCCGAGGACTTGGGCGTCGCCGCAGAAAAGGTCGCAGTAGCGCGGCAGGAGATCCGACAGGTAGCGGTGCAGCAGGGCCCTTCTCTCGTCGCACTCCGGCTCGGCCGGCGCGCGGCCGCGCAGCCTCTCGAACAGCATCGGCTCCCCGACGCCGCCCCTCCCGAGCATCAGCCCGGCGGCGCCGGTCTCCTCCAGGATCCGGAGTCCCTGGGCGCTGCTCCTGATGTCGCCGTTGGCGATGACGGGGATGCCGGTCCGCTGCACCACCTGAGCGGTGATGCCGTGGTCGGCTAAGCCTTCGTAGGCCTGCTTCACCGTGCGGGGGTGCAGCACGAGGAAGTCGACCCGCGCCGCCTCGAACAGCGGCAGGAGCGAGAAGACCTGCTGCGGGTCGTCGTACCCGGCGCGAAGCTTGATGGAGAACGAGCCGTGGATCGCCTCGCGCAGCGCAGGGATGATTTCCTCCAGGAGTTCCGGGCGCTTCAGCATCCCGCCGCCGGTGAGCCCGCTGGTCATGCGGCCGTAGGGGCACCCCATGTTCAGGTTGATGTGCACCGCACCGGTGGCCTGCGCGGCCTGCGCGGCAGAGACCAGCGCTTCCCGCCCGTGGCCGATCAACTGCACCACCAGCGGGACGCCGTCCTCGGCGGGGCTGATTTCCCTGATGTCGCTCGGCATGAGGCGCTTCTTCACCGACACCGGGTTCACCCGCATGAACTCGGTCCAGACCACGTCGGGCCTGACCCAACTCGTGAAGACGGAGCGGAGCGCGCGGTTGGTGAGTCCCTGCATCGGCGCCAGCATGAGCGGCTTCACTCCCGCAAGCCAGGGGAGCACATTCTTGGTTTCAGGATTGTTGCCTGAACTGATCACTGTTAAGCTGTCCATGTTTTAGGTAGTTGGTTTGCCACGGGGAAATAGGGAAGGAAGGCGGGGCATCCACTTGTAGGAGCGGCATTCCTGATGGAGCCGCAAAATATTGAATTGCCTGCTAAATACCTAAAATAACTGAATAATAGTGCAGTTTTTCCTTGGTGTACCTTTGATGTTGTAGTAATATAACCGCTGCAAATTCAGCCGGTTAGCGG
>Ga0209212_1001769_pt1 | contig 33402 bp, 31 predicted proteins | sample RifGroC2_FD_183996 | JGI IMG/M metagenome (GOLD analysis project Ga0209212, IMG submission 183996) | Groundwater microbial communities from Rifle, Colorado, USA - Groundwater C2 (SPAdes) (version 2) | ecosystem: Environmental > Aquatic > Deep subsurface > Groundwater | place: Rifle, Colorado...
TGACGTGTTGGAACATTATCAGAACATCTGGCGCTATATCTTAGTCGATGAATATCAAGATACGAGTCACGATCAATATATGCTTCTTAAATTATTATCGAAGAGACATGAAAATCTATTTTGCATAGGTGATGATGCCCAGTCTATATATCAATTTAGGAAGGCCGACATTCGCAATATATTGAATTTTCAAAAAGATTATCCCCAGGCTCAAGTAGTTTTACTTGAACAGAATTATCGATCAACTAAGAATATTCTTGCCGCGGCACAGGAGATAATATCCAACAATCAAGGGCAGATTCAGAAATCACTTTGGACTGACAACGATGGGGGAGAGAAGGTGCTGATTAAAGAGATTTTAAATGAGCGCCGAGAAGCAAGCTTTGTTGTAAATAAATTACGCGAGCTAGGGAGAGAGGCCTACAAATTAAAAGATTGCGCCGTTCTATATCGTACCCATGCCCAATCTCGAGCCATTGAAGAAGCCCTAATCTCAAATGCCGTGCCCTACCAAATCGTCGGTGGTGTAAAATTCTACGCTCGCAAGGAAATCAGAGACATCTTGGCCTATCTAAAAATAATCGCTAATCCTTCTGACGTCTTAAGTTTTGAAAGGCTTATTAATATCCCACCAAGAGGTATTGGCGAGATTGGATTAGATAGAATTCTATCCATGGACCGTGATGATGTGTTTAGGGCTCTAGATAAAGCCATTGAAGACGATAATCTTCCTAAGAAAAAGATAGAATCATTAAAAATATTTAGATTATTATTAATTAAGATCCGCGAAGCGGCCAGACAAGAGAAATTAAGCAAGATAATCCAATTTATAATAGAGAAGACTGATTATGAGAATTATCTAAAGGGGCTAGCAAGTCGAGTCCAGTATGAAAATACTGAAGACCGTATGGAAAATTTAAAAGAACTTTTGACCGTAGCCAAGCGCTACGATAATGACATTGATAAAATATCAGCACTTAGTCATTTCCTTGAGGACATAGCACTCTTGCAAGACACTGATGACCTATTAAAAGCTGAAAATCGTGTAACCCTCATGACCATGCATGCTTCAAAAGGTCTTGAGTACCCCGTGATATTTATGATCGGGCTTGAAGAGGGATTATTTCCACAAAATCGAGCTATTACAAATCCTATCGAGCTTGAAGAGGAACGTCGTCTTTGTTATGTTGCCATTACCAGGGCTAAAGAAAGACTGTTTATTACTCACGCAAGATTTAGAAATATATTTGGCTCACTGGAAGTTAACTTGCCGTCGCGATTTATAGCCGAGCTACCGTCTCATGCTATTAATCATCACGCCGACAATGCTAACTATTATAGTGACGATACTGAAGAAAAAATATTCTATTAGATGAAACTTATACCTAAAAAATCCTTAGGCCAAAACTTTCTTCACGATCCCCAAATTTTGGCAAAAATTATCACATCGGCAAATTTAGATGAGCATGATACTGTTCTCGAAGTCGGCCCAGGTACCGGTACATTAACCAAGTTAATCTATCCTAAGGTTAAAGAGGTAATTGCCGTAGAGAAAGACAGTCGGGCAATAGAAGAATTAAAAAATATGTTTCAAAATTCGAGTGTGAAGATAGTTGAAGATGATATTATGAGATTTAATCCCTTAGATCACGGCTTATTAGTTAATAATTATAAAATAGTCGCCAACATTCCTTACTACATAACTTCTAATTTTTTGAAAATTATTCTCGAGGATTGGCCACAACCAAAACTTATAGTCTTAACAATTCAAGAAGAAGTCGCACAAAGAATAATGGCTAAGCCACCCAAGATGAATATCTTAGCCCTAGCTGTTCAATTTTATTCAAACCCAAGGATTACTGGCCATATTTCAGCTGGCAGTTTTTTCCCGAAACCCAATGTTGATTCGGCAATCATCACACTCCAACCAAAAACACCGCCCTTAGATTTAGATAATGCTAAGAAATATTTTAGTTTGATTAAATCGGCTTTTGCCGAAAAAAGAAAACAATTAGCAAAAGTCCTCGGACAAAAATTAAATATACCAAAAGAAAGGATAGGGGAGATGCTTATCTGTATAGGTATCCGCCAAGATGCGCGTCCAGAGATTCTTTCTCAAGATCAATGGCTAGCTCTCTTGAAGTCTCTTAGATAATGCTATAATCAATACATGCCAATATGTTATAGATATATTTGTATTATTCTCATTGTTACCATACTTTCTTTTTTTTATTCTGGATCTGTCCTAGCGTTTAGCCTTGGAATTCCGTTTGGGGGTAAGGTTCTTACATATACCCCCTGCACATGTGGTTTTGGAACGGCCTTAATCACTGTGGGTACGCCAACGCCTGGAGCTTTTCTATACGTGCCATTTGCTAAGGCCTACAGTTATTATTTTCCTTCAATAGGCCGTTGGATTATTGGCCTGGCATCGTCAACACCAGCACCATGCATGATGGGAGTAGCACCCTATTGCACATCTATAGGCTCTTATAAGCCAATCACCATGTTTGGCACTAGTATGTGACCTAGCTTATACCCAGATACTGCTCACAAAAAATGACTCCTTCTCGAGTCATTTTTATAGACGAGATATGCACAGATATTTTGGCTAAAAATATGGCTTAAAGTGGTATAATTTGGCTAGATGACAGCCAAAGTTAAATTAATTTTTGGCGCTTTGGGCTTGATTGCCCTTGTTTCGGTTTTGCTTCTTTATCAATACTTCCGATCCGACTCCAGGTTCAACATCACTAGGCAGAAGAATCCTACTGACCTTTCTATCTCAAAGGACCAGGATCAAGATGGACTTTCAGATGCCGAAGAAATGATATGGAACACCGACCCCTTTAATCCCGACACTGATGGAGATGGCTTCAAAGATGGCGAAGAGGTTACGTCCGGACATGACCCATCAAAGGCTGGCCCAGAGGACCTGCTTGATTCTACCAATGCAACTGATAATTTGACTGGGCTTGCCCTAGCCGGTTTAGTCGAGGGTTCTCTTAGGCCTGGTAGTTCTGATTATGAAAGATCTTTAAATGATCTCGCTGATAATGTAGCCAGTGGCATTAGATTTGGTAAGCCCAAATTATTCACCCTAACAACAATCATTGATAGCCAGCAAAACTATAAAAACTACTTGCATAATCTTGCTCCTATTTTTAATAAGTTTGCGACAACTTTCGCGGATGAGCTGAATGCTATGCCCAAGAAACTTGAGCTTATGAGTCAATCTGGACTTTCAGATTCAGAGATTATCGGCTACTACTCTGCTAAATCTAAGTCATTTAAGGATATCACTAGTTCTCTTGAAATTATGAAAGTGCCTAAATCGTGGAAAGATATCCATATAGCTTTAATGGAGATGGTTGATAGTCTTTCTGGTGCAAACGACTCTATCTCGAAAGGAGCAAAAGATCCTATTAAGGCTTATGCCGCCTTAAATTATATAGGCAACGAATACGCTAACTTGCAGGCCCTGGTAACCAATATTGATAGGATTATTGCCCAACAAGGCATTGATTCTAATATCTTATTCACTAAAGATTAATGAAGAAAATATTAATCATTATTCTAATCATCGGCTTCGTCTTACCGATAGCCTCCCAGGCAGTGATAGGCGTGGGCACTGGCATAGACGCTAGCGTAGGTACCATTAAATTTGCGTCTTGCACGGTTGGTGGTGTAGTTGCACCATGGCTCTCAAAACAGCTAACGGATCAGCGAGATAAACTTAATGAACAAGCCAAAAAATGGCTAAGCTGGCTACAAAGTAAGATCACAGGTAACCTACCAAGTATACCCATACAAACCATAGTACCGTTACCAGGCGTTATACCAGGTATGAGCAAAGTCCCAGTCCAGGATAGCGATACAAAGAATGCCGTTGATAATGCTAAAAATGGTATTAACTCGAATTTCAACTCTAAGGAATTGTGGGGAGACACTATTGCTAGATGTGGAGCTAGGGAAATCCTGAATAAAATTTCTGGGGATATCGTTAATACCGCTCGCACTAGCGGACGAGATGGAGGTGCGGCCTTTGTTCGTAACTGGAGAAATTTCTTAACTCGTGCTGAATATCGCGGAGAAGATATGTTTCGTGCAATGCTATCTAATACTAATATCTGTAGCTACATGGCCAAAGATGCCAAAAATGCATTTGGTGTAACTAGAACCATTACACTTCCTGGAGTTAATACGAGAAGCGGCAACTTGCGTTCCTATGCTCTCCGCGCCAATTGCACTATGCCTAAAGATTTTGACATAGCTAAGTATCAACAAGATTTTCAAGGTAATGGCGGCTGGGAGGCGTTTAGTCGCTTGCTAGACGGCGCCAATAATCCCTATGGGATGATATTAATGTCCGCGGATGAGATAGCTAGGCAACGAGCTATTGAGCTTGCAGCTGATACTGCTCAAACTGCCGCTAATAATGGCTATGCCGGTATCAGTGGTAAGAATGCCAATGACAGTTGTATGATTAGGGGAATGGCCGGAGCATGTCTCGTCTATAAAGATATAAAAACTCCGGGTAGTTATTTAGCTGCTAATTTAGCGGCTACAGTCCAACAAGAGCTAGCTTGGGTTGGAAGCGTTGATGAAGTTGGAGAATTAATCGCTAATCTGACCGAGATTACGCTTAATAGGCTAACTAATCTTTCGAGCCCGAATGAAGGGAATGCCTACATAGAAGAATCGTTGCCCGCAGAACCCACGCCGACCGTACCTCCATTACCAGAGTGCAGTATTGAAGGAGCATTTCGATATGGAGATGAAATGAATACGGCGATCATCACTCTGATAGGACAGAATCCGGAATTTCTGAACAGCGTACCCGTACTTGGCGGGAATCCGAGACATCCAGAAGAGATAGCCTATCCTCAAACTGATCTCGACAAAACAGCCGATGCCCTTCTAGTGATCATCAAGGGAAATATGACCGATTTTAAGGGTGGTAGACTTTATACGAGTTGTAGTGGATCAGGTAATATCGGTACGGATGCTATTATTATTGGTAAACAAACCAACCAACAAGGCGAAGTCTATGATTTTAAGAGTGGCGCGGCCGAAGAAGAGGGGAAGCCACTCAGGGATGCGCTTCAGACATCGAGTAGCGGTGAGCTAACTGATTGGATACGCTTAGTACCATAATACTTTGAATTTCAAGAAATATTACAAAATCTACTTGCCAGTATTTGCCATCATATTACTTGGCGGTGTTTTTTTCTATGTCAAAGATGTCGTGGCCGCATCTGCTAATCCCCTGGGATGGATCGGCGGTATCGCATTCGATGGAATAAAAAGCATGGCCTTTAGTTTTATTTGGCTAATCTTCTGGATAATAGGCAAGCTATTGGCCGCTCTGATTATAGCCCTAGATACGTTCTCTAGGATCCCAGTATATCCTAAGACTGGCGTGCCTGTGGTTGAAGAAATTTGGAAAATAATGCGCGATATGGCTAATATGGCATTTATAGTAGCTCTAGTTATTGCTGCTTTTGCTACAATCTTTAATACATTCAGCTCATCCATGGCCTTCTTTAAGGGAATGAACTGGCAACAAACATTAGTAAAACTTTTAATCTCGGCTGTTTTGATTAATTTTAGTCTAACGCTAGGCGTACTTGTTCTAGATATCGCCCAAGTACCAACCAATATGCTTCTTAGGTCAATGGGGGATATTGCCGGCAATCTAGGTAATGGTCTAAACCCATCTCAATTTATGGTAGGTAGTATTGGTGACGCTAATGGAGTAGCTAATCTGACTGGAGTTTTCGATAAAGCCGGAGGAGCTCTTGATGCGACTGGCGGGGCTCTTATATCCTTGATATTCGGCATCGTCTTATTGGGATCCTTTCTTGTTTGTATTTTTACGGGTATCGCATTTATTATCTATCGCATTCCTATGATATGGATGCTCCTCATGTTCTCGCCTCTAATTTGGGTCGCTAGAATATTTCCAGGAGGAGAAAAATCATTTAGCGACTGGTGGTCAAAATTAATCGGCTGGGCTTTCTTCTTGCCTTATTACTTTTTCTTTGTCTACCTTGCTCTATATTTACTCGGCAATCAGGATAGGATTATGAAAGCGATCACACTCAATACGAATACCACTGTTTATGGGCCAGACATCTCCGTGCAGTTAATATTTTTCTATGCAATAGTCAATATTATTCTCATGGGTGGAACCAAGATGGCCATTAGTTGGTCTCAATCGACTGGTGCTGCCGGAAAGAAATTCTTCGATTGGACTGACAAGGCAGCTAAACGGTCTATACCAATGTTAGGAAGCGTGGAGTCTATCAAAAAGGCAGGTACACAAAGATTCGAAGAAATCCAGAAAAAAGGTCTACCCGGTCGTTTCAGTATGCTTTACGGTGGTGATGCGGCAATTACACAGAGAGATGCCTATTGGGCAAAAAAGCTAGGAGTATCCGGGGCTGGACCGAAATATCAAAGATTACTAACCGATAAAGCTAGCGAAGAATTTAAGTTAATTGAAGAACAATTTGACCTAGGTAAGCTCAATACCGATCAGGTATATAATCTGGCAAAAAATTCTAAAGCTACCGACGCCAAGGGTCTTGCTTATAGAAAGATGGCGGCAAAAGTTGGAAAGCTTGATAACGCATTATTTATAGAGACCCTAACACAGTTAAAAGACAATCCTGCGGCAATTAAAGATTTTATGAGCTCAGCTAAAGAATCAAAGTTTAGAAATATATCAGCTGACGATATAGCTCGAATGGCTGCCGGTGCCGATGGTGTAACAGAAGATGGCAAAGCATTTGACTATTCAATGCTCAGAGAAAATGGCAACTATGCACCGATGAGGCGGGATTTGTATAAGCACCTCCAATCTGACACGAAAAACTTATCCAAACTTGAAGACGGTCAGATAAAAGAAGCCTTAGCTGTATTTGGAGGAGACACGACTGCCGATGGTTTCGCCTTTATGAAAGATCTAGGCAAGGCTAGGCCCGATTATGGCTATACTTATAAAATAAATACGGATGTGAAGCGCGATGAGGCTATTAAGAAATACAATGATAAGCATGCGGGAGGCTATCAGATACGCCTAGGACAGCCCCTAAGCCAAGATGATGCGAAGCGCTTAAAAACAGACCATTACGTTGGAGCTCTAGGAGAACTAAAAGATATAGCTAATCTGCCTTTTAAAAAGATATGGGACACGGAAGAGTTTCAAGCGGCTATGGTTATTAAATATGCCTCTGGTAGTTCAAAAAGCGCTACAAGCTCTCTTAATAACTTAGAGAATTTATGTCGAGCCGTTACAGACTCTGGTGATAAGATTAGAATCTTGGATTTAATTAGACAAAGAGTAGACGCAAAACGCAACAGTATTGGATCGGCCAATGAATATCCCGATCCAGGGAGAGGGCTAGAAAATCAGATGCCCGGAGGTCAACAAGAAGAAGACGAGCCTGAAGAAGATATGATTGATGATACCGATGCCAACCAAGGAGGGGATACTCCACTCACGGCATCTGGTGTTAGCGCGAGGAACCAAAAGCCACGCATTATAACGGCTGACTTGAATCAAAATAATGTCATTGATTTGAGAGATAAAGAAAAATGAGATTTCAATTGCCACAATTTATAGAGATCGAGACCAAGCTTGTTGGCCCTTTTACGCTGAAACAATTTATCTGGATTGCAGCCGGTGGAGCTATTCTTTACCTTGCTTTCCTTCTTCTTGGTCCAGGTATATGGTTTATCTTGATTGCTATTCTAGTTGGCTCCGGCGCCATAGCGATGGCTTTTGTTAAGATAGACGGTATGCCTCTTTTAAACTATATCATTTATGCGATTACCTTCACTATTAGTCCGAAAAGATATCTCTTCAAAAAAAATAATGATAAAATAGACTTACCTTATTAGTATATATGACCCAAAATAGCACCAAAGATCTAGTCCAGATTTATGACATCAAAGATGATGTTATTATCTTAAAAAATGGCGCCTTACGCTCAGTGCTTAAAGTAAGCGCCATTAATTTTGAATTGCGCTCAGAAGATGAACAAATCGCTATCGTCCAAAATTTTCAAAACTTCATTAATTCCGTAGATTTTCCCATCCAAATTATGATTCGCTCGGTACAATTAGATCTTTCAGATTATGTTAGATCGCTGACTGAGGCCACCGATAATATGAGCAATGAATTATTAAAGATTCAGGCCACGGAATACGCTAAATTTGTCGGTGAGTTGGCTCAATTATCTAATATTATGGCTAAAAGCTTTTACGTTGTTGTGCCATTTTATGCGGTTGAAATCCCGACGAGCAAGGGCATTTTTGACGGCATTAAAGGTATATTCGGCAAATCCAAGCCTGCCATTGATCGCTTCGATGATGCCTATGTTGATAAATATAGAACTCAACTTTTCCAAAGAACAGATTTAGTGCTAGGAAATCTTGTTGGTCTGGGCTTAAGAGCAGAATTATTGCGTGGCAATGATTTAATGAATCTTTTCTACTCTCTATACAATCCGGGTTCACGAACCAGTTTCACAAAAGAAGAAACGATATAATTATATTTATGGCAGATCAAAAAATAAAATTAGATGAGTCTTTTGCACCAGCAGCTTTTAATGTAAACACTAACTACATTCAGGTGGGGGATCGTTTTGCTCGTACAATTTTTCTTGCTACCTATCCGAGATATCTAAACACTAGCTGGTTTTCTCCCATTGTTAATCTGGATAAAATCTTCGATATTTCAATATATATCATTCCAAAAAATACTTCAGCCGTATTAAAAGAACTCCGAGACCAACTGGGCAGGCTGGAAGCCCAAGTTATGGAAGAATCATCGCAGGGCAAGGTTAGGGATCCTCAACTAGAAACTGCTATCCAGGATATCGAAGTATTAAGAGATAAGCTTCAGCAGGGCACAGACAAATTTTTTGAATTAGGCGTCTATATCACTTTCTATGAGAATGATTTAAAAACCCTTGAAGATACGGATAAAAAAATCCGAGGAATGCTTGAGTTCCAACTAGTTTTCCCCAAATCAGCCGTGTTTAGAATGTCTGATGGTTTTCTTTCTACCTTGCCACTAAATGATGATCGCTTAAGCGTCCATACATCTCTTAATACCGAGCCAGTTTCTTCTATATTTCCATTTGTATCTTTTGATTTAACGTCTAGCTCTGGTATTTTATATGGCATTAATACCCACAATAATTCCTTAGTCTTATTTGATCGTTTTGGTCTAGAAAATTCGAATACTGTCGTATTTGGTAAATCCGGCGGAGGTAAAAGCTATACGGTTAAATTAGAGATTCTGCGTAGTCTTATATTTGGGATTCAGGCTATTATTATCGATCCCGATAATGAATATAAGCATCTTACCGAAACTGTTGGTGGCTCGGTAATCCAGGTTTCTATTAACTCTGACCAACATATAAACCCTTTTGATCTACCTATTCCCAAAGAAGACGAATCTGCTGGAGATATGTTCAAATCTCATATTCTAAATTTAACTGGATTGCTTAAGTTAATGCTGGGCGATATTACACCCGAAGAAACTACTATAATCGACGAGGCTCTTAGGCAAACTTATGCCGTTAAGGATATTACTCCGGAATCTGATTTTACCAACCTAGCACCGCCTCTTATGACTGATCTTCAAAGTATCCTTGAGGGTATGCAAGGTGCAGAATCACTAGCAACAAGATTGAGGAGATTCACCCAGGGAACGTTTGCCGGTTTTCTAAATCAGCCAACTAATATATCTCTAGAAAACCAAATTGTTGTTTTTGGAATCCGCGATATGGAAGAAGAATTGAGGCCCATAGCTATGTATGTTGTTTTAAATTTTATTTGGACTGAGATTCGACGTAAAATGCGTAAACGTATATTACTTGTGGACGAAGCTTGGATATTGCTTCGCACAGAGATTGGCGCCTACTTCTTGTCTGCTATAGCTAAGAGAGCGAGAAAATACTATGCCGGGCTAACAACTATCTCTCAAGATATACCAGAATTTTTAGCAACAGATTACGGTAAAAGCATTCTAAATAACTCATCGATTCAGATTCTTATGAAACAATCACCGGCAACCGTCGATTTGATTCAAAAAACTTTTGGCCTGACTGATGCCGAAAAATACTATCTACTTGAGGCTCGTGTCGGCTTTGGTCTATTTTTCCTTGGACAGACACATGTTGGTATAAGGATGGTTTCTTCTTTCGCAGAAGATCAAATTATCACCTCCGACCCTAAACAGATTCTGGAAATAGAAAAAGCGAAAGAGGAGTGGGCTAAGGAACAATAATCGTCATGGACGGAGAAACACAATTAAGAGCTCTTGAGAGAAAAGCGGAAACCGTTGGCTCCCAAGGGGGAGCTCTTTCTGATAAGGAAAGAATAGCGCTTGTTCGCGCCAGAGAGATAGAAAAGAGCGGATATCTTTTTGTCGAAGAACGCTCTAATCCTATTCTCGAAGCAGCATATCAGAGAGCCTTAGCACGTGGCGAAGAATATCGACCTAGCGACCAACCTACCACAGGAGATACCGATCGTACACATCCTGAACCTACCCCTGGTCACGCGAGGACGCAAAGAGATAATATCTCTAATAGCCTAGTAGAGAAAAAACTATCCGCCGCAGAAGAAGAGACCATCACTGAACAGTTGTCTATCGAGCAAGAAGTTAGTAATATTAATAGCCAGATCGCAGAAACATATCAAGAAGGTATATCCTATGGCAAACCCTCTAAATTTAAATATTTTATATTATTCTCTCTGGCCATAATCGTTGATGTTGTCGACTTCGCCGAAATAACCGGTTTTGGGTATTTTATAGCTAAGACAGTTGCTATCATCTGTACAATCCTAATGTACTTGATTTTTTGGTTTACTAATATAAAACAAAAAAAGGCTGCGAACTATCAGCAAGCAGCTCAGAATTTTCTGGAAGATCTTCAAAGGAACGTCGCTCATCTAGAAAGACGCTCAGTGCAAATCGCAAGACTCACTGGTAAACTGTCAAAAAATAGATTTATTAAAAAGCTAAAGCCAGTAAGAGCCCTAAGAAGAGGGACTGCCTCTGCAATTAGGGTAGCTAGGCGCAGTCCAGCAAGTAAATTTTTAGGGGCCGCTATCGCTAACCTTGTCCCTGTGCTTGATCTTATGCCATGGCAAGTTATTGGCGTATGGCTTAGTTACAGAGACGAGAATGAGACCTACAAAGATGCGGCTGCTGTCGCGAACGATTTTCTCACTGAAGCGCCAGCAGAAGCGTAGACTAATACTAACACATGGCCAAGACTAGTTCGATATTTTTTATCATAATACTTATCTCGGCATCAGCATTTTTAGCAGGGTATTATTTTAGCGGAAAAAGTCCCTCTGATACTGACATTCTAGCTAGCAACTTGCTCTCTAAGTTTGAGACGGCTGAGAGCGATAACGAAACTGACAGAATAGCATCTCATCCACAAAATACAAGCCAACCGCTTAACTCAGAAGAAGCAGTCTCTCTAGCCATATCTACTCACCCAGATTCAGTTATATACTATGAGAAAAAAACTGGCAAAGTCGTTGAATTGAACTATGTATTAGGCACTAAGTCTATTATTACAAACAATAGTCTAGCTAACTTCATATCTAGTATTTGGTCGCCCGATAAGAAATCTATTATATCTCTCTTCTATGATTCCTCGGGCAACTATTACAAATATTACAATTTTAAAACCAAGGAAGTCTCTATATTTAAAAATAATATTAAATCTATCGCTTATTCTCCAGATAGTAAGAATATAGTCTACCTTCAAGAGAATGCCCTGGATAATGCTATCTATGTAGCCTTACCAGACGGTTCAAACCGAAAAAAAATACTAAACACACGCTTACAGAATATTGAGCTATTTTGGCCTGCGGTAGACAAAATTTACATTCAAACTACTAGCGATATAGATGGCGTCTCCTCTCTGTTTAGGATAGATGAGACGGGCGACACACTAAAACTCATAGGAAGCAGCCTAGAGATGCAAGTTAACTTCTCTCCCGATGGCGAGCGACTTTTATCTTCTTATGTAGTGGGCGGGAAATTAGTAACAAAATTCGTTGTTGAAAGCGACAGAGAAACGATTCTAAAAAAGCCCCTATGGGCCAGCGAGTGCGCTTGGAGTGCTAATGGGAATTTAATTTATTGCGCCTCTACCGGAATCGATGAGAATCCTAGCCATGCAATAATTGAATACAATCTAATAGACGACACGATTAGGCAAGTTGGTAATTTACCTTTTACTGACCATGTCAGCACGGCCATCCTATCCACCTCAGAAAATTATCTGATTTTATTAAATAAGACTACTAATAGGATATATGCTATAGAAATTGCGAGATAACCAGATTATATATAAGGTTTTATGACTATTCTTCTTTGCGGGTCTTCTCCGATACTCTCTGTGGCCACATCTGGGTAAGAAGCTAATTCCATATGAACCATCCTACGTTCATAGGCTGTCATCGGGAGAAGAGCTTCGGCCTTTTGTGTACTTCTAACCCTCATTACTGCCTGTTTAGCTAACTCAATTACATAGGAAGCCTTGGTTCTCTTGTAGTCATTAATATCAACAGCCAGAGTCACGCCCCTCTCTTCTCCCTTTAAAAACATAGCCCTTATTATGTGCTCTAGTGCTTCAAGAGTTTGGCCATTTTTACCGATGAGAAATCTACCACTATCCTGTGAGTTTATTAGAACCAGTACTGCTTTGCCATTCTTATTCTCCTCTTCTTTAAACTCAACCTCGCATTCTAGGTTCATGTGCCCAACAATTGTCTTTATTGCTTGCTCTATTTTTTCTTTATTCATGTCCTTAGTCAATCTAACTATGTCTTATTTTAATATAGGCTTGTTCGAATATTGAATAGGCCGTGGACGTTACCCAGTAAAGAATTAGTCCGGCTGGTAGCTTCCAGCCAATAATTATAATGAACAACGGGAAAAAATACAACATTTGATTTGTTAGCGCAGCAACTTCTTTGCCAGCTCCTTCTACCTGGGGCGCGGCATTCTTCTTTTGCTGCCAGGCCTGAATGAATTGTAACCCCCCAGCTAATAGCGTCAGAGGGATATTTCTATGGGCCAGATCAATTATTCCTAGAAAAGTTGCTTTAATGACTTCCGGGCGAGCGATAAAACTATATAAACTATTCAGAGCCTCAGGCTTAATACCATCGCCAAATACTTTATAGAGGGCAATTATTAAAGGGAATTGTATTAGCAGGGGCAGACAACCACCTATAGGGTTAACGCCTTTATCCTTGTATAGCTTCATGATCTCTTCGGATTGGCGCGATTTGTCATTTTTGTGCTTCTCTTTAAGAAGATTAACGTCAGCTCCGAGTTGAGTTAATTTTCTTTGAGATAGTAACGCCTTGATTGAAAGGGGCATAAGTACTAAACGCACAAGAATAGTTAGAACAATGACCGCCACACCAAAATCATGGCCTGGTAATATATTATAAACAGCTACTGCCAAATTCAGGAGGGGACGATAAAGAATTTCATTAAATAATGCTGTCATTTTATGGTAAGTCTATGCCACCTCTACTTAATGGGTTACATCTTAATATCCTACTCAATAGTTTCGTTAGACCCCTTTTTGCTCCATATTTAGTAACAGCTTCGTGAGCATAATCACCGCATGTTGGATAGTACTTACAAGTCGAAGAAGCAAATAGGATTGGCATTAGCAACCAAGTAGGTGACATAGATTTATAACTCCTGATTACCCATAGAAGTAGTTTTTTAGACATAGAAATTGTCTTTAAGGATATCACTTAGATCTTTTACTATCTCTTGGTCTTGCCCTGTTTTAGAAAGACCCACAGACATACTAATCCCAGGTCTCATTTTAGAGTTCGTTTTATTGAGTAGCTCAACAATTATTCTTTTGAGCCTGTTCCTTCTGCTAGCTAGGGGAGTTACCTTAGAAGATATACCAACCATGTATCCAGCCTGTGCCCTACCTACTTCAAGCCATCTGATTACTACGAATTTACCTCTTTTAACTAAGCTACTTCTAAAAACTTCCTCTTGTGCTCTCTTGCTACTGAATTTTAATTTTTTTTGAATGCCCAAGAACTAGACAGTTAGCTTCTTTCTTCCCTTATTTCGTCTCCTTGCTAGAACCTTTCTCCCAGATTTTGAGAGAGACTTTGCTAGAAAGCCGTGTTTTCTCTTTCTTGGTATTTTTTTTGGTTTAAACAGTGTTATTTTCATATGGTTTATTTATCGTGTTAAAAGCTCATTAATTTTATTACATTTCTGACTCCTGGTCAATTTTTACGTTCGTGCATATAATTTTGTAGCAAGTCAATATTTACTTTATTTCTCCACTTGTTATAAACATATTATCCACTTTATGGATGCTTTCTTTGGTAATCCATTTATCTATACTGGATACGTAAGGACTTTAATTAGTTAACTGGCATTTTACGATGACGAACGAAGAATTATGGAAAGCTGTGCTGGGCGAGATGGAGCTTTCTTTGAGTAGAGCGAATTTTACTACCTGGTTTAAAAACACAGTCATTCTTTCTCGCGACAAAACACAGGTCATAGTAAGTGTACCTAATGGTTTTATAAAAGAATGGTTAGAGAATAAGTTTAATAAGAAGATACTGCAATCGATTAGGAGTTTATCCCCAGAGACTCGAGAAGTTAAATATACTATCGGAAGGCCCAAGATAGAACTAGCTAAGCAAGACTTAGCGCGCATAGCTTTCGATCCTGATTTAGACGAGAAAGCAGAAAATAATTCTGCCAGTGACGTAGATAAAGTCACCAATTTAAATAAAAAATATTCTTTCGAGTCTTTTGTTGTAGGATCTAATAACGAGTTAGCCTATTCGGCAGCTCAAGGCGTTGTTAAAAACTTAGGCAAACTTTATAATCCTCTTTTTCTATATGGTGGCGTAGGTCTTGGGAAAACCCACTTACTCCAAGCAATTGGGAATAAGGTGATTAGCGACGGAAAAGACAAGAAGGTTCTATATATTCCTACCGAGCGTTTTACGGCCGACATGATTGATGCTATTCGCAATCGTAGCGTAGAAGAGCTAAAAAATTGGTATTCCAAACTAGATTTATTAATCATTGACGATGTTCAATTTATTGCCGGTAGAGAAAAAACCCAAGAGATAGTGTTCTCGGTATTTAACGAATTATATGGTAAAAATAAGCAGATTGTATTTTCTTCTGATAGGCCACCTAAAGCTATACCAACACTAGAGGATCGCCTACGCTCTCGTTTTGAGGGTGGTATGATAGCCGACATAGGCCTACCTGACTATGAGACTCGACTGGCTATCTTAAATAATAAATGCTCAGAGAAGGGTTTTAGCTTAGAGGCTGATGTTCTGGCTCACATCGCTACCCACATGCAGAAAAATGTTCGTGAGCTAGAGGGTGCTTTAAATAGAGTAGTAGCTTTTGGTCAGATATATAATAAAACACCCGATATCAAAGAAGTTAAGAGCATTTTGGCTACTTATCTTAGCTCGCCATATCGAAAAACTTCTCCCCAAACAATTCTCAAAGCAGTAGCTGATTTTTATAGCATTTCAGCAAATGACTTAATAAAACGCAGTCGAAAAAAAGAAGTTGTCCGACCGCGACAGGTTGCTATGTTTCTATTAAGAGAAGAAACGAAACTCTCTTTCCCGGAAATAGGTCAAAAATTGGGTGGCAGGGACCATTCTACAGTTATTCATGCCTGTGAAAAAATAAGAGGAGAAGCTTCAACAGAAGACTCCCTCAAGCAAGAATTAATACTTATAAAAGAGCGTGTCTATAATTCTTTTGAAAAATAAGTTACAGTTATAATAATCTGTGGATATGGCTGTGTATTACCCTTGGATAATTTGTTGATAGGAGCCCCAAGTAGGGTAGTTATATTATTTGTATCTTGTATATACTAAGAGTTTATAAACAGTTTACGGGTGATTCTTCTCTGAGTAATATCCAAGCAGAGACTCACATAGATGCTTCTATCTATACATTATCCACAGAAAAACGAATCCTAATAATAGTAGTAATATATTTTTATTTATAATTAATACTAAGAGATGAAGATAACTATCAATCAGAAAAATTTTAGAAAAAGTTTATCACTTGTAGAAAAAATTGTTTCAAAGAGCAGCACTCTTCCTATATTGAATAATATACTTCTTCGTACAGAGAATGGCAGATTAAAATTATCAGCTACCAATCTTGAATTGGGTATAAACTATGTCCTAGGGGCTAAAATTGACGAAGTTGGAGATATAGCAATTCCGGGCCGTATATTAGCAGACTTTGTTAATGGCATAACAGATGAGAAAATTTCCTTAGCTACTAAGAGCAATATATTACTTATAAACTCTGCAAATTTTAAGACTCAAATATTAGGCTCCAACAGTAAAGACTTTCCTATTATCCCTAAGATAAAAGGATCCAGTCTAACAGTCATCAATACTAAGAAGCTTAGAGCTAACCTACTAAGTGTGGCGGATGCAATGTCCTTATCTGAAGCCAGACCTGAGTTGGCAGGGGTGTTCGTTAAGATAGAGAGAGAAAAGACTATATTTGCCGCAACAGATAGTTTTAGATTGTCCGAGAAAATTGAAAAAAATAAAAGCACTCAGGAAGCTTCTGTTATCCTACCTAGAAATACGGTGACGGAATTAATAAGAGTTTGTGGTGAGCTAGAAGGGGATGTGAGTATTAATTTATCTGATAATCAGATAAGCTTTTCTAGTGAAGATTTTGAATTTATATCGCGAATTATCGATGGCAGTTATCCTGACTATAAAAAGATCATACCGGACAAATTCTCATCGAGAGTTTTGATAAATAAAACAGAGCTAGAAAATGGCGTTCGTTTGGCGGGCCTCTTCTCTTCAAATATTTCCGATGTAAAGTTACAGTGTCAAGACTCATCCATGATCTTAGTTGCCAGAAACCCAGATAAAGGGGAAGTGGAAACACGAGTAGACGCCTTATTAAAAAATGAACCTTTTGAGGTTGTTGTTAACTACCACTATCTTTTAGACGGTCTTAAGGTACTCAGTGAAGAGAAGGTTATTATAGAATACAATGGTTCTGGTAGTCCTTTGGTATTAAAACCTAGTGAAGTAGAATTAGGAGAGACATATCTTATAATGCCTTTAAGAAATCAGGGATAATGTTTAAGGGTATTTTAAAAAGTATTAAGAGTAGAAAAACCTACTACAAGAGGCTTGAAGAGGCTGATAGTAAAATAAAAATAGCAATAGAAAAATATTTAAGTATGGCTTTCGGTGATAATATTATCAAGGAGAGAGTAAAATATGAAGTAGATGCAGAAAAAAGTAGCCTTATTATCTCAACATCATCAAAAGCTATAGCCACAGAGATAAGACTCTCTCTAGGAGAGCTATCGAGAATACTTAAGGAAGAAGGACTAGTAATCCGTACAGTAGTAGTAACCTAAAGAGTATATCCGTAGAGTAATCGTATGGGATATTCCCAATTATTAAATTGAGGATCGTCTGTTGGATTAGCAGGATATGATCCGCGAGGATCTTTTTTGTTAACAAAAAATAAAATGTTATGAATCTCTGGTATTGATTCAGGATCTTTCCTGTATATGTAATTACCGTCTAACATTATCTTGTTTACGGTATCTGGCTCGGGCCTGATAAAAGATGCCGTATCATATGTTCCCATAGCTTTTGCCATAAAATCATGCCACATAGGGCCAGAGGCACTAATACCAGCTCCAGCTCTGGTCATGGGGCTATTATCATTATTACCATTCCAAACACCAACAGCTAGAGAGCTAGTATAACCGACAACCCAAGCATCTCGATTATCTTGAGTTGTTCCTGTTTTGGCGGCTACATCATGGCCAGGGAAATATAAAGAATTACTGTAACCAAAGACTGGAGCTCTAGCCACGTTATCTGACAGGATACTATTGATTGTTCTGGCAGTTTGCTCTTCTAAGACTCTTTCTGGTTTCGGAGAGAACTCTTCTAATGTAGTACCGTCGGATGATTCAACACGCAGTAGCAGTGTCCAGGGATTTTTAATGCCGTCAGTTGCAAAAACGCCATATGCCGAGACTAGATCAATAGGTCGGACTTCTGCTCCTCCCAACACTAAAGAAAGCCCGTAATTGCCATTTAGAGTGGTTACGCCCATATTCCTTGCTAGGGTTGCCGTTTCTGTAATACCGGCAAGATAAAGGGTTTTAACCGAGGGTACATTTAACGACTGTGCAAGGCCTTGTCTAAGGGTTACAGCACCTCGATATAAGCCGTCGTAATTCTGAGGGTGATAACAGTCTAGTCCGTACCTGTCCTTAGATTGCAATCCATCTGGAGAGCAGAGGGGATTAAATTCAGTTTTAGTATCGAAAACTATCGTAGTATCAGTAAAACCCTTTTGAATTGCTACGGCATAAGCAAAGGGTTTAAAGGCTGAACCAGGCTGACGATTAGGAGATAAAACGACATTAAAATTTCCCTGATTTTCGACGTCAAAATAATTTGCAGATCCGACAAGTGCTTTTACTCCGCCAGTCTTCGGGTCAATCGCAACAAGAGCTGAGTTAGATGCTTTATATTTTTCTTTGTTTATTTTTGAATACTTAGACACAATTTCTTCTGCGCTTTTTTGCAGATCAGAGTCAAGGGTGGTAATAACTTTTAAACCACCGGCTTCAACGATGTCTGTTCCGTATTTACTCTCAAGATAATCTTTAACCATAATCACAAAATGAGGAGCACTTATAGATTCCTGGCTTTTAGCAAATACAGGAGTTTCTTTTGTAGCAGACGCAAACTGAGAAGCATCAATGTAGGTTAAGTCTTGCATTCTGCTCAAAATAAAATCTCTTCGCCCAATAAGCTCATCTACATGGTTACCATAGGGAGAGTAATAAGAAGGAGCTTTTATTAAAGCGGCTAAGATAGCGGCTTCAGAAAGGTCTAGCTCATTAGAGCTTTTACCAAAGTAGTTCTTGCTGGCAGCTTCAATGCCATAAATGTTAGATCCATAGGGTATTTGATTTAGATACATCCAAAATATCTGATCTTTTGAGAATCGGCGCTCAAGCTCGATAGACAATAAAATTTCCCGAACTTTTCTAGATATTGTTTTTTGGCCTCCAAGAAGAGCGTTTTTAACTAGCTGCTGAGTGATCGTTGATCCGCCTTGAGATAAATTAAGACCTATAACATCACGCCAGACCGCGCGTAGCACGCCTTTTATATCAAACCCCTTGTGACTATAAAAGCCGCTATCTTCAGAAGCCAGGACGGCATTTTTAGCGTTCTGAGATATTTTATCCCAAGGAACTACTGTTCTTTTCTCATCTCCGTGGATATCATAGAGTAAGACTTGACCAGTAGAGTCATATATTTTAGTCGATTCGCTGATTTTTCTTGATACAATTGCCTCAGAATCTGGAAGAGTTTTTTGTAGATATATAAAATATATGAGAACAATAATTACGATACAAATAAGTAGCCAAATAGCGATATTAAAGAATATTCGTAGAATAACCGGATTCTTTCCCAATAAAGATCCTCGCCCTTTGAATATATTAGCCATGATATTTATTGCAGGTAATTAATATAGCTATAATCGCATAAAAAACCGCCTGAATCAATCAAAAGACACCCTTATAGGTGTCTTTTGATTGATTCACTCTAAAGCTTATTCAGTTTCTTCTTCGTCCGTATCCCATGGAGTATCTCCTTTTTTCTCCTCATCCTCCTCTTTGTCTTCATCTTCTTCGTCCTCTTCGTCTTCCTCATCGTCCTCATCCTCGTCATCATCCTCCTCTTTGTCAGAATCCTCATCTAGGGCGATTTTTTTCTTCGTGCTATCTCTGTCTATCTTTTCTTCAATTTCCTGGAGGTCATCTTCGTCTAAGAGTAAGTACTCTTTTTCTAGAAACATCTTGTTCTCACTAATCGTCCTTGTTTGGCTATGTAATCTAGCCAAACAGCAGATAGATTAATGTTATGATTATATTATTAATAGACTATTTGATAAGGGGAGTATAGTTATTTGCTCCACAAATTGCAATAGCCAAGGCGTCGGCTGCATCATCAGGCTTAATTGGCGTTACTATATTTAAAATTATTCGTACCATCTTTTCGACTTGGACCTTGTTAGCTCGCCCGTAGCTAGTAACTCCCTGTTTTATCTCTAGTGGCGTAAACTCAAGAATTGGAATCTTAGCTTTAGCTAGAGTAAGAAATAGAACGCCTCGCATCTCGCTGACGGTTAAAGCTGTTTTTTGATTACTGAAGAAAAATAACCTTTCTATGGCTGCCACGTCTGGATTATATTTTTCTAGGATTTGAGCAAGTCTTTTTTCGGTTGATCGATAGTCGTGACTCTTATCTTTACCAGTATTTGTTATTGTACCATAATCGAGACAGGTAAATTTTGAATTGTTGTATTCTACGAGGCCGTAACCAATTATTGTTGATCCGGGGTCGATACCTATTATGCGCATATCATTGCATATTATCAATTACGTCTTCTACATCATCATGCTCGTCGAGTATATTAAATAGGGCTTCAATTTTTGCCGCAGTCTCGATATCTCTAATCTCTATTCTCTCCGACGAAAACATCCAATCAATAGAATTAGGATGAACCATTTTTGCCTGATGATCTCCTAATATCTTTCTTAATTCTGCGATCGTACGATTGCGATTATCGGTAATTGCCCGGATTTTTATTGCTATGCCACCTGGGGCTAAAGCTTCCACTGCTATTTCTTTTAGTTTATCGGCATTTTTTTCGTCAGCCTTTTTAATGGCGCGTTCGATAGTATCTTTGGGAATATTCTCTGCCCTAGCCCTAGCTATAACCTGGCCAAGGTTCTGATTTTTCTCTGGATCGGAGCCATTCTTGGCAGCTATAGTGATAAGTTTAGAAAGACGTGAAAATACCTGGCCTTTTTTCTTGTCGGTGATAGCTTTCTTATGTTTGATTTGAGACCACTTAGAATGTCCAGACATTTAGATTTTTAATTTAGCATTAGGAGCCTTGATATGCTCTGCACCGTCGGGAGTAATAATCCTACCCTTAGGAGTTCTTGCAAGGAATCCAAGTTGCATCAAATAGGGCTCATAGACATCTTCTATTGTGGCTTCTTCTTCTGAGATAGAGGCCGCAATATTTTTTAGACCAACCGGACCGCCATTAAATTTCTTTGAAATGGTTAATAGTATCTTGCGATCGGTCTCGTCTAGGCCTTGATTGTCAATTTCAAGCATTTCGAGGCTTGCTTGGGCAGTAGCTAGGGTAATAACAGGTGCATCGTTTATTTGGGCATAATCGCGGGCTCTCTTTAGTAGGCGATTTGCAATACGCGGCGTGAATCTAGATGATCGGGCTATTATATCTAGAGCGTCTTCTTGAATAGTAATGCCCAGAAGACGTGCCGAGCGAGAAATAATTCTTTCGATCTCATTCTTGTCATAAAAAGATAATCTAAAATTCATACCAAATCGAGATCTAAACGGAGCTGATAGCAGAGATATCTTTGTTGTTGCCGCAATTAACGTGAAACGTGGTAAGTCGATTTGCAATGTTTTTGCAGAGTTACCTTTACCTATAATAATATCAAGTTTAAAATTCTCCATGGCCGGATAGATAACTTCTTCTACGGCCTTGTTCAGGCGATGCACTTCATCAATAAATAATATGTCCCCGTCATTAAGGCCAGTTAGAATTGAGCCAACGTCCCCGGCTTTCTCAAGTGCTGTCCCAGATGTTATTTTAATAGAAGATCCAAGCTCTTTGGCAATGAGATAGGCGAGAGTTGTCTTGCCGAGGCCAGATGGTCCATGGAGTAGAATATGTTCAATCTGTTCTTTGCGCTTTTTGGATGCCCCAATAGCTACGCTAAGGTTGGCCTTGACCTTCTCTTGCCCAACGTATTCTTTAAAGGTTTGGGGCCTTAAAGCTAGGTCCAAAACTTGGTCATCTGGGCCGTTTTTAGCTAGGGGGACTACTCTCTTGACACTCATTGATATTTAGATTAAAATAGTAGTAGATAGGCTTATTTGCTAAGCCTGCTTTTCTTCTGTAAAATTATACGGCGAACCTTGTAATCTGTAGGCAATTGGGTTTTAGCATTTATACGCAAACGGCCCAATCGGGATACTATCTAAGATGGATATTCTGGTTCCGACTGGAGTACTCCTCAGAATTATCCTGCCCCGAATTTTTTATAAGTTTGGGCTTTTGCCTACAGATTACAAGGTTCGTTTTTATATTCCTAAAACTCTCTCAATCTCTTCAATCGAAGTAATACCGTTCAGGAGTTTTAAATAGGCATCTTGAAGCATTGTTGTCATACCTTCCTTAACTGCCTGATCTGCTATATCAGATACCGTAGGAGAGGCTAATATCATTCTCTCGATCTCACGGCTTATTGTGAACGCCTCATATACGCCTACCCGGCCTTTATAGCCAGTCTCATTACAGTCAGTACATTTGCCTGGGTGATAAATCTTAGTTTCCCCAGTGATATTTCTAATGTTAAATCTCTCTTCTAGTGATCCTAGTCTATCCTTGATGGTCTTAGCTAGAGCGCTTCCGATTTCTTTTTCTGTACGACACTTAGGGCAAAGTTTTCTGACTAGTCTTTGTGCCATGGCCATGGATATAGCTGGAGCAAGAGTCTGAGGCTTAATGCCGAGGTCAATTAGGCGGGGGATAGTCCCAGCCGCATCATTGGTATGCAATGTTGATAAAACAAGATGGCCGGTCAATGCTGCATGAAGAGCAATCTCGGCAGTTTCCATATCTCTAATTTCTCCGACCAGAATAATATCCGGATCTTGTCTTACGATAGCTCTCAGGCCATTTGCGAAAGTGTAACCCTTGGTTGGATCAACTTGCGTTTGTGATATCCCATTAACGTGGTATTCAATAGGATCTTCGATGGTTATAATTTTTGTCTCAGGTCCATTCAAGTAGTTAATAAATGCGTAGAGGCTAGTCGTTTTTCCAGATCCGGTCGGGCCGGTAGTCAATAATGTACCAGTGGGTTTCGCCAGCTGTTTTTTTATGAGCTCAAGAAGATCTTCGCGTATGCCTAGCTCATCTAAGTGTTGTTTTATTTTTCTTGGATCAAGTAATCGCATAACAATAGTTTCTCCATATTCACTGGGCAAGATGGAGACCCTAACCTCTATTGATGCAGACTCTTGTTTGATCGTAAAACGGCCATCCTGGGGTGTATTATGGATATTTAACTTCATTTTAGTTAGCACCTTAATGCGACTAACCAGCTTAGCGTAATCCGTTTTTTTTAGCTCTGTTATGTCAGCAAGAACCCCATCCATACGATAACGAAGACGAGTAACTGTTTGCTCTGGTTCAAAATGTATATCAGAGGCTTCTATCTTGAGTGCCCCAGCGATTAGTATTTCTAAAAGTTTAGTTGTGGAAATTTGGGTAACCTTGTTTTTTAGATCGGTTATGTTCCGAATTTCATCTTGGAATTTTTTAAGGTCTTCTTCCGATACATCAATAGCACCAACTTCAAAAGTTTCAGAGGTTTTTATGCTGGAGTATCTGTCCAATAGGCGATGCAGTCCATCAGGAGAAGTGATATATATTGTAAGGGCAAAGCCTCTCAATTCTAGGCTCTTAAGCATAGCTTCTGTCTTGGGAGCTCTGGGATCGACAACTGCAACCCCAAGTTTGTTACCTAGTTTATTAAAAGGGCAAAGAGAGCTGGCTCGAGCAATGTTCTCGGGTAAAGCCTTTAGGGCGTCTGGATCAAACGGCACGGATTTGAAGTTAGAGAAGGGCAAGCCAAGGCTAGAAGACAAACTTTTGTATTGTTCTTCTTGTCTCTCTAGCTCAATATCATTTAACTTATTATCAAGCGCCTCTTCCAGTTGAGAATTATTAGATTTATTTGCCATGGTCACTTTTTATTTTATCACTCCTGGTATTGCTATCAAAGGATAAGCTATTAATAATGAGGCAAACATAGCCCAACTAAGTATTTTGTAAAGCCGAATATGTGGATAAAATTTATATACATTATCAGCTTGACTTTTAATTTAGTCCTGTTAACCTATTAGTAATGATGTTGATGGCCCGCCGAGAGCGGGTCTATTATTTAGCAAAATCGATTGGTCATAATGTAATCTATGGCCCATGGGTTTATCGAAATGGATATAAAACAATTTATGTCGGCTATCAAACAAATTGCCGAAGAAAAAGGTATACCAGAAGCGAGTGTCTCTGAAACAATTGAAGCCGCTATCGCCGCTGCTTATAAGCGCGACTATGGTAAGAAAGGCCAAATAGTCAGGACAAAGATGGACGTAGAAACTGGTAAGTTAGACATGACCCAAGTCCATTATGTCGTCGAGGGAGTAGACGAAGAGGGGAACATTACAGGACCCTTGCCGCTTAAGGTTATAGAAGAGAAACCCGATCCTCAAGATTACGAGGGTACTAGAGGAAGAAGAAGGAGCGGCGATGACAGGGAATCCGATCAGACGCAAGAAGAGGATGGCGTATTGAAAATAAAGTTTAATCCAGAAAAGCACATCTTGTTAGAAGATGCCAAGAAAGAGAATAAGAAGATAAAAGTTGGCGATGAATTAATAACTAAGCTTGAGACTAAAACAGATTTTGGGAGAATTGCTGCTCAGACAGCAAAGCAGGTCATCATCCAAAGATTGCGCGAAGCCGAAAGAGATGCCGTCTATGAAGAATACAAAAAGAGGGAAGGAGAGATCGTTAGCGGAGTCATCCAAAGAAGAGAAGGAGCTTTGGTATTCGTAGACCTTGGTAAAACAAATGGCATATTACCCCCAATTGAACAAATTGCCGGCGAGAGTTATCGTATGGGCCAACGTTTAAGATTCCTAATTTTAAGAGCTGAAGAAAATCCTCGAGGGCCGGTAATTGTACTGACCAGATCTCATCCCAGGGTCGTCTATGGGTTATTTAGAGTAGAGGTTCCAGAAATAGATAGTGGCACCGTTGAAGTAAAGGCCATTGCCAGAGAGGCCGGTTCAAGAACAAAGATTGCCGTATCGTCTAAAGAAGATGGTATAGATCCCATTGGCTCTCTAGTTGGACAAAAAGGAGTACGAGTGCAGACTGTCATCAATGAACTTGGTGGTGAGAAGATAGATATCATATTATGGAGCGATAAGGCAAAAGAATTTATCGCAAGCTCATTTTCTCCGGCCAAGGTAGTTGACGTGATAATAGTCGATGAAAAATTAAAACATGCTCTAGTCGAGGTTTCCGATGATCAATTCTCTCTGGCTATAGGTAAAAGAGGCCAGAATGTAAGATTGGCAGCTAAGCTAACTGGCTGGAAAATTGATGTTCGCTCACCGAAGGAGAAAATAACTCTTGATGAGTTGGAGGAGACCGAGGGCGATGCCGAGAAAACTGATAAAATAGAAGATCAATAAATATTCATATGAATTCATCATCTAAGAAAATAAATGACAGTGAACTAGAATTGACTATTGAGCTTGGAAAGGAAGACCTGGATGGCTACGTAACGATGACAGAAGATAAACTTAGTCGGGAAGTAGAAATAAAAGGTTTTAGAAAAGGGAAGGTACCTAAAGACGCTATTCGTAAAGAAATTGGCGCCGCAAGAATACTTGAAGAGGCTCTGGATTTAGCTATGCGCGATAGCCTTGCGAAAGTAGTTATGGCAGAACGCTTGGATGTTGTCGACACTGCAGATTTAAAAATCACAGAGAACACGCCCACCAAATTATTATTTTCGGTAAAGGTTACGGTTTTTCCAGTGATAAAGATTGGGCCTTTAGATAGCCTTAAGATAAAGAGAAAAGAGATTAGCATCGAAGATTCTGAGATAGAAGATGCTATTAATAGTCTAAGAAATTCGAAGGCATTATTCTCTGATTCGACTGACTCCATTAAGAAGGGCGATAGAATCGAGGTTGATTATGAGGTAAGTTGTGATGGTAAAATCCTGGAGGGTGGCGTAAGTAAAAACCATCCTTTAGTCGTTGGTAATAATAGTTTTATCCCGGGGTTCGAAGATCAGCTTTTGAATCTGAAAAAAGATGATGAAAAGAAGTTCTCTATTGAAGCTCCAGCCGATTATTATAAAAAAGAGATAGCAGGAAAGCAGCTTGATTTTACGGTAAAAATTACCAAGGTACAAAATGTAGTTTTGCCTGAATTAAATGATGAATTTGCTTCTAGTCTCGGTAAATTTAAGGATTTGAATGAACTCAGAGATAATATTAAGACTGGGTTGCTAGCCGAGAAGAAAGATAAAGAGAAGCAGCGAGCTCGCCTAGAAGTGTTAGGAACCATTGCCGAAAAATTTAACATTCCAGCTCCTGAATTTATGGTTAAACAGCAACTTGAGGCAATGATAAAGAACTTTGATGCCGAATTACACAAAAGTGGCTTGGAGCTGGGACTATATCTTGCTCATATAAATAAAACCCAAGATGATCTCAGAAGCGACTGGAAAAGTGAAGCCGAAAAGCAGGTGCGTATTTTATTAGCACTTCACGGAGTTTCAAAGGAAAATAATATATTTGCTGATGATAAAGAAGTTGAAGAAGCTACGGCTGAAGTTGCAAAGAGCTACATGGCTGATCAAAGAGTTGATGCTAAAGATATTAATCTTGATGCAGTCAGAAGCAATATACGGATGAGAATACAAAACGATAAAACACTTGATTGGATAGAGAAGAGTTGTATTGAATAAGGCATGACCACCATAAACTAAAACGAGTGTACGTACACTCGTTTTAGTTTATGGTGGTCCGCCCTGTAGGATTCGAACCTACGACCTTCTCCTTAAGAGGGAGCAGCTCTACCAACTGAGCTAAGGGCGGATGTCGAAAATACTTTGTGCCCCCAGAGGGAATCGAACCCCCATCAACAGCTTCGAAGGCTGCTGCTTTATCCGTTAAGCTATGGAGGCGATCAATGGGCCAACCGAATATAACACGAAAACTAGTGTTTTTCAATCTAAAACCGTCCCGCGATTCGCGGGACGGTTTTAGATTTTACGATACGATCTCAATAACGACTTGCTTCTTTCCGAAATGGATAGCACTATCTCTATCCGCGAACCATAGGTCAATATTATACCAATACCTTGAATTCATCCTATCTTCCACAATAAACTGCTTATCGCCATATAAAGACGGGATTCTGATCCGTGTACCGATAGGTAAGAAGTTGGCTGCTATAATTCCATCTCTTACGAATGTATTGGACGCCGTTATAAATGGGGTTGAGTCAGTCTGATCAACGGAAGAAGAATAGCCAGTGGCTGTAACCAAGAAGGTCCTACGTTCAGTCTTAACTTTTGGTTTTTGGGCAGGAGCCTGATTGGAAATTGCCAAAACTGATCCATCTTGAGATATACCGAGACTAGCCTGGGTCGCATTATTTTGTAATCTAGAGTACAACATATCAAATGACCAGTTCTTATCGTTAGAGCTGGCATTGCTATTTTTTGATCCTAACCAGTCAAATAGGTCAGCCTTTGTTGTTAAAGGAGCACTTATAACTAGGGCTAAAATTGCGATGGATAATAATGTTTTTTTGTTCATATTGTTTTGGGTACTATATCGGTTTTCCCACAAAAAAACGGCTTACTTAGCCATTAATGTACCGATACTATATAACCCTAACTTGTACCTTAATGATAGCAGATCTGGGCCAAAAAGTCAACCCGGAGACAATAGCCAGCCATTTAAGCCATTATTTAGGCCTTTTAAACAACTATAAAGACCTAAGTATTCAATCTTCCCATTAGAAAGCGTAAATCTCAATTAGTTTTTTTTGCCCACACAAACCTCACCCAAATCCGCAACATCATCAGCACGATAATATACCATCCTAAAAACACCCATAGTGGTATATCCAAAATCAGTGAGTTCAAAATCGGAGCATTGTAATATCTCCACTCAAAGACGGCAGTATTGGGAATTTCGTGCAAGAAAACCGACATAAATAAAGAAGCCAACAGTATGGCTACCCAATGTAAGCCGTGTCTAATGTGGTAAGCAAATTTAACAGTCGCGACGAGAGCCCAAATTAAGAAGCCGTATAAAATTAAGTGCCTGAAGGGCAAGGGGATATTAAAAAAGTATAGTATTGGCAGACCCATTACTACGAGCAATAAAAACAGGTCAACAAAATGGTCAGAAGCATCTATAATTTTTTCGGGCAAATTTTCGGTTCTATGCGTAAAAATAAATTTTTCACCAAAAGTGTTGCTTAGGAAAAATATAAGCTCTAAGACCGATAAGCCACCAAATGGATAGATGATAAGATATAATCTAGTCCAATCACCGAAGGAAGAATAAAGAGGGTAAGACCATAAGTGCGATATTCTCTGTCCAATAATAAAATCGGTAATAAATCCTATAGTAAAAAGCACAAAGAAAAATTGTAAGAAGCGACTTGTCCTATTTTTCAGATGCCATAGCGTAGTTTCGTGGCGATAATTTAATGATGCCAGCGATAGCCAAAAGAAAAAAATAAAGCCAGCATACCAGAAATGGAAACCTTTAAAAGCGGCAAAGGTAAAAACTAACCATAATATCGTAGAAAATAACGCTATGAGTTTAGTATTTTTATACAAGGTTTTGATCGGGTGACTTTATTACACAGAAACAAATGAAATTTGAGTAGATATTATAGATATCAAAGATAAAGAAGTTTTGGAAAAATTTAAAAGTTTTAACATTTGGAGCGGGATAGTTGATGACGTTAGAACCTATTTCGAGTCATCTACTAACTTATTTTATATACCTAGTTTATCAGCAGACGTGGCTAAAATCAATTAAAAAGGTGCGAGAATTCGCACCTAGACTACCTATCCAGATATCCCCATTTCTTTTAGAAAATCTTTGTCGGATTTAATATCTGGGACCACTGTTCTAAAAGTTCCATCCATGCCAGCAAGACGACAACAATTTCTTTGGCAATGATTACAGCATTCATGGTGATTAACATAATGAGTCCAGCGTTTTTTGCAATGAATACAGACCCGCTTGCTAGCCAATGCTCTAAAAACTAACTTTGCACCGCAAGAGCACGTGCTCCTTGTGGTTTTTAATGTCTCCCATCCCAAAGTTTCTTCTAAGACATTTTTACCATCAAGAATGTCATGTAAATTAAAGAGCCAAGTTGATGGAGAAAATAATTTAAATCCATGCTGACTATTGCAGCCTCTATCTTTTTCATCAAGCATACTTTTTTCCATCTCGAACCTCCCCAAATAACTCCTGAGGCATACAATAACAAAATATAAGATACGTGTCAAGATTATAGGTTCGGACCTCGTAGAAACATAGACAGAGCCTGAATAATCATCACTCCTCATAACTTTACCCGTAAATCAAAACTCACAAGGTTCGAACCTCTGAAAATTGAGCTTATTATTGAGTTACTTGAGAATTTTTAGAAAAAATTCTCCTTAGGAGCGGGTAAGGGGAATCGAACCCCTCTCGCCTCGTTGGCAACGAGGTGTAATACCAATATACGATACCCGCAATAAATCGTTACCATTCTATAATATTTTTTCTTCAATATCTCGGCTTTGGACATATATGTTGCAGACTCCATAGGACAAGCGTTTTGTAGGATGCCGTCCAACTATATAGACGGACTTTTTAAACTGGGATGAAGGAACGCCGGTAGCTCGGCTCCAGAAGCTCTTCTGCATATCATCGGCAAGATCTGGGTAAAGTAATAACCAAATATTAATCTTGTCTTTAGGCACTTTGATTGTATCCTTCAGAAAGGCGTAAAAAATACGAATCATCATTGGGTCGGAATTCGCCAGTTTTACCTGGCTACCCTTGGCGTCTTTCGTACCTTCACCCCAATACAGCATAACACCAGTGAGGAACATAGGATCGTTCTGTAATTGTTTGAACTCACTCTCTCCGAGGTCGCGATATTCTTGACGCTTTTTTGACCACCGTTCCTTGTTGGATTTTATTATTGCAGCCAACTTGGCGGGGGATGCTAGTGAATGCTTGGCACCTAGGGAATCTCTTATAGTCTTTGACCATTCCTCGTCTTTAAACCATCCGCCTAGGGTTCCCTTGGGTATCCCAAGTGCTTTACTAATTTCTGAGTAACTCTTATCCTGTCGTCGTAATTCATAAGCTCTGATCTTGTCTTTTCTCATATTGTGGATAAATTCTCGAACTCATCGGAAGCATCTACGTTTAGTATAACATGGGAGTACGATATTAAAACAGACAAAGTTGATATGTGAGTTAAAAAGGGGATAACAATTGAAAAAAGATAAGCCCCGTGTTACTATATTAAGGTAATGCCGTGGTAGCTCAGTGGTAGAGCACTCCCCTGAAGAGGGATTGGTCGTCGGTTCAATTCCGACCCGCGGCACACTACCTAACCTAAAAGCCTCCTATGAGAGGCTTTTAGGTTAGGTAGTGTCTGAGATTGAGGGATCTGAGAATTGTGTATTAAATCACGATTCGGCGGAGATGTTGGGGGATTTGAACTAAGATTTCATATGGAATCACGCCACACATCTTAGCTATATTGATAATCGAATTAGGATCCTTTTTGCTATTGCTTATAACCGTCACCTTATCTCCTAATATTATATCTGGCACATTTGAAACATCCACAGTGGTTATGTTCATGCTAACTTTGCCGATAATTGGACAGAGAATATCCCTGATTTTAACCATGCCCTGATTTGATAATTTTCTATTTATACCTTCAAAATATCCAACAGGAATTGTGGCAATTTTAATTTCGTGAGTAGCCTTATAAGTCATACCATAGCCGACATATTCTCTAGGCTGAATTGTTTTAACTGAACTTATAACAGATTGCATTTGCAATACTGGCTTTAACCCAATCTTATCTTCGGTCTCCGGATCAATGCCGTAAAGACCGATTCCTAAGCGCAGAACGTTATTAGTAATATTCTCTGGCTGATTAGCTCCCGCAGTCGCAAGAACGTGAAAGTATTTAATATCTGAGAAATTGCTTTTGATATTCTTGATAGCTTCTTCCCAAACAGAAATTTGTAGCCGAGTAAACGCCTGGTTCATACTATCTGCATCGGCAAGATGAGAGCAAATTCCATCCAGATGGAGGAGTTTATTTGATCTAATAATATCGGTTGCTCCGTCAATCTGATTTGGCAATATACCCTGACGATGCATCCCGGTGTCTATCTTTAGATGAATAGTCTTTCTGTTAGTAATAAGTTCAGAGACTAGACATAGTTGATCTAGGCTAGTAATAGTGAAAGACACGTTCGATAATTTGCAATTATTTATATTCTCGGGGCTGGTGTAGCCGATTATTAAAAGGGGAGACTTTACGCCTTTATCTCGTAGGACCATTGCTTCGTAGAGAGAATCAATGACGAAAAATGCCTTATCTTCTTTTTCTAGTATTCTAGCTATCTCAACGAGACCATGCCCGTAGGCATTACTTTTTAGAACAGGAGCCAGCAACCTATTTCGGCAGAGTTTCCTATAGACATTTAAGTTATGGAGCAGGTTTTCTCTAGAGATCAAAACCTCTACAGAAGGACTGTAGCTAGAGAATTTTTTCTTGACGTTTCTTAGAGTGTTAACCAGCTTCATTTATACTCGAGTTTACTACTTGTTGGTTTATTGAGCAATCAATAAACTTATCTTAATACCTAAAATCCCCTCTCGGGGATTTTAGGTATTTGGTGGGCGGTAGAGGACTCGAACCTCTGACATCTTTCACGTCAAGAAAGCGCTCTACCAACTGAGCTAACCGCCCTTTTATTTCTACCTTGTGCGGACGAGAGGATTTGAACCTCCATACCCTTGCGGGTGCTACCACCTCAAGGTAGTGCGTCTCCCAGTTTCGCCACGTCCGCATGCGACTTTTCCGATGCTGATTTCTAGAGCATTGTATATCTTTTTATGCTTTCGCTCAAGATAAAACAACATACGGGCCAAGGGCCCGTATGTATAATGTTATTCTTCTTTTGTTTCTTCTGTCTCAGCTTCGTTGGCTTTTGTCGTAGCCTTCACTTGTTCAAGCCGGACTTTCTTACGGATTTCTTTCGCGGTTTTATCGCGAAGATAGTAGATTTTTGAGCTTCTAACTTTAGCTTTTTTGACGATCTCAACTTTCTCAATAGTAGGTAAAAAGATTGGAAATATTTTCTCCATGCCGAACCCGCCATGTATTCTCCTGACCGTGATCGTGCCGCTTGGAGTATCACCATGTTTTCTGGAAATAACCATACCCTCGAATGCTTGAACCCTAGTCTTCTCGCCGTCTTTAATCTTCTGGAAAACCCTAACTGTCCAGCCGGTTTTTACGTCTTTAAATTTATTGGCACCTAATAAGTTTTTGACTGAATCATGTGTTTTATTCATATAAAATTTTTACAGCCCGCTTATTGTAACTGATAATTATTTATTTGTCCAGCTTCCGAGCTTTTCTATATATTCATTAAAGTCTGTTGGTGGGTCAAGCTCTAGGGATAGCGACTTGCCATCGGGGGCAGTAAATTCGAGTTTGTTGGCATGTAGAAAGAGACGTAAGCCTTTATCGCTGGGCTTACCATAGACCATATCGCCAACAATTGGACAGCCAATCGATCTAAGATGAACTCTTATTTGATGGGTTCGGCCAGTCTTTGGATGAACTTCCAATAATGTGAATTTATCAAAATTCTTTAAAGTAGCATATTCAGTCAACGCCTCTTTTTTATCGAGGAGTTTTTTACCAATAATTCTTGTCGTTCTTTTCATGCCGAGCCGACCAAGAGGGGAGTCAATTATATCTCGGGCATATCGCGGTTTGCCATGGACAAGTGCTAAATAGGATTTCTGGATATGGCGTTCCTTAAATAAATTTTTAAAATACAAAAACGCTTTTTGTGTTTTAGCAAGTATTAACAAGCCGGAGGTCTCTTTATCTAGACGATGAACAATTCCGGGTCTTTCCGGGTCCTCACCAATGGTGGCAGTTTCTGGAAAACGATGAACCAGCCAAGCGGTTACGCTTGGCTGGTGGTCGTCTTTATTCTTTGGATGAACAATAAGGCCGGATGGTTTGTTGATCACTAGAAAATCCGGGTCTTCGTAGACTATCTTTGTTGAAATGTATTTCTTGTCCATTTGTTAGAGTTAATCAGATATGTGTAGCTTCGCTGGTTAATTATTGCATAGTATCTTACCAGAATTAAGCGTGGATAACTATTTATCATAATTTTCATAGAATCCAGCCACCGTATTTGAATAAAATAAGACCCCATACCAGACGAGGTTTGGGGTCTTTGGTCTGCGAGGTAAACGCGGAGTTTAGTGATTAAATCCAGCCTGGGA
>Ga0209212_1001771_pt1 | contig 33393 bp, 27 predicted proteins | sample RifGroC2_FD_183996 | JGI IMG/M metagenome (GOLD analysis project Ga0209212, IMG submission 183996) | Groundwater microbial communities from Rifle, Colorado, USA - Groundwater C2 (SPAdes) (version 2) | ecosystem: Environmental > Aquatic > Deep subsurface > Groundwater | place: Rifle, Colorado...
CTTTGGATAAAGATAAATTTCTTGAGCTGGGAGGTTTTGATGAGGATTACGGGGTTTACTGGGAGGACCTTGACCTTTGTTACCGGGCCTGGAGGCGGAGCTGGAAGACGGTCTATGAACCCCAAAGTGTAGCTTACCATAAAGTGCACGCCACCAATATCAAAAAATACGGCCAGAGAGGCATTGATAGCTTGAGCGGAGAAAATTATTCTTTGTGTATCATTAAGAATATACATAACGGCAGGTTATTATTTAAACATATTATTTCTTTACCCCTTTTGATTTTATTAGCAGTCTTAAGCGGCAGGTTGCATTTTGCCCTGGGTTTACTGCGCTCTATTAAGAGGTGGCCGCTTTTTTGGGAGAAACGGAATCAGGAAAAGAATAAGGCCTTTTTATCCGATGCCGAGGTGCTTAAAATTTCCAGCCGGGCCTGTTGATGAAGAAAATAAAAGTTTTGCAGATTGGCAAATATTATTACCCCTGTCGGGGCGGGTTTGAATCCAGCTTATATACCCTGGTGAATGAGTTAAAGGATGAGTTTGACTTCCAGGTGCTGGCCGCGCACACCCGGTTTAAGACGGCCATAGAAAGGACCAGGGATTTAACCGTTATTCGCCTGGGGAATTGGGGAAGGATTTTCTCCCAGCCAATTACTCCCAGCCTATTCTTTTGGTTTAAGAAACTGTCAGCGGATATAGTGCATCTCCACCTGCCTAATCCACTGGCTATGTTTTTTTATCTTGTCGCGTTACCTAAGGGCAAATTAATCGTTTCTTACCATAACGATATAGTAAGGCAGAGGACAATAATGTTTTTTTTAGGGCCCTTAGTCATAAAGATATTGAAAAAGGCCGAGGTAATAATTGTAACCTCGGAAAATCTGATACACAGCTCGCGGATGCTAAGGAAATTCCGCGCTAAATGTCAGGTTATACCTCACGGAATCGATATAAATAGATTTAAGGCCACGTCGGAAATTTTGGACGCGGCCGATAATATACGACGCCAGATAAATCAGCCGATTGTTTTGTTTGTGGGCCGGTTGGTATATTATAAGGGGTTGGAATATTTAATTAAGGCGATGCGGGAGGTAAACGCCAAGCTCATCATCATCGGGGAGGGGCCTTTGAGGCGCAAATTAAGTTTACTGGCAAAATTGAGAGGCGTCTCCGGCAAGATTGTTTGGCTTGGGGATATAGCGGATGATACACTCGCGGCGTATTACCAGGCCTGTGATGTGTTTGTGCTTCCTTCCTGTGAAAAGAGCGAGAGCTTCGGCCTGGTGATTCTGGAGGCCCAGGCCTGCGCTAAGTGCGTGGTCAGCACGGATTTACCCACCGGAGTGACCTTTACCAATCTGCATCAGGAAACCGGCTTAGTGGTTCCTCCTAAAGACAGCCGTTATTTGACCGAAGCCATTAATTCACTGCTGGCTTCAAAAGAACTGCGCGATAAATACGGCGAATGCGCGAGAAAAAGGGTGGAGGTTGAATTTACCAAGGAAAAAATGGCCAAGGAAATAGCCAAGGTTTACGAATTAGTTATGCTATAAACTAAAATTTCCAAAGCCCGGCAGGGCAATTTTTAAGGTAACTTTATTGTTATGAAATAGTTGTAATACTTACGGATTTAGGATATAATCAAGATTATGGCGCAGTATGAATTAAATTTAAGGGATTATTGGCAGATTATCCGTAAGCGCCGAGAGGTGTTGATAACGATATTTCTTTCGGTTTCTATTTTTTCCGTTATCTACGCCAATACGCAAAGCCCGGTTTACCAGGCTAGCGCCTCGGTGCAGTGGATAGAGCGCCGGCCTCTGGGAAGTTTGTTGACTGAATTGGTCCAGGTAAATGCCGGTGACCCCCTGGCCACCCAGAAGATGATAATCACCAGCCTGCCGGTTATGGAGAAGGTGGTTATGGACCTGGGTCTGGCCGGGGAAAACGCCTCAGTAACGGATGTTATGAGTAAGGCTGAGGAGCTTCAGGGAGTGGTTTCGGTAGAGGTGGTTAGTGATACCAATATACTGAAGATAATGGTAACTTATCCCGAGCCTAAGATGGCGGCTGATATAGCAAATGAGGTCGCGGAGTCTTATATTGCTGAGAATTTAAAGGAAAAAACCAAGGAAAGCCGCAGTGTCAGGGAATTTATTGAAAGGCAATTGACTGAAGTGAGCGCGAAACTAAGAATCTCCGAGGATAAACTGGCCAGGTTTAATGAAATAGAGACACCCTCAGGTATAGCGGTGCCTTTACAGGGCAGGCTCGCGGAATTAGATTCTAAGCGGCAGGGCTTGCTTCAGATCTACACCGAACTGCATCCGGATGTCAGGAGCGTTGATGAGCAGATAGAGGATACCAGGGAGCGGCTTAAGAAACTTCCGCAAAAGGAGCTGGACTTTAGCCGTTTAGGCCGGGAGGTGGAAATCAATTCTAAGCTATACCTTGATCTAAAAGGCAAGCTGGAGGGCGCCCGTATTTCCGAAGCGGAAAAGACTGAGGATGCAAGCCTGGTTGACCGGGCTATCCCGCCCAGCTCTCCGATCAGCCCGAATAAGCCTTTGAATTATCTTTTTGGGGTAATTGTCGGCGCGATGCTGGGTTTGGCCGGGGCATTTATGACGGAACAGGTAGATACCTCTATCGGCACGATTGAAGACGTGGAAAATTTCTTGAAACTTCCCGCGCTGGGAATTATCCCCTATTTAAAGGTTAAAGGTGAAAAACCCCGGGGCTTCATTCAAAGGCTAATCCCCAAGAAACTCAAGTTTGAAGAAAAGATGGCCTTGGTAAAGAAGCAGTTGGTGATTTATTATTCGGCCTCATCTACTATTTCTGAGGCCTATAGAATGCTTCGGGCCAAGATCCAAACCGAGATATTCAGGGAAAAAATTCAAGGCAAGATTCTTTTGTTGACCAGCTCAAGCCCCGAGGAAGGTAAATCAATTACTTCTTCTAACCTCGCGGTGGTGATGGCCCAGGGAGGCCTACGCACCTTATTGATTGACGCGGATATGCGCCGCTCGACCATTCATCATATCTTCGGATTAAAGAAAAAGGAACCGGGTTTATGCGATATTTTAAGGGGAACAGTCAAGCCGGAAGAGGCCATTCGCACCTTTACTGATATCCTGATGGGCGAGCTGGGTTTTGATGAGGCCTTGAAGATTCCCGGACTGGACAATCTGAGTATCCTGACCAGCGGCTCGGTCCCCAATATTCCGGCTGAGCTTATTTCCTCCGGAGAGATGTCTGACTTGCTGGATAAACTGCGTTTGAAGTTTGATCTTATCTTGATTGATTCTCCTCCGGTTTTGGCGGTAGCTGACGCGGTGATTCTGGCCCCTAAGGCCGACGGGGTAATTCTGGTATACCGGGTAGGGTCCGTGGCTCGTTCGGTATTGTCCCGGGCAAAATCGCACTTAATAGAAGCCGGAGGCCAGGTAAAAGGCATAATTTTAAACAATATTTCCTCCGAGATTGAGACCCGCTATGCCTATTCCTATCAGTATAAGGGTTACGGAAAATATTATACGGATGAGAAAAAAGGGGAATAGCTTTCAGAAAGGAATAGGTATGAGAACAACCCCGGCTTCGGGGTTATTTTTATGAATACGCGCCGGCTTTATATTGCGTATCTCCAGATTTTCTTAGCAGGCATATGCCTTTCCCGCGCCTTTGCTCAGGAAAAACTTTCCGCCTACCCCGCGGTTATCCATATTCATTCTACCATCAGCCAGGCTGACTATCCGCCAAGGCGCATAGTCAGCCTGGCGCGGGAGCAAGGCGTAAGGATTCTTATCTTTACCGACAGCTTTATCCGGCGCTGGGAATACGGCCTGCCTTTAGTGCCTAATATCTTTAAGTTTTCGGCAGAGGAAGGCTCTATAGCCAGGTATGGAATAAAACGCTATCTGAATGATTTTAAAAAGATAAAAGATGAATTTCCCGGCATGCTTATTCTTGAAGGCGCGGAAGTCGCGCCTTTTTATTGGTGGTCGGGTAGTCTTTTTAAGAAAAATCTTTCCTTAAACGACTGGAGCAGGCATCTTCTGGTGGTAGGCCTAAAGAAAGAGCGGGATTACCTGCGTCTGCCGGTCGCCGGCAATAGGTATTTTTTTCCGCGATTTAAAGATATACCTTTTTTCTTAGCCGCCGGAATATTAATTATTCCGGGAGCATTTCTTTTAAGGAAAAGACAGAAAAAAGGCCTGGGTTTTTTGATCTGCGCGGCGGGTATTCTATTCCTGCTTAATAATATACCCTTTTTGGCTTCCCGCTACAGCCCTTACCAGGGGAGAAAACAATACCTCCCTTATCAGGACCTGATAAATTACGCGGCTGAGAGAGGCGGTTTGGTTTTTTGGGCGCATCCCTATGTAACAGAAGAAGTATCTTGGGGTAAGTATGCTAAAACAGTAAATTTTTCTACCCTGAAATACCCCGAGGCATTATTATTAACTGAAGGATATACGGGATTCGGGGTGGGAGCGAACCGGGATCTTCTTCTTGCTCAGGAAGAATGGGATGATGCCTTGAACAGTTACTGCGAGGGCCGCAGGAGGCAGCCGGCCTGGGTAATCGCTGAGGCGGATTATCGCACGGGAGGCCGTATTGATTCTATCCAGAATATGATTTTTTTGTCCGCGTTTAAGGAGGAGTCTGTATATGAAGCCCTGCGCGCGGGGAGGCTTTACATACGGTATTATTCCGAGAATAAATGCGATATTTCGTTGGATGATTTTCATATCGCGGATTCATCAGGCGGGTCCGCGTTTATCGCCGGTGAGATTACGATGAGAAGTATGCCGCGGCTGTTTATCCGGGGGACAGCAAAGCTTAATTCGCCGGAAGAATTAAGGGTAGAGGTTATCCGTAACGGCAGGGGTATTAAGGAAATCACTTTAGCCGCCCCGCAAGCGTTTGATTTAGAGTTTGAGGATGATGTGCCGGAAACAGGCCGGATAAATTACTATCGCTTGAATTTCTTCATCGGTAAAACCCTGGTCCTGGCAACCAATCCTATATTCGTCAGGATTAAAGATGGATAAAAAAATCATCGTTGCCGCGTTCTTGGCCGTCTTTGCCGTTATGCTTGGCGTTATCTTTGGGAGGATTAACCAGCCAACGCTTATACTCCTGCCACTGGGGCTGCTTGGGGTTTCTCTGGTGTTTTTCTCCCGTGGAATCCTGATTTTTCTTACCATCCTCTGTCTTAGCAGCGCGGGAATACCGTTTTTTGGAATAGGAAAGATCGCGCTGCAACTTCGCTGGGTGTTGTTTGGAATTTTCTGTCTCTACGCCTTCGGGGATATATTTCTGGGGCGTACTGTGCGCCGGATCAAGCTTTTTGACGCCCTGGCCCTCGTCTTCATCGCGTATGCCTTTATGTCTATGTCTTATTCACCCTATCCGCGATTAACATTAGAGCGTTCAACCACAATCCTGCTTTCATATATCGTGGTATTTTGGGTTATCTGGAAATACGCGCATGAACAAGGCCCGGAGAAAGTTATTCGCATAATATTAAACGCGATGTGGGTTATTTTCTTGATAGGATTGTCGCTCATTTTTCTCAGTCCTATCAAGCCATTTATGGGGGGGAGATTTTTTGGCCTAATGGGTAATCCAAACGGCCTGGGAGTTTTATCCGCGTTAGTTTTACCGATCAGCCTGTGGCAGTTTTTAGAAACAAAAAAAAACAGCGCCTTATTTTTATTTTTCGCGATACTCATAAGTTTATTGCTTTCGGGCGCGCGCGGGCCGATTAACGCCACCATATTTGGATTGGGATATTTTATTTATATACGTTCAAAAAAACATACACCGGCGGTTTTTTTTTCCTGGGCGACTTTTATATTAGTCTTTATTTGGTTGATTGAGACGTCGGCGAAACAATTTTTTAAGGCGTATATCCGTGTTGGGAGTTTATCGATTTTAGGCGGAAGGATAGAGGCTTGGATGGCTGCCGTAAATCTATTTCTGGAGAAGCCGATTTTTGGCTATGGTTTTGGGGTCGAGGATAAGATTTTTGCCTTAAAAAAAGTAGTTTTTCATGTGCACAGCGGGGAATATGTGCATAATTCTTTTCTGGGAATATTAGTGCAGTTAGGATTATTGGGATTTGTTATTTTTTTTGTGCCTTTGTTTTTACTGCTATTTAAGGAATTATTTTACCGGCAGGAAGACCGCGTGGTACCGCTGTTGCGATACGCCCTGCGCGCGTCGCTCATCGTGGGATTGTTTTGCTGTATGTCTGAAAGCTGGATTTATTCCGTTGGCAGCGGAGTGATGCTTCCTTTCTGGATTATGGCTATGCTTTTAGTTTTTTATTGTTATCGCGATAAAGAAGAAGCCACTTAAATTAAACATGAAGGTTACGATTTCGGTAGGCGGGAAGTTCCATGCTTTTCATTTAGCCGGTCAACTTGAAAAAAGAGGATACCTGAGCGGTATTTTTACTTCTTATCCTTGGTTCGCGCTAAAGGATTCAAATCTGCCGCGTGATAAAGTAAATTGCCTGGCCATAAAAGAAATTTTAGAGCGTGTCTTGTCTAAGATACCTTTCTTGAGCAAGAAGGCGGATACGCGATATTTTACGGCTAATTTTTTTGACAACCAAGTCGCCAAACGCGTAAAACCTTGTGATATCTTTGTTGGCGCTTCAGGATACTCCTTGAAAACCATAGAAAAAATCCGCCAGTCATTCGCGGCAAAAGTCATTATTGAGCGCGTCTCAAGCTATACTGAAACCTATTGGGATATCCTAAGGCAGGAAGGGGATAGGCTGGGTATCAAATTAAATTTTCCTTCTTCGCGGGTTATTGATAAAGAGCTGCAAGAATACCGGCAGGCGGATTATGTGGCGGTTCCGTCGCTTTTTGCCAAACAGACATTCCTGGCGAATAATTTTCCGGAAAGTAAATTAATCTGTATGCCCTGGGGTGTAGACGTGGATGTTTTTCGGCCCATACTTAAAGGCGATAACGTCTTTAGGATAATTGGTGTGGGTATGAGGATCATAAAAGGCATACATTATCTTTTGCAGGCGGTAGGGGAGTTGAAGTTAAAAAATTTAGAACTTTGGCTTATTGGCGGAGGCCTTGAGCCGTCGCTTGAGCCGTTCTTAAAGAAATATTCGGGAAGTTTTAGGTATATTGGTGCCATACCGCAAAGAGATCTCTATAAATATTATTCCCAAGGATCGCTTTTTGTTAATTTCGCGCTTGAGGATGGTTTTAGTATGGCAGCTTTGGAGGCGATTGCCTGCGGGTGCGCGGTGATATGTTCGGATACCACCGGCGCGAAGGATGTGATTAGAGACGGTATTGATGGTTTTATAGTCCCGTCCAGAGATGTGGAGGCGTTAAAGAAAAAAATTCTTTATCTTTATGAGAATATGGATATTTGCCGCCAGATGGGCAGGCAGGCCAGAGAAAATATAACGAATAATTTTACTTGGGATGATTACGGCGAAAAAATTATTAATGTATATCATAATCTTTTAAAATAAATTGCTATGCTAAACCGTAAATACTATGTTTATTTATCATAAAATCCGTTTATTGCAAGGTATGATCTATCGCAGGATTTGCCGCGTCTTGCCTGTGCAAATGAATATTATAAATAAGATGAATATTTTTCTCGACAGTAAATATGCTATTTCTCATTTCGCGGAAATATTCGCAAGCAGGACTTATTATCCCGGGATCGAATTATTCAAGAATCCTCCGCGCGGTGTCCTTGATTTGGGCGCCGGCGAAGGTCTTTTTACTTTATTGGTTGAAAGCCATATGCGCCAGCGATTTCCTGGAGCTAAAGTAAAATATAGCCTGTATGAGGCTAACCGGCAGTTGATAGCAAAGATTAAGGATAACATAAGGTTTGCCGGATTATTTGACGGGGTTCATATTTACTGCGGGGCTGTTGGGGAGCGTTCAGGGGAAGTCGATTTTAAGATTTGCCGGGAGCTCCATTGCAGCGGCATTAGGCCATTAGATCAGGTGGTAAGAGTATTGAGGGTGTCATATTTAGATGTTGAAAAAAATTTATCGGCAGACAGTCTCCCTGTGCCTGAACTGATAAAAATTGATATTGAAGGTTCAGAAGTTGATTTCTTTGAGAACTACATTGATCTTATTTCAAAAACATGCGTAGTCGTGGTTGAGTTTCATCAGGCCAACACCTCCCTGGATAGATGGCATACTATTGTAAGTAAGAGTAATTTGCAGCTCTATGAGGTAACCGCGCAATCAGGGCCGACTCGCTGCGAGATTTTTGTTAATTACGCGAATCTTAACCGGCATAATTTGTGTCTATCCTAATGATAAAAATGGCTAACGGTCTGCTTCGAGATACAATGCGATTAGTTGTAAACTACAGTCCCAGGAGATTAAGACATAGGGTATATTCTCTCCCTTTTATTGGCCGCTGTGTGCAAAATACATTAAAGAGATTAGCAGACAGCGCTTTATACGCGGATAATTTACGATGGTTTAGATTTAATTCTGGTCCCAGAGCCGGATTGGAGATGAAATTGAAGCTCCCTGAAGAGAATGAGTTTTATTTGGAGACTCACGATCCGGATGTCACGGATTTGCTCCAAAAACGCATCCGGCCGGGGTTTACGGTTATAGATGTGGGGGCGCACATCGGATATTTTACTTTGCTTATTTCAAGGCTTGCCGGGGCGCGGGGAAAGGTATTTGCTTTAGAGCCCTTGCCTAAAAACGCCGGGCGTTTAAAAGAACATTTAGCGCGTAACGAATGTATGCATAATACCGAGGTCTTTCAATTGGCCGCGGCAGAATACAATCAAGAGGAAGAATTCATTAATTATGATATCGCTACCATCGGAAGGCTGTCTTCCGTAGAGTCTTGCGCTACGGATAAATCTTCTTACCGTATCGTCGTAGAGTGCCGTTCATTAGATTGCTTAATTCAAGATATCGGCGTAAAATCGCTTGATTTTATAAAGATTGATACAGAAGGAGCGGAGTTTCTGGTTATAAAGGGTATGGATAATCTGTTAAGAATTTATAGGCCGGAATTATTAATCGAGATGCATAATGAGAGAATAATTAAGGATATCATTGATTTCTTGAAGGATAGAAGGTACCGCGCGTGTAGTAACGAGCGCGCGTATAATGAAGAAGCCCTTCCTTGTGCCGCGATGCAGGGGAAGAATATTTTATTTATCCCGTCAGAACGGCTCCGGAAATAAGCGGGATGATGCCTGAGGGAACTATGTTGATTAATCTTTAGATGCTTCGTATCGCTATTATTGCCGATTTAATGGAACGGATTCCGCCTAAATATTACGGCGGCGTGGAGAGGGTTGTTTATTTACTCCTAAAATATTTAATAAAACGCGGCCACGAGGTTACCTTATTTGCCTCCGATGATTCATTGGTTTCTTGCCGCCTTATTCCGTTTGGGCATCGAAGCGGTAACAGCGCGTCGGGCGACTTGCGAAACTTATTTACTCTTTATCGTCAGCTTCTTAAACTGCGAAAAGAATTTGATATTATTCAGTGTTTTGGAAGAACTTTGTATTTACTGCCTTTATTGCCGTTAAATCTGATTAAGGTCCAAAGTTATGGATGTCCGACCATCCTGAAAAAGATAAATAGAGCGAATAGACTGGCCAAAGGCACGTTGGCCTTCGTTGCCTGTAGTAATTCTTGCGCCCGGGAAAGGCTCGATACCGGCCGCTGGACGATAATTTATCACGGCGTTGAATTAGAGGAGTATAAATATAACGCAAACCCTGATGGAAAATATCTGGTATTTCTGGGGCGCTTATGCCGCATTAAGGGCGTTCATACGGCAATTGATGCCGCGAAGGCTGTTAATCAACAGCTTAAAATAGCGGGGACTGTCGCGTCTTCCGGAGCGGATCTGGAGTATTTTAAGAATGAGGTGGAGCCGCGTATTGACGGAAAGCAAATTCAGTATATCGGCCCGGTAGATGACCGGCAAAAGAGTGAACTTTTGGCTCAGGCCAGCGCGCTGCTGTTTCCCATTGAATGGGAGGAGCCTTTTGGTCTGGTAATGATTGAGGCCATGGCCTGCGGCACGCCGGTGATTGCTTTCAGGAGAGGGGCGGTGCCGGAAATAGTAACCGACGGTATAAATGGTTTTATTTGTAATTCTAAATCTGAGATGATTTCCGCGCTTAGTAAAGTATCTCAAATCAGCAGAGAGCAGTGCCGAAAAACAGTTGAGACGCGCTTCTCCGCTGAAAAAGCGGCCTTAGAATACGAGAAGCTTTATATGCGGCTTTTAGGCCTTATTCCTTAAGGGATAATTATCATAAATTTAATGTGTAGATAAGAGAAGCGGGGTTTGCATGAATAGATTGAATCATAGGTATGATGTTTTAGTGGTAGGAGCAGGGCCTATCGGCATATATGCTTCCTTAAAATTAGCAGCGGAAGGCTTACGCGTTTTAGTGGTTGAGGAAGATGCTCAGATTGGAAAGCCCAGGTTTTGTACCGGCCTTATAAGTCAAGAGGCGTTTGAAGAATTTCACCTTCCGAATAAGGCGATAGAAAACGAATTTCGTTCGTTCTGTGTTTTTTCTCCTTCAGGCTTAAAGCTGCATTTAAAAGATAAGACTTCCATCTACGCCACGGACCGGACTGTTTTCGACCAGAGTCTTTATCGTCTGGCAAAAGACGCGGGAGTTGAATTTTTGCTTAAGTGCCGCTGTGGAATGTTGAAGATTAATAATGACGGGATTGAGGCAAGAGTAGTTTTTGAGGAGAGAGAAACCATAATTAACGCCGCAGTGGGGATTTTGGCAACCGGCGTAAAATACGCCTTGCATAAGGATGTCGGTTTTAGTCTGCCGCCAAATTTCTTGGATTCTTCTCAAGCCCAGGTGGATGGAGAATCCGGGAGGGAAATTGAAATTTATCTGGGCAATATCGTCGCGCCGCATTCATTTGCCTGGGTGGTGCCGCTTAAGAAAAATCAATTGCGTATCGGGCTCGGCACGCATAGGAATTCACCTATTTTTTTAAAGTCGTTGCTTAAAAAACTAAGGTCGCAGGGCCGGCTTAAAGGAGGCGATTTTAATATCAAGAGAAGGCTGATACCGTTAGGGACGATAAAAAATACCTATACGGACAGGATTTTAGCCGTAGGGGACGCGGCCGGACAGGTTAAGCCGACAACCGGGGGCGGCATATACTTCGGTCTTCTTTGCGCGGATTTAGCGGCCAAAACCGTTATCAGCGCTTTTAAGAAAAACAATTTCAGTAAAGATTTTCTTAGGCGCTACGAAGTTGGCTGGAGAAAAAGTATCGAATTTGATTTAACGATGGGGCTTTACTTGCGAAAATTAGTCGCGAAAATTGACGACGCGCAGATGGAGGAATTGTTCGGTCTTTGTTCTCAGGATTCCATTCGCGAACTTATCGAAAAGTATTGGGACTTTAATCATCACGGAAAGTTTATTAACAAATTGATAAAGCGGCCTGAATTCTGGAAGGGTATTTATCAGATGTTTACCGTTAAACCCGGGTTAGATAAGATATGAGTGTCGCGCGTAAGGTTGCCAAGAATACCTTGTGGATAATCTTTGGTTACGGGATACAGGTAGTCCTGGGGGTAATTACGGTTGCCTGCCTGGCCCGATATTTGGGGAAGGATAATTTTGGAAAGTTTTCTTTTGTTTTTGTATATTTAGGTTTCTTTAATCTTATTATAGATTTTGGTATCGGCCAGATATTGGTAAGAGAGGTATCGCGGGACAGGGAAAAAGCGGGAAAGCTTATCGGTAACGCGATTATTATACGTTTAATCCTTTCGGTATTCGCCATTGTTTTGGCCTGCTTGTTTATTAATCTCTTGCACTATCCTTTTAAGACGAAGCTGTTAATTTATATCGCTTCTTTAAGTTTTTTATTGTCCATTAGCGGATTGTACGGATTAATTTTTCAGGTTAACCTCAAGATTAAATATTCAATCTTCGCGGATATCTGCAATGGACTGTTGAAGTTAGGCCTTTTTTCTTATTTTATATATTTAAGATTTACTCTCGCCTGGTTTGTGGCCGCTACGGTTATAACGTGCATTCCCGGAATATTTATAGTTATGATTTTATCCAAGAAATTCATTAAACCGGATTTTCATGTAGATTTTAAGATGTGGAAGAATTTATTTCGGGAGGCATTTCCTTTGGCGCTTACTTCGGTTTTTATCATGATTTATGCCCGGGCCGATCAATTACTGCTCTTTCATATGAAAGGGGCGCAGGAAGTCGGTTATTACGCGGCAATAGTCAAGTTAGCGGAAACCTTTAATATGATTCCTTCGGCGTTTCTGACTTCAATCGCGCCGTTGTTTTATGATTATTTCGCCGTATCGGGAAAGAAGCTGGAAAAGGCTTATGAGCTTACTTTTAAGTACCTTTCAGCGTTTGTGATACCGATAGTGTTTGGAGTGTTTATTTTGGCCGGGAATATCATAATGCTTGTTTACGGCCGGCAGTTTATTGAGGCCTCCTTTGCTTTGAGGATATTGATTTGGTCTGAAATCTTTGTTTTTCTCGGGACAATCCAGTATTATATTTTGGTTTCCGTTGGATTGCAGAAAATTAATTTTATTATCACTTTGGCGAGTATGGTAATAAATGTATTACTTAATCTTATATTGATCCCGCGTTACGGTATTGTGGGGGCTTCCGCGGCTACTCTTGTTTCTTACGGCTTAAGCATCCCAATATTATTTATTCTAACCGAAACGCGTAAATACGCGATAGCTTCAGTCTGTTCAACTTTAAAACCGCTTCTTGCCGCCGGCCTTATGGGATGTTTTACGTATCTCGCTTTTGTATTTAAAATTCATCTGGCAATAAACATATTCTTAAGCGCCTGTATATATTTTGGATTACTTTTGCTTATAAAAGGCCTCAACAAGCAGGATTTCGAATATATCAAGGAAATGGCAGTTAAGATTTGACGCGTATGAATTTTACCCCGTTACACCCAGAAGGCCCCGCTTTTCAAAGCGGGGATGAATGGCAAATTAAATCGTCAAGAAAGCCCCGCCTTTTAAGGCGGGGTGTAACGGGGTTTACCAGAGTTTTAGATTTAAGCTTAAGGCGATTTATTTTTTCTCTATATCATTTTGTTGCTCCATTCGCGTCTAAGACAGGCCTTACCAGGATATTCTTAGGAAAGAATACGATAGGATCCGGAATAAACTCTTTTTTTAATAAAATTATAAATCTTAATCTTCCTGAACCGATTGAGGCGCAGGGAATGATTATGTATCAGGGCAGGTTAAGAGAAGAAGGTTCGGGATACGCGTTTGATTATGAGCCTGAAACGCGGCGGGCCTTTAGGCGGATAGTTAAGCCGGGCATGACAGTGGTAGACGCGGGAGCGAATATCGGATACTACACTTTACTCGCGGCAAAGAGTATGGGCAATAGCGGCAGGGTGTATGCCTTTGAGCCGGATCCCGGTTATTACGCTCTCCTTAAAAAAAATATTGAAGTAAATAGGTTAAATAAAATTGTGGAGCTTTTTCAGACAGCGATAGGTGATACGGAAAATAAGTCTACCTTTTTTCTGGGGAATCTTACGGCGAATAGTTTTTTCAGTTTGCCGGGTGTTACCACGGATAAGACGATTATTGTGGATGTCGTATCTCTGGATAAATTTTTCTCCGAGCGGAACTGGCCGTCCGTAAATGTTATTAAACTGGATATTGAGGGATCCGAAAAGACCGCCTTGGACGGTATGCGCGGTTTACTTAAAAGAAATAAGGATGTAAATATCATAATTGAAGTTAATCCGGCTTTTCTGGAAGCCGCGGGCACAACCGCGGAAGAGCTGTTTTTACTGCTTGTTGAGCTAGGCTTTAGGCAAATTTGTATTTTATGGAAAGAGATGAAATTTTGTAAAATTCCGCGGGACATCAACTATTTAGCGGCTTACGGTAGAAATTTAGGACATGTAAATTTGCTTTGTCAAAGAAACGGGTGAGAAAGATTGCGGAGGCATAGATTGCGTAAGCTCCGGGTTGTTTATTTTCAGCAGAATCTGGCAGTAGGGGCCTGTGAGGAATATCTGCGGCTTCTTATGGAAGGTGTAGATAAGAGTTTATTTGAGGTATTATTTGCCTGTCCGCGGGATCCCGCGCTGGATATATTCGTGAAACAGGCGGAGGAATTAGACGTTGAGGTATTTCGTTACTCATTGGCCGGGAATAGCTGTTTACGAATGTGGCGCTTGTATTCTCTTTTTCGCAGGCAGAAGCCGGATATCGCCCATTTTAACGACCCCTGCCTTGATGGGATTATTGCCGCGCGCCTGAGCGGCGTGCCTGTATTGATAATGACTCATCATACGCCGGAGCTTAACCGCGGGTATAATCTTAAAGGCAGGCTTTGGGAAAGAATCGCTCTCAGGTATTGCGGGATTAAGTTCATCTTTACCTCGGAATATGATCGGGAAACCGCTGTCAGGAAAGATAAAGTTCCGCGCCAGCGCGGCTCGGTTGTTTATTATGGACTTCCTCCCGGAAGATTTAACCGGGAGTATAACAAGAAAGAGGTATATGATGAATTCTCCCTTGATGGAAAATGCCGTTTAATCGCCAATATCGCCCGTCTATCGCCGCAGAAGGGGCAGAGATATTTGATTGATGCCGCTTCATTAGTTGTTAAAGAAGATAAATCTGTAAGATTCTTTTTTGTGGGGCAGGGAGAGTTAGAGTTAGAGCTTAAAACGTTGATCCGTCAAAAGGGATTAGAGGACTATTTTATATTTACCGGCTATCGCGATGATATCCCCCGTCTTTTAAGCGCTTTTGAAATCTTAGTTATGCCTTCTTTGTTTGAGGGGCTTTGCTTCGCGGTGATTGAGGCTCAGGCAATGGGTGTGCCGGTTATAGCTAGTTCCGTGGGAGGGATGCGCCGCTCGGTATCAGACAGGAAGACCGGGCTTCTGGTGGTGCCGTCTGACGCGGCGGCCCTGGCTCAGGCCATCCTTTGGATGTTAAGCCATCCTCAGGAAGCAAAGGAGATGGGTTTGGCGGGAAAGCGGCATTTCGCGGAATTATTCACGCAGGAACGGATGGTACATAACACCATGGCTCTATATAAGACCGTAATAAATCATATAGAACACTATGAACAACAGCAAATCACCTAAAGCGTTTTCTTTGGTTTTAAATCTAGGCTGGCGGAGATTAGTGTTGAGTGTATATCGTTTTGTCGCGCCGCTTGCGTCTAAGACAGGCCTTACCAGGATATTCTTAGGAAAGAATACGATAGGATTCGGAATAAACTCTTTTTTTAATAAAATTATAAATCTTAATCTTCCTGAACCGATTGAGGCGCAGGGAATGATTATGTATCAGGGGACATCGAATGAAAGAGGCTCTTTTGGCATGGGATATGTTTTTGATTATGAGCTTGAAACGCGGCGGGCCTTTAGGCGGGTAGTTAAGCCGGGAATGACTGTGGTTGATGTCGGCCCAATATCGGATATTACACCTTGCTGGGGGCAAAGATGGTGGGCGAAGGCGGCAGGGTATACGCCTTTGAGCCGGATCCCTTGTATTTTTCTCTGCTTAAGAAAAATATCGAAGCAAACCGGTTCAATAAAATCGTGGAGCCTTTTAACACCGCAGTCGGAAATACGGAAAAAACAGCGATTCTATCTTTGGGAAATCTCACCGGCAGCAGTCTGGTCAGCTTGCCCGGGATAAGAACAAATAAAACGGTTGAGGTGGAGGTGGTTTCTCTGGATAGTTTCTTCTCGGAGAAGAATTGGCCGCCCGCGGACCTGGTGAAAATAGATATTGAGGGTTACGATAAATTTGCTTTGGAGGGTATGCGCGGCTTAGCCAAGAGAAATCGCGGCCTGAATATTATAATTGAACTCAATCCGCTTCTTTTAGAGGCTTCCGAAACAACCGCGGAAGAACTGCTTGGGCTGCTTGTTGAATTGGATTTCAGGCGGGTGGGTGTTCTCCGGAAAGAGATGAAATCTTGTAAAATTCCGCGGGATATTAAATATATAGCGGATTATAGCAGAAATTTGGGCTACGTAAACCTGCTTTGTCAGAGAAATGAATAAGGAAAACGCGTTAAAAATATTAGCGCGGATTAAAGAAACCGCGACTGTCCTGGATGTGGGAGGATGGTTTTGTCCTTTTAACCGGGCTAATTGGGTGATTGATTTTATGCCTTATGAAACCAGGGGCCGGGGCGGGTCTGTCGGCGGGGATAAGGAGTATTTTTCAAAGCACACCTGGATTCAGAGGGATATCTGCGATAAAAGCCCTTTTCCGTTTAAAGATAAAGAGATTGATTTTACTATTTGTTCTCATACGCTTGAAGATGTCAGGGACCCGATCTTTATATGCTCTGAGATTCGCAGGGTGAGTAAGCAGGGTTATATTGAAGTTCCCTCTAAATTTGCCGAGCTTAGTTTTGGCGTGGAGTCGGCGCGGTATGCCGGCTATAGCCACCACCGCTGGATAGCAGAAATTTTAAATAATAAAATTTCATTCTTTCATAAGCCTCACCTTATTCACAGCCTTTGGAAATATCATTTTCCGGTCAGTTACGGCAGGCATATAAAGCAGGAAGACCGCGCGCAGTACCTCTTTTGGGAGGATTCGTTTGATTTTGAGGAAAAGATTAATGTGGAATTTGACATGTTATTGCGCGAAATCAAGGAATGTGTCGCTTCTTCCGGTGTGTATTCAAAGACGAGGTATAGAATTGATGAAATAAGAGAAGCGCTGAAGAAGACGCGCGTCTATAAAGGGCTATCGGTAAGATTCCGGAAATGAATCCAGAAATATATTTAATCAGGGCCTACGGCCGGGACGACGGCTTTAGGTGTATCCCCTGGGGAATTGTAAGTATCGCTTCTTATTTAAAAAAACGCGGCTATAAGTTGTTAATCGCCGATAGGAAAGAGGGCGGATATTCCCTGCGCAGGATTACGCGGGAGATAAGAGGCAGGGATATTGCCTATGTGGGCGTAAGCGCGATGACCTGCCAGTCGCAAGACGCGGCCTTCTTGTGCGGACATCTGAAGAAAATGAATAAAAACATTATACTGGGAGGATTGCATTACAGCATTTATCCCGATGAGGGGCTTAAGATTGGGGATTACGTGTTTAAGGGAGAGGCCGAGCAAAGCCTTTTAGGTTTTCTTCAGAACGGCCCAGGGGCCAAGATTTATGAACCGCGGCCGCTCTTAAGCCTGGATGATATACCGCTTCCGGATGAAGAATTAATGAAGCGGCTCTATGTGAACAAATCTAATTTCACGATAATGACTTCCCGCGGCTGTCCGTATGCCTGCAGTTTCTGCCTGGACAGGAAATACCGCCCGGAAAGGATAAGGTATCATTCGGCACCTTATGTCTGCGATTTGATAGAGATGATGAATAAGTCATTCGGGGTGACGGGGGTTTTTATCGGGGATGATGTCTTCACTATCAACAAAAACAGGGCTATAGAGATCTGCGGCGAAATAAGGAAGAGGGGGCTTAAGGTCACGATAGGCTGTTTTACCCATTCCGGAATTGATGACCTGGAATTATATGAGGAGATGAAGGCCTCGGGTTTTAGCGGGGTAAGCCTGGGTGTGGAATCCGGATGCGATGAGGTATTACAAGCGATGAATAAACATCAGACTGTGGCCCAGATAAGAAAGACCATAGAGGTTATCAAAAAATCCGGTTTGCGAATAAATGTTATGTTCATGGTCGGCAATATCCTGGAAACCGAGGATTCGCTTAAGGCTACTCTGGCATTAGCAAGAGAGCTGTGCCTTAATGGGTGGGTGTCTTATGCTCAGCCTTTTGCCGGAACAGCCTTTCGTGAAGACTGCCCTAAATACGGCAGGATAATTAATGAGAATCCGGCCACTTACTGGAATGACCGGATCAGCTTTGTCCCTCACGGACTTTCCAGGCGTCAGTTGAGGTATTATCGGAATAAAATTGCCGTATCCATTAAGGCTCCGGTGAGGTAGCTGTATAGCGTATTAAGCATGGAAATGCCCAAGGTAAGCGTTATTATTACTACTTATAACCGCGGCCGCTTTGTCTGCGCGGCTATTGAGAGCGTCCTGGCGCAGAATTTTAGGGATGCTGAGATTATTGTGGTTGATGACGGCTCCCGGGATGATACTTATAAATTGCTAAAGAGATACGGCTCTTCTATTTATTATATTTATCAGAAGAATAAAGGCAGGTCAGTCGCCCGAAACAACGGGATCAGGCTATCTAGGGGAGAATATGCCGCCTTCCTTGACGATGATGATATATGGCTTCCCGGTAAGCTTGAAAGTCAGGTTGCCTTTTTGGATTCTCATCCGGCCTGCGCTCTGGCGCACACATTTACCGAACTGATGGATGAGCGCGGACAGCCGTTAAAAAAAGAGACCAAAAAACACCTAAGATTGTATCGTAGAGCGCTGCGGTCGGGATATGTCTATGAGGCGATGAGCCGGGTGTGCTTGATGTTTACTTCTTCCGTAGTAATGAGAAGGCATTGTCTTAGTAAGGTCGGATTATTTGATCCTTCAATGGAGACCTTTGAAGACTGGGATATTTATTTGCGTTTAGCCTTGAAATACGAGATAGGCGTTATTCCCGAGCCGTTGGTTAGAATCAGGATACACGCGGCGCACTCAACGCAGGATGAGTTTATCCGGGGTCGCATCAGCGTGTCGTTGAAACACCTCGGTATCCTGGATTCGCTTGATGATCCCGCATCGCGCGCGCGCGCGCGGTATAACTTTTATCTACACCTGGCCAACGCTTACTATATCGCGATGGATACGGAGAAAATCCGCGGATATATTCTCCGGGCGCTGAGTTTAAATCTACCTGTCTTGCCGCGGTTAAATCTCGGATTTAATCTGTGGGCAGTCCTCTTATTTCCTGGACTGGTACGCAAGATCCGGGGTATTAAGGCGGCATCGGGTTTGGCTAAGCGGCAGGATTATCCGCAGCGTATCAAACCGCTGGAAACATTCGGTGGGCCTCTGGCCTCGCATCTGAAACGTTATGAATTCGCCGCGCGGTTTTGTAGAGGTATGGTTATTCTGGATGCCGCCTGCGGGGTAGGATACGGATCAGGGTATCTTGCCGATATTGCCAAGGAAGTTATTGGCCTGGATATCAGCGCGGAAGCCATTGTTTACGCCAAAGAGCATTACCAGAAAGAAAATACGCGCTTTGAGGTTAGGGATGTCTGCAGCCTTAATTTTCCCGATCGGTATTTTGACCTGGTCTGTTCTTTTGAAACGTTGGAGCATTTGAATGAGCCTCTTAAGTTTCTGGCCCAGATTAAGCGGGTTTTAAAAGAAGACGGGATACTTATTATTTCTACGCCTAACGTCAAAAGAACGGTTAGTAACCCGGATAATCCATATCATAAAATGGAATTCTCCCGGAAGGATTTCAATAACATCCTAAGAAAGCATTTCAGCCGGGTTGAGATATTTGGCCAGCGCAGAAGGCAGTCGCTGATTCATTATTGGATTTTGAAAGTAGATGTTTTTCATTTGCGCGGCCTGTTATCCGGAGCCTTAAGGCGTAAGGTCTGTCATGGCCTGGCCAGTAGTTCTTGGGATGAAGCGGGACTCGATGATTTTATTATCAGTAAAGAAATGATACACCGCGCGGCTGAATTGATAGGAGTTTGTCGTCAATGAGTGATTTTAGCGCTTGGAATAGGATTTGGCTTGAAACAAAGGATGACGCGGAATTCAGGTGGTGGGTAAAACGGGAAAAGGAAGGAGTCCGGGGCGGGAAAATTTTCAATTATATGAATAAATACCTGGGTGCCGTCCAGGGGATAAAAACAATAGAAGTGGGTGCCGGATCAGGCGTGTATAGTTTTATTTTTGCCAAGCGCGGCGCGGCAGTAACCCTTGTTGATTATAGCCAAGAGGCGCTTATGCTCGCGAGTAAATGCTTTAGCTCAAGCGGAATCAGAGCCTCTTTCTTAGAAATGAATGCCTTGAAACCTTTTTCGAACTTAAGGGGAAAATTCGATCTGGCGATGTCTTTTGGTACGATTGAGCATTATCGGAGCCCGGAAAGATTCCAGATGGCGAAAGCGCATCTTGATTTAGTCAGGCCGGGAGGCGTTATCGTTATCAGCGTGCCTAACCGTTTATTCTTTCCGCATGAAATGCTTAAATCTTGCCTTCAGAAGGAAAATAAATGGCACCTAGGCTATGAAGGCGCGTTCAGGAGGCAGGAGTTATTTCAGCTCGCCGGCCGGTTGGGTTTAAAAAATGCGAAGGTCTGTGGTTCAGCTTTTATCAGCGATCTTATAAGGTATTTTTATATTTTTCAAGATACCGGTTTTTTTAGAAAATTTTGCAAGATTCGCTTTAGGGGTGCTTTTATTCGTGATTTTACCAGCCCTCTTGATGATTTGCTGGGGGCGGATATTTTTCTGATGGGCTGTAAAGAAAATTGAAATGAAGCTAAAAATTTTCTATCCGGTTATTAACGGGGAAATTACAGGCGGCAACATAATCGCCTTAAGGATTATTGATGAGGCCCTGAGAAAAGGATACGGCGTAGTCGTCAACTCGCCTACAGAAGGCAAATTTACGCGGCTTTTAGAAGAAAAAGGAATTAAGGTGTATCATATTGATACGCGTAAGACATTAAGGCTGGATAGCGCCCTCAGGCTGGCACGCGTAATTAAAAAGGAAGGCATTGGCCTGATACATTCTCACTCTCCATTGGGGGGGACGGTTTTAAGCCGCCTGGGAGGTTTCATTGCCGGCGTGCCGGTAATAAATCATGCCCATGTGCGGGAGAGCTTCAATAAGAACGTTTTTATCGGAGCGTATCAATTTCTTATTAATTGGTTTACCAGCAGGTTTCTTTGCTTTAAGATTATCGCGGTTTCTCAAGCGATAAAAAAAGAAATTATTTGCCAAGGGGTTGCTCCGGGTAAAATCGACGTTATATATAACGGAATTAGTTTAAGTTCTTGCGGCCACGATAGTAACAGCAGTATAAGAATTAGAGATGAATTCGGCATAAGGCAAAACCAAAAAATCATCGCCCAGGTAGGACGCCTTTGTGAGGCTAAGGGCCAGCAGGTGTTAATTAAAGCCGCGAAAATAATCGCAAAAGAATACGATTGTATTTTTCTGATAGTCGGCGAAGATTTAGAAAGGGCGGGGGAATATAAAAATAGTTTGCGGGAGTTAGCCCGTGGCTTTGGATTAGAGCGGCGGGTGATTTTTACGGGCTATCGTTCGGATATCCGCGAGCTCATGAATGTTTTTGATATTTTTACTCTTCCTTCTTTTATTGAGGGATTGCCGGTAGCTATTCTGGAAGCCATGGCAGCGAAAAAACCGGTAATCACCACTCCTGTGGGCGGTAATACCGAAATTGTAATAGACGGGCAGACCGGCACGATAGTTCCTCAGGGCAGTCCGGATAAATTAGCTGAAGCGCTTAGGTATCATCTCAAGAATCAGGAAATCTCAAAGAAAATGGGAGAAGCCGGATATGAAATGGTAAAAGCGCATTTTCCTTTATCTGTAATGCTGGATAAGATAATGGCTGTATATTCAGAGGCCGTAAAAGATAACTGATAAAATGGCAATTATAGGCATAGACGCGACGAGCCTTTCCGTTACGGGAAAAGGGGTATCCCGCTACCAGCATAACCTCCTTATTGCTCTGGCCGGGTTAGATAAACTAAATTGTTATTATATTTTCCTTAACAAAAAAAATATCCTCCCTGAGCTGCCGCGGCAAGGTAATTTTCATTATGTCCGGATTGGCCTGCTTAACCATATAATCTGGGATCAATTTCAGCTTCCGCGGATTCTCAGAAAATATAAATTGGACATTTATCATACCACATCGGATTCTTTGCCTATTCTGGCCAAAACAAAAATCGCGTTATTTATCTTTGAGATACCTGATTACCGGATAGATTTAATGTCACGCGCCGGGCACAATTCCTTATATTCAAAGATAAGCTATAAATATAATGAAATCCTTTTTCCTTATATCCTGAGGAAGGCGGCCGTAATTATGGCTAGCTCTCAGAGCACTAAAACCGATCTTATAAGAAAATACGCTGTGGAGGGAAATAAAATACAGGTTTTATATCCCGGAGTAAGCGTTTGTTTCCGCGCCCCTGGGGATGATATGACTCTGAAGGATACCAGGCGAAAATATAATGCCGACTCCGGCTATATCCTGCATATTTCTTCCACTGACCCCAGGGATAATACCGCGGTGGTTATCCGCGCGTTTGGAAGAGCGCGGCAGGAGTCAGAAATTCCTCAAAAACTCATAATCGCCGGAAATGTCGATCCTCAAGTTTCCGGGTTGGAGAGGTTAATCGCGGAATTAAACCTGAAAGACAGGATACTATTTACCGGATATTTTGCGGAAAAGCAGACGGGAGAATTGGCGGCTTTATATCAGGCGGCGGATGTATATGTTGATCCGTCGCTCTATGAAGGTTTTGGATTTCAGGTTGTCGAAGCCATGGCCAGCGGTGTTCCTATAATCGCCTCTAATGTTACCTCTTTGCCTGAAATTATCGGCGACGCCGGCATTCTTGTAAATCCTAGGGATGTTGAGGGCTGGGCAGACGCGATATCGCGCCTACTTACGGATAGAGAGTTAAAGGAATCAATGCGCCAAAGAAGCTTGGAACGGGCTAAACTTTTTTCTTGGGATAGATTGGCCCAAGAAACATTAATTATATATAATAAATTGTTCGCAAAAGCACTTTGATCACAAACGAATAATATGACGGATTATTTTAACGCGGTTTCGGTAATTAGCGAAAAAATCATATCTTTTACGCGAAGAAAGCTTGAGAAATTTATTCTACCGTTTATTGATTTGGATGATGTGCTCGCCAAAATCTCACAGAAACCAACCAGCCTTGGTTTTCAAGTTACAAATATTTGTAACGCCAATTGCGTCTTTTGCGGGTATCAGTATCTAAAAAGTTCAAAAGGGATTTTATCTATGGATTTATTTAAAAAAGCGGTAGATGAATTCAATTGTTTTGGCGGGGGGAACATAACATTTACTCCTATCGTAGGCGAACCGCTCATTGACCCGAGTTTTATCGAGAAAATTAAATACGCGCGAAGCAGGCAAAATATAGCGCACATCTCGTTTTTCACTAACGGGATTTTAATTAACAGAATGGATGCCAGGGATATTATCACATCAGGAGTTAATAGCGTAACCATAAGTATTGGCGGGTTTGACGCGGAAACATATTTACGGGCATATCGCGTAAATCACTGGAATGATGTGTATGAAGGCCTGTTGAATATTCTGAAAGAAAACAAGTTGCGCGGCAATAGGGTTGATATCCATATTGGGCTGCGTTCGGACGCGCCGCTTAGCAGGTTATTAGGAGAGCCGGCGTATAAAGAATTAAGAAGATTTAAATTCAAACTCGAATATAATATACATTATGACAGTTGGAGCGGGCGGATTAAACAGCAAGACCTAAAAGGAATAATGCGTTTAAGAAGACCGCTTAAAAAGACAGAACCGTGCTGGCTTCTTTATTCTGGTCCGACGATTTTAAGCAATGGAGATATGACATTATGTGGATGCAGGGATTTGGATGGGGATGCCGAATTTGTGCTCGGGAATATTAAAGATAAAACTATTTTAGAGATGTGGCGGGATCAACGGGTAGGAAACATAAGAAAGGGTTTTTATTCATCGCGCTATCCGGAAATGTGCCGGAATTGTTCGTTTTATAACGATTTATCGCCTCTGAGAAAAGAAAAATTAAATAAATTTTTCAGATGAAACTTTCATGCCCTGCCGAAGGCGGCGCGGCACCAATGAGGATGAAAATAGAGCCTGGATTATTCGTGTCGCGTAGCGGTGCGATTTATCGCACTAAAGAGGAGATTTTCAAGTGAAAAGAAAAATCATTCTTTTAACCGAGATTATCTCTCCTTACCGGATACCGGTTTTTAATGAAATAAACCAGAGCTTAACCGGGCAATTTCTGGTTTTATTCTTGGGAAAAACAGAGAAGCGCAGGCAGTGGAAGATCTACCGTGAAAAGATTGATTTCCGCTACCGGGTGTTGCCGAGTATCTTATTTCAGAATGGCAGTTCAGGCGCGCCTTATTTTCTGAACCCGACCATTTTTTATGAACTTATGAGGTATTCCCCTGAGATTATTATCACCGGAGGCTATCAGCACCCGAGTTATCTTTTAGCTATACTTTATGCCAGGATTTTTAAAAAGCGGATTATTCTTTGGTGCGAGAGCAATAAATATGACCTGCGTTTATGCCGGCCATGGAACGAGTTTTATAAACGGATGTTTGTGCGAAGCTGCGATGGATATATAGCCCCGGGAAAAGCGTCAAGCGAGTATCTTATTTCTTTGGGAGCCAGCGCCAAAAAAATTTGGATGGCCCCTAATGCCGTGGATAACGCTTATTTTATCCAATCTTGCGATAGATACAGGCAGAATAAAGATTCATTTAAGCAGTCAAAAGGTTATCCGGAAAAACTTATCCTTTATGTGGGCCGTTTGAGCGATCAAAAAGGCATTTTTGATTTACTGGAGGCCTTTCGAATAATTTTTGCCAAGGATCCCGATGCAGGCTTACTGCTTGTCGGCAGCGGCGAGCAGGAGAAGCAATATAAAGATTTTTGTTTAATCAATAATCTTAAAAATGTTTTTTTTGAAGGGTTTATTCATCAGGAAAAACTTCCGTTTTATTACGCGATTGCCGATGTTTTTGTCCTGCCTACTCACAGCGACCCGTGGGGGTTAGTTTTGAATGAGGCAATGGCTTGCGGCTTAGCGGTTGTCTCTTCCGATGCCGCGGGCGCGGCGCCGGACTTGATTATTCAAGGAGAGAACGGGTATGTCTTTAAGAAAGGCGATATCAGGCAGATTGTTTTTTGCCTTGAGAATATTTTGGGTGATGAACAAAAAAGAACAGAAATGGGTAAGATGTCTTTGGAAATAATTAAAAATTATTCTCCTTTTAAATGCGCCCAGGGGTTTATCCGGGCAATAAGAGAAGTATGAGCATGAATGAGGCGGTAAAAAAACATTGGGAAGCTGAGACCTGCGGCGTGAGATACGGCGCGTCGGAAGATAGAGGCGAATGGTTTCGGGAAATTGAGCGTGCCCGTTATCTATGTGAGCCGCAAATTCTTGAGTTTGCCGAATTTAAAAAATTTCGCGCGAAACGCGTTCTTGAGATAGGAGTCGGAGCGGGCACGGATTTTAAGAACTGGGTAAAAAATGGAGCTCAGGCAACAGGCATTGACCTTACTTCAAGAGGCACCGCCTTAACAAAAGAGCGCCTGTCCCTGGAAGGCATAAACCCCAATCGTTTTAACCTCTGTGTGGCTGATTCCGAAAGACTTCCTTTTAAAGATGGGGTCTTTGAAATGGTTTACAGCTGGGGGGTTTTGCATCATACCTTAAACACCGGCCAGGCAATTAAAGAAGCTTATCGTGTCTTAAAGCCGGGAGGCATTATAAAAGCGATGGTGTACCACATCCCTTCCTGGACGGGCTGGCTATTATGGTTGAGGTTTTGCCTGTTCAAGCTCAGGCCGTGGATTTCCCCCAGAAAGGCAATCTATGGCCATTTAGAAAGCCCCGGCACAAAGGCATATACTTTAGAAGAAGCTAAGGAATTATTTGAAAGCGCGCGATTTCAGGTGATTGAAATAAAGACATCGCTTGGCCCGGGAGATTTGTTAAATATCGCCTTCAGCAGAAAGTATAGCGGTTTTATTTATAAAATTATCGGATTAATGTATCCCCGATGGCTGGTTCGTCTTTTTGGCAATCGCTTTGGCTTGGAATTACTGCTTCAGGCGAGAAAATAAATATGAAAGTTCTTCATGTGATACCGTTTCTTTCCGGCTCTTGCGGCGGTCCGGTTCAGGCAGTTACGCAGTTATGCCAGGAGCTGAGGAATCAAGGCGTAGAGACGGCGATTGCCACGACAACCATAGATCAGGACAAAACGCGGGTTATTCCTGATTTTGTGCCGGTGTATTCTTTCGGCCGTCAATTTTGTTCAATTTTACCTTCGGAATTCGCCTTTTCCTTAGGATTAAAACATTGGTTAAAGCGGCGCTCCGGAGAATTCGACTTATTGCATATACATTATCTTTTTACTTATCCCTCAGCTGTTGCCTGTCATTACGCCCGTAAATATAAAATACCCTATATTATCAGGCCGGCAGGGATGCTTGACTCTTTTTCTTTAAGTAAGAGCGCGCTTAGGAAAAAAATCTATATTTTTCTCCTGGAGAAGAAGAATCTTTGCCGCGCCTCTGCGGTTCATTTTACCTCCAGTGAAGAGATGTGCCAGGCAGAAAGGCTTAGATTAGGCTATCAATCCGCGCTGGTTCCTCTCGGATTAAATTTGGAGAGATTTATTAATTTAGGGCCGCTTAAAGGGGAATTCCGGAAACGGTATCCTCAGACTATCAACAAAAAGATAATTCTTTTTCTTTCGCGGCTTGACCCCAAGAAAGGATTGGATATATTAATAGCGGCCTTAAAAATACTTGCTGTTAAACGCGATGATTTTATTTTTGTCCTTGCCGGTTCAGGAGATAAAAATTATGAAAAATTTCTCAGCAGGGCTTTAGTGAGCGCCGGATTGACGGAAATATGCGTACTTACCGGATTCTTGGAAGGCAGTGAGAAATCCGCGCTTTTGGCCGACGCGGATGTGTTTGTTCTTCCGTCATATGATGAAAACTTTGGAATGGCCGTTGTCGAGGCGATGGCCGCCAGGCTCGCGGTGATAATCTCAAACAGAGTCAATATTCACAAATTGATCGAGGATTACCGGGCCGGAATAGTTACCGGATTAAACGCGGGCGAGATTGCTTTCGCGATAGAAAGAATTATTTCGGATGAGCGGCTGCGCCTGGAGATGGGCGCGCAAGGAGAAAGGCTGGTAGAAGAAAATTTCAACGTAAAAAAGATTGCGCGACAGATGATCGCGGTATATTCACAATATCTTAGGCCCGGAGATGTTTCGTAAGGCACAGGTTCAATTTCGATTATTAAAGTTTGGTTTTGAAGGGAGGATACATTATGTATAAAGTTGTTATCGCCGGCTGTGGGCTTATTTCGGCAAAAAAACATATACCGGCGTTTTTGGCTTTAAAAAATAAGGTAGAAGTTGCCGCGGTCTGTGATTTAAACATTAACGCGGCTAAGAAAACGGCGGATAGTTTTAATATCAGGCGGACCTACGCGGATTTTTCGGATATGCTTTTGAAGGAAAAACCGGATATTGTTGATATATGCACTCCGCCTCAGACTCATGCGAGATTAGGTATCGAGGCGATAGAAAAAGGCGCGCACATATTTCTTGAGAAACCGATGGCCTTAAAGGTCTCGGATTGCGACGTGATGATAGAGGCGGCATCAAAATTCCGCAGGCAGGTATGCGTGGTGCATAATCAGGTGTTTAATCCGGCATTCATTCGCGCGCGCGAATATTTCTTAAAGGGCGGCATCGGAGATTTCTTGGGCCTGCATATATTTTTATCAACTCCCACCAATTATATAACTTCAAAGAAGGATCATTGGGCGCACGCGCTGCCGGGGGGCATATTAGGGGAGAGTGGGCCGCACGGGGTTTATCTGGCCCAGGCATTTCTTAAGGATATTTACGAGGTAGAGGTGAATGCCAGAAAGATAATTCCTGAATACCCGTGGTCGAATTTTGAGGACTTTCGAATAGTTTTACGCGCTAAAAACGGCATCGGCACCGTAGAGCTTAATTACGCGAGCAACCAATGGGCGGCCGCGCTTGACATTATGGGCACCAAGGGGATGCTGAAGATAGATCTTCAATCTCAAACATTTGTCAGCTATGAGCGCAGTAAATTGGACGCGTTTACGGTAGGTTTATCCGAGGTAAAAATGGCGGCAGGCAAGATGTGTGCTTCAGGCGTAAATGGCATAAGGTATATGCTGGGAAAGAAGAGTGACGGGCATTATAACGGAATTCGGGAGTTTACGGAGAGCATCATAGAGAATAGGCCGCCTTTAGTTACTGTTGGAGACGGCAGGGAAACTGTCCGGGTGATGGAGATGCTTACGGAAAGATTAAATTGCCGTAAACAGCGGGATTGAAAAATGTGCGGAATAGCCGGGATTTTTAATTTTGATTCGGAGCCTGTTAATCGGGAACTGCTTACCAGGATGACGCGCGTGCTTTCTCACCGCGGCCCGGATGACGAAGAGGTCTGTGTCTGGGGCAATATCGGCTTTGGCCATAGACGTTTAAGCATTATTGATTTATCCGAACGCGGAAAACAGCCGATGAGCAATGAGGACGGCACTGTCTGGATTACCTATAACGGGGAGATTTATAATCATCTGGCCTTGCGGGATGAACTGCGGAAAAAAGGCCATCTCTACAGGTCCCAGACCGATACCGAGACCATCATCCACCTTTATGAAGAGGAGGGCCCCGGCTGTCTGGAATACCTTGACGGAGAGTTTGCCTTTTCTATCTGGGATGCTAATAAGAAAGTAATCTTTTCCGCGCGCGACCGTTTGGGCGTAAAACCGTTTTATTATCATATTTCAGACGCTCGTTTTATCTTTGCCTCAGAAATAAAGGCGATTCTGCCGCATCCGCGATTAACCCGGAAAATAGATTTGCAGGCGTTATCGCATTATCTTTCATTTTCCGTTTCCCCCGCGCCGCTGACTTTTTTTAAGGATATTTTTAAATTAGAGGCGGGGCATTACCTGCTGGTAGGCGGCGACGGAAAGATGGTTAAGCGGCAATATTGGGATTGTATGCCGGGGCCAAAAATAAAATGCTCCGAGGCAGAGGCAATAGAAGCTATCCGTTTTAAATTAGAAGGTTCCATAAGAGCGAGATTGATGAGTGATGTGCCTTTTGGGGTTTTTTTAAGCGGAGGACTCGATTCCAGCACCAATGTCGCTTTTATGAGCCGGTCAATGGCTGAGCCGGTTAAAACTTTTAATGTGGCTATCGAAGGTAATTATGAGTATGATGAGTCATATTTTGCCGAATCGGTCTCTCGGAATTTTCACGCCGAATATAATTCCATCCGTATTAATTTTGAAGACTTTCGCGGGCTTTTCAATAATTTGGCTTATTATACGGATGAACCGCTATGTGATTATGCCTGCATCCCTAATTTTTATTTAGCAAAATTAGCCCGCCAGAAAGGGGTTTCGGTCATTCAAGTCGGCGAAGGCAATGACGAGCTTTTTTGCGGTTATCGCAGTTACGCCGCGATTTTAAACTTGATTAAATTTTATTATCCTTTGCCGTCATTAATTAAAATGCCCGTTTTCAATTTATCGCGGTTTATATTGGGAAAAAAAATGCATTATACTGTTTCCCGGGCCGCCAGAAACCAGGATGTGTTTTTAGGAGGCTCATATCTGTTTAGCGAAGAAGAAAAGGTATCCCTTTTTAAAAAATCGCTTAACCTTAAAGGGATGGTTACTTCTGAAGCTTACGTATCCGGAATTTACCGGAATTTGCTAAGTAAATTCCCCCAGGCCAGCCCTCTGGATAAAATGATTTATCTGGATCTAAAGGTGCGCCTTCCGGAACTTCTTTTAATGCGCGCGGATAAAATGACTATGGCTAATTCCGTTGAGGCCAGGCTGCCATTTTTGGATTATCAGCTCGTGGAATACGCGCTTCGCCTTCCGGACAATCTTAAATTTTTCCGCAATCAGACAAAGTATATTTTCAAGAAAAGCCTGGAGGGGATTTTACCTAAGGAAGTCATTTATCAGCCAAAGAAAGGATTTGCCGGAAGCCCGCTTAATATGTTTGGCGCGGAATTCCAGGGATATCTCAAACAGACCTATAAAAACACCCAGCCGCTTCTGGCGGAATGGTTTGATACGGATAATTTCAAGGAGAGGCTTAATTTTAACCGCGCGCGGATGAATTTCAGGGAGGGCAGTAAGGTTTGGTCGCTATTTAGCCTGATGCTCTGGCTGGAGAGGTTTTTAAAATGATTATTTTAGGCCTGAACGTCTACCACGCGGATGCCTCGGCGGCAATTGTTGTTGACGGAAAACTGATTGCCGCCGCGGAAGAAGAGCGTTTTAACCGGATTAAGCACTGCGCGGGTTTCCCGAAAGAAGCGGTTAAATACTGCCTGAAAGAGGCCGGGGTAAGCATCAAGGATGTTGATTATATCGCCATACCCAGAAGCGCGAAAGCGCGTTTTTTTAAAAAATTATATTACGGCGTAAAGATTCCGCGGCTGGCCTTACGACGATTGCACGCCTTGGGTAAAACGCGAAATATTAAAACAACTATTGCCGGTATCTTTAATTTGGATGATAAAGAAATTAAGGCTAATCTGGTAAACATAGAACATCATAAAGCGCATATTGCCTCGTCTTTTTTTGTTTCTCCTTTTGAGCGGGCTTCGCTTTTTTCCGCCGACGGCCTGGGTGATTTTGCCTCAACGATGTGGGGCGGGGGTGAAGGAAATAAGATGAAGATAGCCGGGGATATTAGTTTTCCGCATTCGCTGGGGCTGTATTATACCGCGATTACCCAGTATTTGGGTTTCTGTAGTTTTGGCGATGAATATAAGGTTATGGGGCTTGCCGCCTACGGCACTCCGGAATACAAGGATGAGTTTGAAAAAATACTGAAATATTCCGGCGGTATGAAGTTTGAGCTAGGCTTACGCTATTTTTTGCACCATAAGAAATTAGTGGATATGAATTTTGAAGCGGGGTATCCGGCGTTAGATATTTTATTTTCTGAATACCTTGAAAAAAGGCTTGGGCCGGCGAGAAAAAAAGATGAGCCGGTTGAAGAAAGGCATAAAAACATCGCCGCGTCTTTGCAGTCAAGGATAGAAGAAATAATTTTTTCTTTGCTCAATGAACTCTACAGGCAAAACAACCTTGATACGCTTTGTCTTTCCGGAGGCGTTGCCTTCAACTGTGTTGCCAATGGAAAAATTTACACCCGCGCTCCATTCAAGAATATTTATATTCCGCCCGCCCCCGGTGACGCGGGATTAGCGATCGGCGCGGCGTATTATCTCTGGCATGAAATCCTGGGAAAGCCAAGAAATTTCGTGATGGATCACGCTTTCTGGGGGCCGGCGTATGATTCGGATATGGTGAGCGCCGAATTACAATCCAGGCGCGATGAATTAAATCAACAGGGCTGTAAAGTAACGCAAATGAGAAATGACCAAGAACTTTATAAAATTACCGCTCAAGCGATCGCCGATGGAAAAATCGTTGGTTGGTTTCAGGGAAGAACGGAATGGGGCCCGCGGGCGCTGGGCAACAGAAGCATCGTGGTTGACCCGCGCCGGGCGGAAATGAAAGACATTCTTAACAGCAGAATAAAACGCCGGGAGCCTTTTCGCCCGTTCGCGCCTTCCATACTCGAAGAAAAAACCGGTGATTATTTTGAACAAACCCATCCTTCTCCATTTATGCTTTTTACTTATAAGGTAAAGCCGGATAAGGAAAAGCTTATTCCGGCGCCTACTCATATAGACGGCACCGGCCGGCTGCAAACCGTAAGCAAGCGCGCTAATTTGCGCTATTGGAATTTGATCAAGGAATTTGAAAATATTACCGGAGTACCGGTAGTCCTCAATACCTCATTTAATGAAAATGAGCCGATTGTCAATACGCCGAAAGAGGCGCTGGATTGTTTTCTGCGCACGCGTATGGATGTGCTGGCATTAGGCGCGTATGTAATTGAAAGACAAAATAAAATTAAAAGTTCTTTCCCAAGTTTGTAGCAAAAGGGAAAGAACTTGATTACAGAGATTTTTAAAAGATTATAGCGATTTTATGTCGGTAATAAATCTCTGGAATCTGTATTTAATCGCCGTAATCAGAAGCTTTCCTGTAAAATTTAGCCCAGTGCATAAAATTTTGCCTTAAACCGATGATGAATAATGCGTTACAGAAAAAGCTTGCTACAAAATCGGGAAAGCTTCAAATTAAATAATGAAGATAACCTTTATTGATCCGCCGGATTTTTCCGGGAAAATAAATCCTCCCCTTACCAAGGGGAGGCGGGGCGGGGTCAGAAATATTGAACGCGTCTTCGGCTGTACGTACAGCTTGTATCCCATGCCGAATGTATTTTCTCTGACCAGCGCGGCCTTTCTGGAAAACAACGGTTTCGCGGTGAGCTACCTTGATATGGCTAATGAAGGCTGGCGGATAAATAGATTTAAGAAATTTTTGTTATCCGACGATAGCGGAGCGTATGTCTTTCATTCGGTGAATCTTTCCCTGCGCTCCGACCTTTTGGCCCTGGATATGATTCGGGAGGCGAAAAAAGAAGTGCCGGTCATTTTTACCGGCCCGGCCCCGACGTATTTCACCGGGAATTTCTTAAAAGATAATAATGTCTTCATCGCCCGGGGGGAGCCGGAGTGGACGCTCGTGGAATTAGGGCGTTGTCTGGAAAAAAGAGGCTCATTGGAGGCGATACGCGGGCTTTCTTTCTTGCGTGACGGCGCGGTTTTCAACAATCCGCCGAGGGAGTTACTTGAGGATTTAGACGCGCTGCCCTTTCCTGCCAGACATCTAATAAAAAACAAAAAACTCTATTATAATCCTAAACTGCCCAAGATGCCTTTTACCGCGATGCAGACCTCGCGTAATTGTTCCTATCAGTGCACCTTCTGCGTCCCAAACTCCGGAAGTTTTGCCCGGGAATTAGAGCACAGAAAATACAGCCAGAACCAGAAACCGCCGGTGAGGACGCGTTCGGCAGGCAATGTGATTGAAGAATTCAGAACTTTAAAGAGCGAAGGGTATAAATCGGTGAGTATTATTGATGACCAATTCTTATGGGCTGAGGCGCGGACAATAGAGATATGTGAGGGGATAAAATCCTTGGGAATAGTCTGGGGCTGCCTGGCCCGGGCCGATCATATAACCGATACTATAGCCAGGCAGATGTCCTTGGCCGGATGCCGCTATATAGATATGGGGGTGGAATCTTTTAACCAGGAAGTTTTAAGCGATATAAGGAAGAACCTGGATGTCCAAAGGATACCTGAGTCAATAAGTATCTTAAAGCGCAATAATATTTTAGCCAAAATAAACCTTATCCTGGGGGCCTCACCTTTGCAGACCAAAGAGGTGATGGAAGAGGATATCCGTAAGGCAAAGAGGCTGAACGTTGACGCGGTAATGTTTTCTTTAGCCACGCCTTTTCCGGGAACGGAGTTTTACCGGCTGGCCAAAGAAAACAAATGGTTCATTGATGGCGATTACCACGCGGAAAGCGTGCAGTCCAAAACCATAATCAGCTATCCCGGATTGTCCAATAAGGAATTG
>Ga0209212_1001773_pt1 | contig 33374 bp, 21 predicted proteins | sample RifGroC2_FD_183996 | JGI IMG/M metagenome (GOLD analysis project Ga0209212, IMG submission 183996) | Groundwater microbial communities from Rifle, Colorado, USA - Groundwater C2 (SPAdes) (version 2) | ecosystem: Environmental > Aquatic > Deep subsurface > Groundwater | place: Rifle, Colorado...
ATAAATAACATCAGCGCAGCTAAATTAGCGAGCGCCAACGGTTTTACCGGCGCGGAGATCAATCTCAGGCCCGGCGCCCGTTCAGGGCTACTGCCAGGCGAGATCCAGCCGGTCGAGACCGCGGCCGTCAGATCATTCCAGCCTACCGTCGATAAATGCGTTCCGGTCATAAGGCCCGCGGCCGCCTCTGAAAATATAATAATAACCGGCGCCAACGCTGCAGGCGAAGTATTTGAAACGCCCGACAGCGCGCAATTCTCACAAACCGAAATCGACATAATCAACAAGATCAGGCAGAGGGAAGAAGACGAAAAAGCCCGCATAATAACCAACTCATATAAAATGCAGCAGCAGTCCCTCGCGCATAACACCGGCCAGACGGCATCCGCCGCTTCCGAATTATCTGAAAGGCGCCGCGGCAGAAATTCTTCACGCCCATACAAACCGCTCGAGATAACCGGCGAAAAAGTATTCATACTCGACGACGTATCTGTCCAGGGCGATTTTTCGAGATTCGCCGCCGACAATTTCGGCGCATATCCAGGTTTCAAATATTCGTCGGAACTGCGCCTGAACATCGACGGCAACATCGCTGAAAACATAAGAGTTTCGGCCAACCTTGACGACACCAATATCAGCCAGGAAACAAAAAAAGTGACCTTATATATCGACGGACGTTATTGGAACTTCACTCTCGGCGATTTTACAACCTCGTTCAACGACACCGAATTCACGCTTTACAATAAAAAACTCAAAGGCATCGAAGCGGTCGGAACGCTCGCCGACGGCAAATATCAGATAAAGGCCATCGCCTCGCGCTCGGAGGGTAAATCCCAGTCCGACGTATTCACCGGCAGCGGAATGCAGTCCGAATACCAGTTCTCGCAGAGACCGGTCGTCCAGAACTCTGAAAAGATTACTTTAGACGGGCGTTTCCTCAAAAAAGGAAGCGATTATACCATCGACTACGAAGACGGATCGATCATAATAAAGCCGCACCTGCTCCCGCTCGAATCCAGGAACAGGATCACCGCCGACTACGAATATTTCGAGAACGGCACGCTGTTTAGAAGAACGCTCGTCGGCGTGCGCGGCACGGCTGCGCTGAAAAACCTTAATAAGATAGGTTTCAGCGTCATCAGGGAAGAAGACGACAAAGGCTCGGTAAAAGGCGCCGCGGAAACCGACGTCCAGGTTAAACCGACATCTTCGACCATTTACGGCTTCGACTATAAGCTCAATCCTCTATCTAATCTGAAACTCGACGGCGAGCTGGCGCTTTCGGTACTTGACCAGAACACGCTTTCGAACGAAAAAGCCGAAGACAAAAATATCAATTCAGCCGCGTTTTACACCAAAGCCGCCTATACGGCTAAAAAATATTCGCTCGACTTAAGAAAACAGAAGATGGGCAGGGATTTCATCTCGATCGGCAAAAACAGGCTCGACATCGACGAAGACAGAAACGAGGCAATTTTAAAATTAATGCCGCTCGACTGCCTTAATTTTCAGTTCGACTATGAGGACAGCAGACGCGCTTCACTCAACGATCCCGACCTTCCTTCGAGCGTTAACGCGCGCGTCGATATCAACAACAAGGCGCTTAGGACCTTTTCGACCTATTACTTCAGAAATAAAAAATCGTCAGCCGATTTCAGCACTTACGAGCGGCTTAAACGCAACGACTCCAGCATGCTCGATTTCCACGAACAGATCTATCAGGGCGAATTGAAGAACGAGCACAATAAAACCATCGAAAGGCTCAGATATAATTTAAGGACGATCAATTCAAAATACGACCTTACCAGGAAACAGAACGAATATACGCATAACCTGGGAGTGTCTTCCACACTGTGGGACAGGCTCAACTACGCGCTCGAATTTTCAAATATTAAAATCGACGCCGGCCAGGCCGAGAACCCGGTATCTAACATCAAAAATTATTCTCTGGACGTCACTTCGAACCTTACAAAAAAACTGTCATTGAACACCGTTTTTTTATCGAGGATCGAAGAAAACATACAGACCAATAGAACGGACAATCTGATCGCCACGGACGCGAAGATCAGGTATAATCCCTCGAAAAAAGTTCAGGGTCAGGTGCGTTACAAGGAGAGCCATTCCAAAAAATTCCTGCTCGATAAAACTTACAACGAAAAGATCCTTCAGGTAAAAGAAGGCACCACCACCGAAGATAATTACATAACCGTCGAAGAGCCCGTAACGACCAGGACCGGCTCGTTTCTCATCGACATATTGCCGACGGCTAAGATCCGCTCCCAGCTGCAGTATCAGTTTAAAAATCTTGTGAACATAAACACGAGGGCGCGCATGTCGGTGTCAGACTCCGCTATGATGGAATTCAAATACGCGCCGAACAGGAATCTTTCATCGATCTACAGGCTGATGAACGCTAAAAATACTCAGAATGTCGGCGAATATATGGCGAGCCGCAATCTGAACCACAACCTCGAATTAAGGAAGAGCCTTAACACAAAAACGGCGCTTATATCCAACACCGAGGCTGATTATAAAACCGATGTTTACAGGCCTCTGGAAAACGCTGAAACTTACAGCCAGGGACTCCGCTTCGAAAAAGACCTGAGCTCCGCGCTCAACGTAACTTCCGGCCTTGCATACGCCAGGATCGACCGCATTTCTCCTTATTACGACTCTAATAAGGTGTCCGTGCTGGGCGGCTTCCGCCTTATCCCGAAAAGGTTCAGAATGACGCTGCGCTCTAATCTCGACTACTCGATCGAGGACGACGAAGTTTCCAAAAGGCACAGAACCATCCTGGATAATTTCATAGACTACGATCTGGGCGGCGACACCGCGTTATCGGCGAACTACAAGTTCGTCAACTCAGGCAAAACCTCCTACGAGGAAGGTTACAAGGCCCGCATCGGCAAAATGACTCTGACAAAAAGGTTTTAAAATATATAAATTAAAAACTTCTTTTGACCATTTCATTTTAATCGTCAAATTTTACAATGCCTCATTAAAAGTCTTGTTGCAGAACCATTTTAATCTCATTTCAGTCTCATATCAGTCTCATACCAGAATTATTTACAAACAAATAATATTATGCTATAATTTGATATACGGCATTATTTATCGTTATATTCCAAATCAATATAATGCGATAAGCGCGTCTGGTTATCGTTAAATAAATACCTATATAACTGAAAAATTATGAATAAAAAAATATGAATATTATAAATCTGAAAAAAGTTAAAATTAAAAACCTTTTAATAGCGGCTTTCGCTTTGCTTTTCTTAATTATAGCCGCTACTACCATTTTTCTCGTTCGCTCGAATATACGGGCAAAAAGTATCGCCGACGCCAATTCAAAGATAAATAGAATTCTGGACAGGAATTTTGCCGTTCATAAATATTTTTCAACTGTCCTTAAGCCGGCAATTTTTAAATTAACCGAAAAATATCTGGATAAAGATTACTTCGATCATTCATGGATGTCATCCACCTATGTTAATAAAGAGATCGATAAGATCATGAAAAGTTTAAGTTCGGAACATGCAGATTATTATTATAAAGAATGCGCCGTGAACGCCAGAAACCCTGAAAATGAAGCCGACACATATGAAGCGGCATTCATTAACGAAACTAATCGCGATAAATCTCTTATTTTCAGCTCGGAGATCAAAGAATACAATGAAAATCCTTATTTAGTTTTCATCAGACGCGGAGAAACAATGGACGCTTCCTGCATCCGCTGCCACGGAAAACCGGAAGAGGCCCCCGGCGATATGATCAAAGTTTACGGAAAAGCCAGCGGATTCGAAAAACCTGTAGGAAGCGTCATATCTGCTATTTCAATAAGAGTACCTCTGCAGGTCGCTTTCAGCGAGGCATCTGAATTCGTTAAAACGCTTTCAGGCCTTCTAATTCTAGAATTTTTCATCCTGTTTTCAGCGATATACTTCATATTCAAGTTCATTATATTCAATCAACTCAACGAATTTAAAAATAAGACCGACCTGATCGCCACAAATGAAAGCGAGCTGGGCGCTTCAGTTTCGATCTCCGTCGGATCGGAATTGAACGATCTCGCAGATTCGTTCAATCTGATGTCGGCTAATTTAAAAAGTTATAAGGAAACTCTGGAAGATAAGATCCGCGAACGCACGACGGAAATAGAAAATAAAAATCTGATGCTTTCAAGCGAGGTATCCGAGCGCAGGCTTGCCGAAGCGGAACTCGAAAAAATAAACAGGACCAAAGATAAATTTTTCTCGATAATCGCCCACGACCTGAAAAATCTTTTCAGTAATATAATAGGCCTTTCGGAGCTTATAGACCACAAAACCGGCGGAAACCCGGAAAATGCTGTAAATGCCGTGAGCAACGACGAAAAAAACGAATATATTTCACTTATAAACCAGTCGGCCAAAAATGCCTCTTATCTGCTTTCTAATTTATTGACCTGGTCGCAGTCGCAAACCAACGGGCTCGCGTTCAATCCTGAAATTGTAGCGTTAAAAGATCTTATCGACAGGGCAGTTTCAGAGATCCATACGCTTACGGTCCATAAAAATATCTCCGTCAAAAATAACATAGATGAAAGCATCCGGGTAAGAGCCGACGTTAATATGCTGATGACGATATTACGCAACCTGCTTGTAAACGCCATAAAATTTTCGAAGCCGGAAAGCGAAATAGAGATTTCGGCGTCCTCTAAAGAAAAATTTGTGGAAATATCCGTTAAAGACAGCGGAATAGGAATGCCGCCGGAAATCGCGGCCGGGCTTTTCGTCATCGGTGAAAATATCGTAAGGGACGGCACGGCCAAAGAAAAAGGCACCGGGCTGGGACTGGCGCTGTGCAAAGAATTTACCGAAAAACACGGAGGAACGATATACGCCGCGGGCCGCGACGGCGAAGGAAGCATTTTCACTTTCACCCTGCCACATGAACATGAATAATTAATGAAAAATACATATTAAACAATTATTTAATTTAAAATAAGATAAGACAAAATAAAAAGCGCCTCAGCATTCATTTGAAAAAGCTGAGGCGCTTTATTGTTTATATACAATAACACTATTTACAGTGATAAATTTTTACTTTACGTTTTATATCATTTGAGCGCTTCGGCCACAAGGTCGCGCACGCGCTGCGAAACGTCGCCGGCGGCAAGTTCTATGGCGAATACGATCTGTTCTTTCAATTCGCCGCTCGCGCCTTTTTTAAGATGCGCGATGAGCATTTTGATCGCTTTGATACGATCGGATTCTTTCTTGGAGCCTATCTCGGTCATCAGGATCGGAACGGGCTTCAGATTGTTGATATCGATCTCGAGGTCTTTTTCGGTGAAAGTCTCGGCAGGCTGGCCTTTAGCGCCTTTCCTTCCGTCAGCCTTCGCGCTGGCGATCTTTTTCATGCGCTCTTTTTCTTTGTCTTCTTCGGCCTGCAGATCGATTGTGATTTCGGTTCCGGAATCGGACACTTCAATTTCGTCGACGTGGTGCGCGGAATCGAATTTATCGACTATCTGCCTTATGAAATTAGCCTTCTGCGACGGAAGCGTGTCCATTATTTCCTTGAGTTTATAATAATTCGCCTCGGTGGTTTTTTTCTGTATGGCCAGAACGCCTATTTTGAATATCTCGGGATCTTCTTCGTTATAAAATATAGCCATGGCCATTTCCAGAGATTTATCATCGGGTATCTTCAGGATCGAGCGTGCCGCTATGAAACGGTATTCGCGCTCGTCGGCATTGAGCATCTTATCGAGTATCTGTTTCGATTTTTCATAATCGTTCGCCCACAGCGCCGCTATAGCGGAGGACTGGACCTCTTTATCGGAATGCCTGATGAACTGGGGTATTATATTTATAAGATTTTTGTCCTTGATGTAATAAAGCGCGTCGAGCGCCGCTGAAATATGTTTTGGATTGGGCGATTTGAGGTATCTGGCGATTCCGCTTAAAAAGGGCTGGCCGCCGTATTTTCCGACGAGCCTGACGTACCATCCGGCCACGTCGGGATTGCCTTCGGCGCCGGCGAGCTCGGCTATCTTCGATATTACGACGTTGTCGAGAAGGTCGTAATCGCCTTCATCGAATACTCTCGAAAGTTCGGCTATTTTTTTATCTTCGGGAAGTTTTGAAACTTTCATCAGCAGTTCGGAGTCGGAAATATCGACCCGGCCGCCTGAAACCGGAGGCGCTACGGGGGCCGATTTTATCGGAGGCGCTTCGGGGACGTCTTCTTCGAGCGGGGTGACCGGCGTTTCGTCCTTCGGGGCCTGAGGCGTTATCTGCGGCCTGCTCACGGGCGGAGCCTGGGGAGCCTGAGGCGGCGCCTGAACGGGAATTCCGCCGCCGGCCGCTCTCGCTTTGATCGCGTCGATGGCTTTTTTGACGAAATATCTTACGGTCTGGTTAGGCGAATTCAGCTGCTTTTCAAGATGAGGAACCGCCGCCGCGTCGCCGGCCTGCGCGAGCATGCGCGCGGCCTTGATCTTGCTGTCGTCTATGTCGGATTCGAGTTCGAATAAAATTTCTTCCATATTTACGCTCATATTGTCAACATCCAATCAAGTTATTTGTTTTGTCAACCTTATATTGCGTTAATGCCCAACGCACGGCTTTTATCGCTTCCGCCGCGCGCGGCGTCACCGATATTTAAAATTCGCGGCATCGCCTCTATGGCGGATTTTCTTCCGATTTCGATTATATCTTCTATCCTCGGGAAAGCCCAGAAACCTATATCGCCGAAATCGGGCTCGATGAGAATGTCCGGTTCCTTTTTCTGCGCGCCGAGTATTTTTTCGCCCATCATTATTATGCTCTGCGCGGAGACATGAAGTATATGCCTCGGTTGCTTTATCATATTGCTGAAACCCGCGCTCACGCCTATCACAATGTCGTTGCGCCTCTTTTTCAGCACACTGGCCGGCAGCGGCATCAGAACTCCGCCGTCGATATAGGTCTCGCCGAGATATTCGTACGGCGGAAAAAGCATGGGCACCGCCGCGGTAGCCATGAGTATATCGACGATGTCGCCGGATTTAAAAACGACCGGCCGGCCTTTATTAATATCGGCGCAAACTACGAAAACATTAGTTTTCAGGTGTTCGAGCCGCCTCACCTTGAGTTTCGACCAGAAAAGGCTTTTTAAATATTTCTTCAGTCTTTCGCCCTTATTTACGCTGACGAAAGGGATGCGCCGGTCGAATATTATATCGCCGCTGATCTCGCGCGCCGATATTTCGATGGACTTCAGGTTCGCGCCTGAAGCATAAAGGCAGGCTACTATGGCGCCCATCGAAGAGCCGCTCAATTCGTTTATGGCGACGCCGTTTTTAAGAAGCTCCGAGATCACGCCTATATGGGCGAACCCGCGAACCGCGCCGGAACCAAGGGCCAGCCCGGCCGATATTTTCGGCCTGGAGGCGCTAAAACCGGCTGAAGACGGGCAGCACAAATTTTCGCCTTTAAATTTTATTATGTTGTCAATTGCGTTTATAGCCATAGCACACTTTTATAAAAATATTATTATATTTTAATATACTTCGTCTTTTTAACGTTTTTATTTTGTCAACTGCGTGAGCGTGACGCCTGTCTTCGAGGTCTTCCATATGTCGAATCTGCTGCCGTTGAGAGTTCTCTGCAGGAATAATATGGTTTTTCCGTCGTTTGAAACCGCCGGCTGGCTGAAATAATAATAACTGGAAAAATCCCTGATTACGCCGATCGCTTTGGTCGAAGGATAAGCCCTTTCCATTCTGGCTGAGGAACCCGCTCTTCCGTGCATGTAAATTACTTCTTCCACGCCGCTCACGCTCTGCGCGTTGGAAGCCATGAATTCAGGGTCGTACGCGTCCATGTTCGATTCGGCCAGATATTCTTTTTCGACCTTGTCGCCCGCGCTGAGATCGACGTAATAAAGCCCCCAGTATCCGTTCACTTTTTTCTGGAACATCACGAAATTATTGTCGGCGGAAACCGTGGGCTTGCGTTTCAGCGTTTCGGTGGAGGTTATGATCTTGAAATTTTCACCGTTCGCGTCGGCCATGCATATTTGCGAATAGTTAGCGTCGGCCCTGTCTATGGCTGAAAGTACGACGAACTGGCCGTTCTTCGAATAGGCTGCGTCGAGGAAATCGTAACTCGGGTTTCCGAGCAGGTCGACCGGCGTGGTGTTTTCGAATGTTATCTTATAGACCCTGAATGCGCCGCTCTTATTAGAAGAGTATAAAAAATCGGAGCCGAAAGAGCATCCCCTGACGCACATATTTTCATTAGAATCGTATGTCAGCGCCGTTTCGGCGGTGCCGGCGATATCCCTTAAGAATATGTTGCTGTCGGAGCCTTTCATCCTGGTAAAATACATCGAAACGCCGCTGGTGGTGATACCTGCGTCGACATAGCTTACGCCGGTATAGGCTTTTTCTTCGGTCTTCGTGCCTTCTATCTGGCTGGAGCATCCGGACAGTCCTGAAGAAATGACGGCCGCGGCCGCTAACAATATTAAAATATAAGCATATTTGAATTTTTTGATGTTTTCAATTTTAGATATTATAAGGGAGATCAGAGTCATTTTTATCTTTTCCTGCTTTTAAAAAATTATTATCGCAGCGGCAAAACTTAAACTTAACGGTAAAATTTGATCATTCCACCGCAGACCGGATTAAATCTTATCATAATTTATATTAAATGTCAAAACAATACGATAAAAATAAAATAATCATTGCCTAACCTAAATTAATTTGATAAAATGTGATTTAACCGACATAAATCACGCAATGACCGTAAAGGAAATAACTTCATGAAAACCGGAAGCAAAATAGCCGTACTCGCGGCTATAAACATATCGGCGGCGCTTATTTTCATTAAACCGGCTTACGCCTACCTGGACCCGGGGACGCTCACATATTTTCTTCAAACTATGATAGCTCTGCTGGTGGGTCTTTCACTGTACATAAAACTTTATTGGAGCAGTATAGTAGCCTTTTTCACCGGAAAGAAAACTGAAGGCGCGAATAGCGAAAAAAACGATACGGCAGGCAGTGGTCCGGCTCCCGGCGAAAGCGGAAACGCTGAAGCAAAAGACGGCGGCACGGATAAAAACGCCGGAAGCGGCGAAGGTGAATAAATGTCCGCAGGGCCGCTTCTGATCCATCCTTATCTGATGGCGGCGCATCAGATCTTATTTTCTCTGGCGCATAATATCGCCGAGGTGCGCGTCCACAAGATTTTCTATCCTCTGCTCATAACGCTTCTGATAACTTTTTTATTTCTGTTCGTTTCGGAACGGATGCGCTGTGGCCGGTCGAAATCGGCCGCGGCAGGCTCGATCTTCTGGCTGCTTTTTTTCTCGTACGGGCCGGCCGAACAGCTTTTGATATCGCGCCTTCCTTCGTCCGCGGGCTTTCCTTTTTTTCTGATGTGGCTCGTCTTGGCGTATTTCATCATGAAAAAATTATCGGCTTCTTCCGCCGATTTTGATAAGATCGGAAAAATATTCAATTTTACCGCCGCCGTCATGATAATATTACCATTATCGAATATATTTATTTTTGAATATAATTCGCGGGCTAACATAAACGCGCGGCAGGTGGAAACTCAAAATAAAACGGGCCCGGCATCCTCTACAGAAACCCCGACTGCGCTGCCTTCAGGCGCTTCAGGCGGCAGCCCGGACATCTATCACATCGTCTTCGACGGCTATCCCAGGGCCGACGTTCTTAAAGAAATTTACGGCTTTGACAATTCAGATTTTATCAATTACCTTAAAAATAAAGGGTTCTTCGTCGCCGATAAGAGTTACGCCAACTACGGCACATTCACGCTTCACTCGGCGGCCTCATATTTGAACTATAGTTATTATCCTGAAATTTTAGAAGGCGACCAGAGGGGGGCCAGATCTCACGACGGGCTTGTAAACCTTATCCAGCACAACGCCGCGGCAAGGTTTTTAAGGCGCCTCGGATATACATTCATTTCTTATAACACGCTCGACTGCGTCATATATACCGCGGACATCCTGATGAAGCCGCCCGAATTCAGGCGCGGGTTTCTGACCGATATCTATTCCGATTCATTTTACAACCTGCTGATCAATAAAACGCCGCTGGCTATTTATTATAAGAATGTTTCGAGGGATTTCGACTTCAGCCTGAGTGAAGGCCTGAGAACGTTATGCGCATACATGTTCGGCACGGTAAGCGAACTCGGCCTCCGCGGCGGCGGTCCGGTATTCGTTTATGCTCACCTTCCGGTGCCGCACCCGCCTTTCATCTTCGACGACGCCGGCGCCGATTTCGCCGGCTGGAAGCATTTCGACAGCGCCTTCGGCGACGCTAATCTTCTTGTTAAAAATTCGGCCTACAGAGATAAATACATCAAATTTTACATCAACCAGGTAAAATTCGTTAATAAAAAAGCGGTTGAAATGATAGAGGGCATCATCAAAAATTCAAAGGAACCGCCGGTGATAATCATCCAGTCCGACCACGGCCCCGGCTCCAATTTCAACTTCAGCGACATACACGCCCTCACGCCCAGGGGCCTGTATGAACGGTACGCGATACTCAACGCCTACTACTTCCGCGGGCGCGCCATGAACGAAGCCGAATTGAAAAGAACCGGCCTGCACGAACGCATAACGCCGGTTAACACCTATCGAGTCATATTCAACGAATTTTTTGACGCGGGCCTGAAAATGCTTACCGATGAATGCTTTTACGCAACGGATAAATTCCCTTACGATTTCACCGGCATTGAAATAAAGTGAATTGCCTTATTCGTTTCATGGGGTAAATAAAAGAGTTTGAAAGGGTGACGGAAAAATTTTTGGAGGGGTGTTGCGGAGTCGCCGGAGCCCATGGATGGGCGAGAGGCGACGAGCACAAGCGGCGAAAATCCTGGAGGGATTTTCGAACGCGTCCCCGAAAAAAATTTTCCGGCACCCGCTTAACATTGACTACTCAAATGGCTATACTTTTCTTCATGATAAGTATATTTCTTTCGTTTTCGCGGCGGTATTCCACGCCGTCCATTATCTTGCGGACGAGGTAAACGCCCAGGCCGCCTATCTGCCGCTCTTCGAGAGGGCTTTCTATGTCAGGCTCGGGAAGGTTGAGCGGATTGAACTGCCAGCCGTCATCTTCGATCTCTATGTGCAAAAAAGAAGAGTCCAGCCCGGCGCGAACGGTTATTTCGTGCGCCGCGCAGTCTTTGAAAGCGTATGATATCACGTTGGTGAGGATCTCGTCTATGGCGAGCTTGACATTATTGACGGTTTTAGCGGGCATATTGCCGTTTTTGCAAAAATTGCCCACTTTATCGCGCAGTGAGGCGATCTCGTTGACATCGTTGCTTATTTTTAAAGTTAAAATTTCGTCGTTTTTCATATCAACCGGCTTAAATCTTAAAAATTAAACCATGCCCCGCGGCGCAGTTAAAACGCTGACTCATCGGGCCGCCCTTAACTATTGATTTAGTATATATTAATTTCGTTTTTCTGTCAACTTTAATTATTAAAAAGGCCTTTCACATCGTAATTAACGTGAAAGGCCCCTATTCTTTAAGTGGAGAGTTAAGAGTGGAGAGTTGAGAACTAAAGGAATTTTGACTATTAAACAACCGCTGCAGTGTTTTTATGGCTCTGCCTCAAAAAAAGAGCGCGCAGGGCGCGCCCCAGCATTAACTCTCCACTCTCCCTTCTCAACTCTCAACTAATAATTACCACCTGAGAAGAAAAATGGATCGCTTTTTTATTTGTCTCTGGCTCTTCTGACGGCTTCGGCGCCAATAAGGCTCACCGCGGCGTAAGGGGCTATCTCTTTTATGCAGTAGGCGAAATTCTTGTCGTAATTCTGCTGGATGTAAACCATGTCGCCACTTTCTATGGACGGGTTCTTCGATTCGGGCCTGCCGAGGTTATATTCGAACTGAAGAGTGCGTTCGGGCATTTTTCTGATGATTTTGAGCACTTTGCTGGTTTTTCCGTTAAGCTCGACCTTATCGCTTATAAGTTTGTTAAGGCCTTCTTTTTTATCGAAAGCGAACACACCCGGATTTTTAACGGCGCCGAGAATATATACGCTGTTTTTGATCTTATCGGCCTCGCTGAAATATAAAACGTCGTTAGTGCTCAGTTTGAGATTAAGCATGAGCCTGTTCTGCAGGACCGCGTCGTAATTGGAAAGATCGAGCGTGAACACCACGCCGCCGCGCCTTATGATATCGCATTTGATCCTGCGCCCGCTGAGCGAGCCCGAAAGCCCCGCCTGCGGAAGCACCGAAAGAAGCGTCATCTCGTTTTTGAAATCGTGCCGTCCGGGATTTGCCACGTCGCCTAATATATAGACGAAATTATTGTTGTATTCGCTGATTATGACGCTCACCATGGGATTTGCGATGTAGCGCAACAGGCGGTTTTTGATAACGGCCGTAAGGCCGTCGCGGTCGAGGCCGGCAGCTTCGATCGTGCCGATGATGGGCATCGACATCCTGCCATCAGGGCCTATCCTGTAATTATCGGAATATTCAGGGTTTTCATACACGAAAACCTTTACCAGATCGCCCGCGCCTATTACATATTCGCCTTTATCGGGGCGCTCCATGACGCATCTGAGCGATTCGACGCTCAATTCTCCCTGCGCCGGCCCGGCCGGGTCCGCGCTTACGGCCCCGCTCGCGATAAAACTTAAAAATATGAAGGCGGCAACGGTTAAAAATCTGGTTTTAAATTCGTTCATAATTACCAACCTTTTAAATTAATTCTTTCATCAGATCGTTGTCTTCGCTTAATTTAAGCACGAATTTTTTAGACGCGTCGATGATCGCCGAAATCGTGACCGGCTTTGAAATATATTCGACCGCGCCTAATTTCGAGGCTTTGACCTGGCATTTGATTCTGGAAACGGCTATCACCGGTATCTGTGATATTTCGAACGCGCTTTTTATCTGCCGCAGTATATCGAAACCGTCCAGCGATTTCAAAACGGGCTCTATGAAAATTATGTCCGGATTCAAACCGATCAGATCGCCCGTCATATTTTTTGACGGTGCCGGCGCGGACACGTTGAAGGTGCAATGCAATGCAGGCTGTATCTCGTTAAATATGTTTTTCAGTTTTTCGCAAAACGCCGCGTCATCGTCAATAACCGCCACGTTGACTACAACGCCTTCGGCCTTCTTATCGTTGAATCTGACCGCGCCTTCTACGAGCGGGTCCGCCGAAAGGCGCTTGAGCATTTCATCCGAAAAATTCGATGTCTCATGCTCGGAACCGGCCGCCGTAACTGCATCAAAACAATCCGCCAGACGGATTTTAAGCGTAACGATAGTGCCTTCGCCTTCTCTCGAATCGAGCTCGAGCTCGGCGTGTATCTCCTCTAGAAATTTATGTATTATAATCAGGCCGCTTTTCGGGTCGTTTTCATTCAGCTCGATCGAAAGTTTTCCGTTGGAAAAGTAACTTTCGACCATCGCCGGATCGAATCCGCCGCCATGGTCAAGAAATTCAACTTTGAGAGTGCGGGTATCTTCGCATATAAGCGCTGTGACGACAGTTTCATCACCGTCTCTGCTGAATTTAAGCGCATTATCAATAAGATTCAGAAGGATGCAGTAAAGTTTGTGCTTGTCGGCCTTCACTAAAACCGCGTCTTTATAAAAACGGGTCGATATATTGACGCTCTTGTTCCTGAAAGCTGGATACAACGAGCATAGCGCCGTGAACATAAGTTCGTTGAAATCGAACTCGGTTTCCATGACGAAATCCGGGTCGAATTCAGGCGAAAGGAAGGACTGCAGGTAAGCGACCAGCTCGGCGTTGAATTTCATGACCGAAAGCGCCGCCGAAGAATTGATGACGCATGAACGGCCCATAGCAAGCGGTGAGAGCGCGAGAACCCCACTGATGGCTTCAAGCGGTATCCTGGTCTCGTGAAAAACTATGGATTCCAATAATTTCCGTCTTGCTACCTCTTTTTTATTATCGAAATTTTCGGCTTCGAGCCGCGATCTTTCTTCGCTCAATTTAGAGACGCCCGATTGTATCTTTTCAAATACGCCGTCTATATTATCTCTCATTGAATATCACACCCAGTATATGCAGATTGGCGCTTTTCGCAAAAATGTCGAAAGCCGCGATCTCGTCTCTGAAATCGTCTATGGAACTGATTTTTTCAACGTCTATTACAAGGACCAGGTTTTTAATGTAACCCGCGACGGCGTGAAAATCGCTGGATATGCTGAAGGCGGGGCAATCGGCGACGACCAGACCGAACCTTTCGGATACCTGCTTTATGAATTCGCCGCAAACCGGCGAGGATACTACTTTATGAACGTTAGGCGGAAACATGCCGGTGGATATTAATTTAAGGTCCTCAATAGCGGTGGCGGACAATACTTCTTCATAGGGCGTTTCGCCGACCACGATATCGGTGATGCCGTAATCGTTGGACGCCTTGTAATATTCAGCGACAGGCGGGCAGGTCGTTTTGTAGTTGAAATCGACGACGAGCGTCTGCTGGCCGCCGAGCGCGGCCGAAATGCCTATATTGGCCGCCAGGACCGTTTTTCCCTCCGAGGGGTTGAGGCTCGTCAGGCCGAAGGCGACGCCCGTATTCCTGTCGAGCTGACCGGTTATGTTATTTCTTATGGTGCCAACATGTCTTGACTGTCTGGAATCCTTCTGATGATAAGCGAAACACGATGCCGAGAACGAAGGGTCCTCGAAATTAAGCGGCTCGCCCTTGTTAACATGGCCGAGCACCTTGAATTTGAAATCGTCGGCCACTACGTTTTTATAATTAGCCAGCTTCCGGTTTTCTTTCAGCAGAAGAGCCTTCGCTTCGACTTTAAACGACATCAGAAATAAAAAAAGCGATAAGAGGGCCGCCGACAGGTCGAAATACGCGATATTAATACGCGCGCCGTTGCTCGCTTCGATTATACGGGGCATATTATCGGAAAGTTCCGTCTGCGATATCCGGGTGGCGTCGATGTGTTTATTGATCGCGGTCAGTATATTTTCGAGTTTCGCTATCTCGACCTCGTAGGATTTAATCTGCGATTTCTTTTTAGGATAAGACTTTATCTGAGCTTCGCACTGGTTTATAAGGCTTATATAGGCGTTCCTTCTGGTTTTAAGCAGTTCTATCGCCTGATCGTTCCTGCCGGGCATAGCCGGTTTAGGTTCGGGCGCGGAGGTTTTCAGGGCGCCGGCCAGTTCGGTCCTGTATGTGATCTTATTTCTTAAGATATCCAGAAGCGCCGCTTCGTTTTTAACCAGCGGATGGACATTGGTGTATTTTCTTTTAAGCATCGCGAGTCTAATTTCGCTGTCGCGTATCTTCTTTTTAAGTTCGTAATTCTCTTCGCTTTCTTCCATGCGGGTTTCCGGAGCGGCCCCCGTTTCGCGTGCCGGCAGGGAATAAGCCGCGGAAGACGGTTTGGGCCTGTAGATCATATTTTTTTCGGCGAGTTTTTCGGCAATGCTTATCTCCGCGTTGAGTTTCGCCAGCTCGCCGCTGTGCTGGGTATATTGCGAAGAAAGAAGCGCGTAATCATTTTCGAGGCTGATTATATTTTCTTCGGAGCAGAATTTTTCGTAGCGTGAGTTAGCCGATGAAAGCGTTTTTTCGGCGTCGAGCTGTTTCATGTACATCATCTGGAGTGTTTTGCTGGTTATATCGTTCAGTTTTGACGAATAATCAAGAATATACGCCTCCGCTATCGCGTTGGCTATTTTAACGGCGTACTCCTTCGAGCGGTCGAAATATTCGAGCTCGAAGCTCAGCGATTCCGGATCATATTTGTAGTAAAGGTTCTTTTTTATCCTGTCGACCATATCGGCATCGATAGCGACCTCTCTGGTCCCGCTCAGGTGAAGCGCGTTCTTCAGCGACGATTTTACGACCTCGCGGCTCTGCATCACGCGAAATTCGGCGGCCGCCATTATCTTTTTAGGCCCGCCGCGCTCTAACTCCGAGGGCATCTGTATGAACACGACTGCCTTATAGGACAGCTTTTGAATGAACAGAAACGCGAATATAAAAAGCGCGAGAAGCAGTACAAGCCTTACGATATTGGCACGCGCCATTTTGTTTGCTAATTTCGACATCATTGAATTCATTAACTTCATCCTTAACGCTTTACCGGAGGCGATTTCAGGCCACGGCCCTAATCGCGCGGAAGTTTTAGTACGGCGGTTTTAAAAAAACTTACTATGACTCATCATAATTCATATCGGTAACGGACTGAAAAAAATTATCTTGATTTTAATCTTTTGTTATGATATTATTTTATCTTGTATATAAGATATGTCTTCTGGGAGTGAAATAAATGACAGATTCCGACAACAATTTAAAAAACATGCCGCAGGACGGCGGTGCGGGCGATCAATTAAAAAAAGTCCAGCAGCAGCTTGTTCAAAAAGACAATCTGATAAGGCTTCTGCAGGCCCAGCTTAAAAAGCAGAAAGACTCCCCCGGCGATTCTTCTTCTGCTGATAATTCCGTCATTCTCGCTAATCTGGAAGATGAAATTAAAAAACTCAGCGGCGAGTTGAAGGAAAAAGACGCTGAAAATGCTTCTTTGAAGCGCGAAAAAGACGAACTTTCCTCGGCGCGCACCGAGATCGAAATCGAATTCGAGTCGCTTAAAAGGCAGTTCGAGATAGTATCTGAAAAGCAGTCGAACGCCGTCAGCGAAGGCGAATCGAAGATCAGCGGCGAGCTCAACGAAAAAATATCTGAACTCCAGGATAAACTCGCCAGAAAAGACGAAGAGATCCAGAAGATCAAATATAAACTCGAAAGCGAAGCGGCGGAAGCGGCTAAATTAAAAGACGTGCTCAGAGAGAACGAAATAAGGCTTAAACAGTCCCAGCTCGAAACCGGCTCTTCCGATGCGGGTTACGCGACGGCGTCTAAGATAATCGAAAAGCATATCAAAGGCGGAAAATATCTGCCCGAAGAGTCATCTAAAATGATCGATATGTTGAGCGGCGTAAGCCACGAAATGGCTAAAACCATCGACGACAAAGAAAAAGAGATAGAAAAACTTCTCTCGAAGCTCAAAAAACTCGAAACCAGCGACTCGCAGTACGGCAGCCTGGCCGATCAGAACAAGCAGCTCGAAGAAAAGGTAAAATATTTAAAGACCATATCCGAAAGCCACGTCAACGAAAATTATTCGCACTTCAAGGTGCTGGTAAACCATGTCATACAGATACTCGACGAGTTTTACGACGCTTTCAACCTTCTGAACAACAACGACATGGCCGGCTTTAAAACTAAAACCACGGCCGTTTTTGAAATGCTGAAAAGCTCGCTCAAAACGGTCAACGTGTTCCCGATCGCGACGATCGGTGAAAAATACAATTCGAAATTCCACGAGATCGTCGAGTTCGTGCGTTCGAAAGAGCACGAAGACGACACGATAGTCGACGAAGCGCTGAAAGGCTATACGCTCAACGACGAGCTGGTCCGTCCCGCGCGCGTAAAGGTGATCAAGAACCGCTTCAAATGCTCGGCATGCGGCAATATCTCGCGCGTCGGCTCACAGTTCTGCGATTCGTGCGGAAATAAACTCGAAACGCTCAGCGTTCCGTATAAAGACATCAAAAATACCAGCACGCTTTACTTCCAGACGGGCAAGATCTTCGAAGAAAAAAACATGCTCGAAAAAGCTCGCGAATATTACCAGCAGGCCGTAACGCTCGAACCACTGCAGTACCAGTACCTCTACCATCTGGCGCGCGTGCTCGAAATGCTCGGCGACTACGAGAACTCCGTCGCGTGCTTCAAAAAAGTTTCAGAGACCGACCCGCACTACGAAGAAGTATGCCATCACATAAAGAACATCGAAACCAAAATAAATATAATCAACGGCATCAAAAATATAGTCACCTATAAATAATTTTATGGTGGCTTCGCGGGAGTAGATCAGTGGTAGATTAGCAGCTTCCCAAGCTGCCTGTCGCGGGTTCAAATCCCGTCTCCCGCTTATAACAAAACAGCCGTCCGGTAACCGGGCGGCTGTTTTGTTATAGTGCAGAGTGAAGAGTGTATAGTGGAGAGTTAATGACTTTTTTACATTTTAACATCTTTTCAGCGCAACTAAAGACTTTTTTCAAAAAATCAAAAATCCTTTAGTTCTCAACTCTCCACTCTTAACTCTCAACTCATGATTAAATGGTTTTCTTAAAATTAAATATGTTTATTTATCTTTGGGTTCGGCTTTAACTTCCGGATAGTCCAGAACGTTGAGCCCGCCTGCGGTCGCTATGAAAATAGCGGTTTTTTCGCCGGTCACGGCGTTAACCGTATTCGAGGCGAGGCCTTCGGACATTGTGTAATTTTCCCATTTATTGTCGCCGTTGAAATATGACAGGCCTTTGGTCGTAGCTATCCAGAGCGAGTCGGCCTCGTCGATATAAATAGATTTGATCCAGTTCGAAATGAGCGGCGAGTTGCCTTTCACTTTTTTGTATCCAAGGCCGGAGGCCGTTTTTGCCGGCACTTCAGAGTCGGCCGAAAAGACCGACCAGTTAGAAAAATTTTTGCATCTGTTAACGCCCATGTTAGTGCCTATATACATTACGCCGTTCGAATTCATCGCTATGGCGTAAATGCTGTTTCCGGCCATTTCAGTGTTGCCCGGCTCTTCTATAAGATCTCCGCTGGGCGTGGGTTTCATAGACGTGCCGCTCTTGGTCGAAAAATTTCCGGGACCGTCGACTACGATCGCGCCCTGACGGGTTCCGGCGTAAAAAGTGGCTTCTTTAGTATCTTTTCCAAAACACAGCAAGTCATCATTAGGCAGATTGTCGGACTTGCGGGTAAATTTGTTAAAACTCTTGCTGCCGTCGTACAGGGCGAGGCCGTATTGAGTGCCGGCCCATATCATTCCGCTATTCGACTGCACTAGCGCGTTAGTCCTGCCTATATCGAAGAGCCTGACCGAATTGAAATTATACGAGTAAACGCCTGATTCGGCGCCGAACCACAGTTTGCCGCCATCCTCCTGGCATATCGAATATATCTTTTCGGCTTTTAATTTGCTTTCCGCGTCGACTATCTGAACTATGTTCTTTGACGAGAACGAATAAAAATAAACGCCTTCCATGGTGCCTATGAAAAGGCCGGGCTGATTGTTCTGATTTTTTCCCTTGACTAGCGCCATAACCGTATTCGCGTTCTGCGAGGCGCCGAGGTTAATCTTAGTAAGTTCGCGCTTGCGTTCGGCGTTCTGCTGCCCGGCTGACGACGAGCCAGCGTTCTTTCCGCTTCCGCAGCCCGAAACGCCGATTACGAACACGGCCCACATAAATATTATTGAAACAACAATAAATCCTTTATATCCCTGGTTATTGCGCAATTCGACTCCTCCATTCGATATATCGTTCAATTTAATAAACCTGATAATTTATGCCCGCCCGGCCCCGAGGCGGCGAGGCTCACCGCGTTAGAAGAACAGTCTTTCGCCCGGGTTCACTCGCTTGATGCGGCCGCTGGTCTTATCGTAGTAACCGCGCTGACGGTCCTCAGGGAACGCCTTTATGCCGATCTCGAAATAATATTCCTTCTGGTGCGGATTGGCCCTGAGCGTGGCTTCCATGCAGTGCAGATCGCGCACCAGATAATAATTGACGTTTCTAAGCGATTTTGTCGGTATGTCGTATATTATGTCGGTATTGACCGTCCAGAACGGCGACGCCACGAACTGCAGCGTTGAGTTCAAAGTCTGGTACTTTCTAGTCATTCTATCATAAGTCGTCGAAGTTTGCCAGTTAATTCTTTGCCCGGCCTGATAGTCGTATTTAAGGTACATATTGGTTAAATTCATGCTGCCGGAGAACAGATTCGAGAACATGGTATCGTGGTAGTCGTATGACGCCCTTAAATAAAAGCGGTGGTACATGAATTTGTCGACCTTGTAGGTAAGCGTCATATCGTTGGACACGCTCTGGAACTGGTTCATATCATAGTCGTAATAAAACTGCAGAAGGTTAGAGCGTAATTCGGTGCCGCGTTCCATGACCATGTCGCCGTTATAGGCGAGCGTCGAATAAATTTTGTTCTGCGTGTTAATCCTGTTCGACTGGAACGGATAAAAGCCATAGGAGCGCGTGTTATTATAACGCATATTGGCGTTGAGGTTCTTTCCGAAATTCTGGGTGAGGCTCGCTCCGCCGTCGAGGATATTTTCGCGCTCGTTTTCGCGATCGGCGCGAAGCCTGTAGGACGAATCGACCGTCAGATTGGTCTGCGACGACAGCTGGAAGCGTTCGGTATCCACGCGCCACTGCGTGTCGAAAATATTTCGGCTGGCGGTGGTTCCGGCTATGGTTTCCTCGCGTGTGCCGAGTATGCTTCTGGTGGACAGGAACAGCGGCGTCTTCGCCATTTTCTCACGACGCGTGTTAACGTTGATTTCAGGAGTATAGTCGAGCGAAGATATATACTGGTTCGGCCTGTCGCTCAGATCGTTCCTTTTCTTGTAGCGCACGAGGAAATCGTAACCCTGTTCGTTATATGAAAGATTATATTGAGAGTTCAATTCTTTATTCTGCGTGTATGTGCCTATAACATCTGAAAAATAATCTATATTATAATTCAGGTTGGCGTTGTTTTTGATCTGGTACTGGCCCGCGAGCGAGCTGCGGCTTATCGTTTCGTTTCTGAGGCTGTCGTAAGAATAATCGCTGTAGATATTGCCGCTTATCTTGTCACGTATCCTGTAGTTATGCCTTATATTATGGAAATATCCTTTGGCGCTCTGGTTTTCCATATTGAGGCTGCCGACCTGGTTATCGCCGAAATCGTAGTCCCAGGAGAGTGTCTGGTAAAAACCCTTGGGTTTGGTATATCCGAGATTAGTATTGAATTTCTTTTCCTGCTTGCGCCTTAAATTCATTGTTACGTAGGGCAGTTTGAGTATCGTAAGACCGAATATGGTGTAACTGGGGCTTTTCAGTATCATCTTATCGTTCGGATAAATTACGGCTTCTTTAGCGTGTATGTACCAGTGAGGGTGGTCGAGGTCGCATGACGTATAGGTAACGCCCTCAGGCGCGGTGATCTTATTAGCCGACAGTTCGACGCGTTTAGCCTTAGTGACGGTCGGATCTGAATATACTATCGCGTCCAGCATAAAGCCATCGCCGGTTTTGATGTTATATACCAGGAATTCGCCCGTGACCTTTTTAAGTTTGCCACCCTGCTCCTGCCAGTAAACTACCTTACCCTGGGCGAATACGAGCTCCTTGCGCAAGTCGGCCTCAATGTTGTTGGCGATAAGCTGCATCTTGTCGTGACGGACCTCGGCTGCGCCTTTGGCAACCACTTTTTCTTCGATGGTGCGGTACTCGACGTAATCGCCGTTAACGTAAATGGGAAGTTTATTTTTGATATTGAATTCGTCGGGCTGAGACGCATTCGGCTGCTCGCCGGGTATCGGCATGGTGTACTGTGTGTTTAAAACACTGCTGCTGCCGCCTATTAACGGGTTATAGATCTGGTCGGTATTAAAGCTCTGGTTGCCTGTGGTATTGTAAGGTGTGCTGTATGTATTGAGATTATTATTATAATTCTGATAAGAATTCATATCATAAGAAGTGATCTGAGCATAGGAAAATCCGTACCCGCAGACCGTTAAGATCAGCGTTAACGCAATAATGGCCGAAATTTTCGACCGCTTTACCATATAGGCTAAAAATAAAGATGAACTCATTGTTTTAATAATCGGAAAAAATTTTTCAATCTTTAAGATTAATTAATTTTAAAAATAATCTGGAAATAAAACTAATTATAATAATTTAAAATTCGATAAGTAAAATATGCAAATCGAATTAATCGACGAAATAATTGAAAATATATCGGCCGGAGATTTCAGGCCGCGTTTAAAAGCGCTGTACGATCTTTCTTATTTCAATTCGGAAAAGGCGTTCGCCGCCGCGATGAAATCGCTGTCTGACGGCGAGCCCAAGATCAGAACGCTCGCGGTCAAATCACTTAAAAAATATTACCACCAGTACCAGAGGACCATAACGGAAGAACTCATAAAACTGCTTTCCGATCCCGATAAAGAAACGGCGTTTGCCGCAGCGGAAGCCCTGGGCGAGGCGGCCGATCCTAAAACGGCGGAAACTCTTTTAAAATATCTGCGCGGAAGCGATGAAAACCTTAAATTATACGCCATCATAGCCTGTAAAAAGGTCAAAAGCGAACACATAAAAGAAACGCTGGTCAGCATAATAAAAGACGGCGCGGAGGCCGGCGATAAAAAGACGCTTTCCGCCGCTATAACCGCCATAACCGGTAACCTGTCTCCCGACCTTCTGCCGATGCTGATAAGGCTCGGCCTCGAAGACGCCGACGCACGCGTAAAAGCCTCGGCCATAGAAACAATATCATGTTTGAATATAGATAAAAAAGCGCTGATAGAAATTTTCAGGCCGTTGCTGACGGAAAATAACGCGCGTGTGGTGGCCAACGCCTGCGTCGCGCTGCATAATGCTGGCGACGACACCGTTTTCGACGACATAAACCGCCTGTTAAAAAACGACAACAAATGGGTGCGCGCTTCCGGCTGTTACGTTCTCGGAAAAATAGCGAACGAAACGGCGTTCAGGCTGCTTCAAAAATACAAAGCCGACGGCGATCCCGAAGTAAGGATCAACGCGGCGCGCTCCATATTCGCCGTAAAGACAGAAAAAGCCGCCAGGGCGCTTATCGAAATGGCGTCCGACGCCGATAACACCGTCAAAGGCGCCGTTTATCAACTGATATTAAAATTCAGCGAGGCGCACGCCTTCTGGCCCGTGATCGATCTTCTGAAATCCGGCAATAAAACCCTGGCCGTAATGGCGGCTAGCGTTTTATGCGCCATAGGCGACGACGCGGCGCTTCCCGTTTTAAAAGAGGCTTTCGAAAGCGCTCCTGACGGACAGTTCAAAAAAGAACTCAATAAATATCTGCGCATACTCGACGATATACACAACCAGAAGAAGGTCAGCGCGCGCGCCATGGCCACTTACAGAGAGACCACAGAAGACAGGGCAGACGACGCGGCCGGAGAAATAAGGGAAGAAGGGGTGGCCATCCCCATCGAGCTTTTATTGAAACCCGGCGAAGAGAAGAATTTCGCGCACATAATAATAGAAAAACTGTTCCATAAATCGCAATTTTTAAGAGAAGAAGCCGCCGCCGAACTTTCATACATCGATTCTAAAAAAGCCGTTTTCGCTCTTTGCAGGGGCCTTGCGGACCCGGTGGCGAAAGTGCGCGCGGTATGCGCGCGCAGCATCTCGCGGCACTGCATGAAATATCCGGAACTACTGCCTGAAATAAAAGAAAAACTGCTGGAGCTCTTATACGACGATTATCCTGAAGCCGCCCAGCACGCGGCTATGGCGCTCGGGTTCATCCGCGATAAGAATACCATACCCGCGCTTCTTGAAATATTGAACCACGAAAGCGCGAACACGCGCCTTTACGCGACGATGGCGCTGGGCAGGATGGCCGATAAAAGCGTAGGAACGCCGCTTATCGAATTATTGAATCACGAAGAAAATAAAAAGGTGCGCGCCGCGATCATAACCGCGCTAGGCTATATCGGCGAAGCCGACTATTACGACACCATAGTGAAAAACGGTTTCGACGATAAAGACCCTCACGTTCGAGCTTCGGCGGTCGAAGCTCTTTCCAAATTGAAGATAGCGCCGGAAACGATCACGGACGTAATAAAAAAAGCTCTCGGCGACATAAATAACCGCGTAATAGCCAACGCCTGCCTGGCTTTATGGAAAATGGGCGACCTTTCGGCCATGACTTACGTGACGAAGCTCGTTAAGAGCAACGACAAATGGTACAGGGCATCGGCGAGTTATGTCCTCGGCCAGATCGCGAGCGTGGAGGCCACCAATATCCTGCTGTCGCTTAAAAACGACCAGGAAGCCGACGTAAGACTCAATGTGGCCAAGGCGTTCGGAAATATCAAAACGCCAAAAGCTATCACGGCACTTGTGGAAATGCTCGACGACACCGACGATGTCGTTAAAAACACCGCTTACGACGCCATAATCAAGTGCGAAGACAAGTTTGCTTTCTGGCCCATGGCCAATTATCTTAAATCGGAATTCGAGATACTCAGATTCATGGCGGCCGTAGTTCTGTGCAATATAGGCGATCCGGCCTGCGTTCCGCTTATTCTGGAGGCGGCGGCTAAGGAAAGGAACGAAGAGGTCAAATCTGAAATATTAAAATACCTGAAGCTGTTCGTACACAACCATCCTATAGACTCGTTCAAAGATATTTTTAGCGAAAAATACAACAATCAGGCCGCGGCTGAAGAAGGGTTAAAACTCGTCGAGCAGATCGAAGTGAGTAACGAAGTTAAGGTCAGCATTTACACGGCGGCGGCGGGATCGCAGTTCAAAAAGGTCGCATCAGCCGCGGCGGCTAAACTCGAAGCTTTAAAAGGCTGACCCCTTCCGCTCTATCATCCAATTATTTACATGTTTTTAATTTCAGTATATAACTCAGCCAGTTGTTTCCGCGGCCGAGTTTATCTTCATTTCTGTCGAAATAAATCGTTTCGAACCTTTGACGCAATATGTCGTCGAGCTCTTCTTTCGTGTAATACGCAAAAAAACGCCCGGCGGGGTCGAGCGACTCGCCAGTGCCTTCTTTGACCGAAAAAAAGAAAACTCCGGCGAATTCAATCTCATCGAAAAATTTAATAAAAACATTTTTTTTCAGGTGCAGCAATGAAGCGCTTGCGAATAGATGTTTAATTTTTTTATCGGATATCATCTTATTAACCGCGGAAATATCTTCCAGGTCGAGGTTGAATATATCGGCGCCGGAATATTTCTTCGCGAGCGCTATAAGTTCGTCTGAATAATCGGCGCCCACCGGTGTATATTCTTTTTCAATAATATACTTGAGACTGTTTCCCGATCCGCAGCCGAGATCTATTATAAGTTCGCCCTTATTATCGACGAAACTCAAAAATCTGTCTATCTGCTCGGATATAACTATGCTTTTAGTCGTCTCGAAGTAGTTTTTGGAATTTTCGCTGTAATATTTTAAAGTGTCGCTGGTCATAATTGTTCGACATATCCTTTAATTATATGATTTCAGACGCATTATAACAAAACGGAAGCCTTAATGTCAATTATAAGCAGTCTTCTTTATATTTCAAACATTTTTTATTTGTAAAGGCTCGCCGGGCGAGCCTGTTCCTTAACTCTCCGCTCTCCACTCTCCGCTCTCCACTCTCCGCTCTCCGCTCTCCGCTCTCCACTCTCCGTTTTCCTCTCTCCGTTCTTAACTATCTTAAATTCGGACTTTTCTCCGAAAACGCGATTTAAAATCCGGATAAAAATCCGATTTTTGGTTATTATAATTTTAAAACACGCGCTTTAAGGTGTTTTAATACTTGGCACGCTAATTGCGATTAGTGATGGCACAAAACAAAATTTTAAATGAGGTGGTAATTATGATGAGATCTAAATTAATGTTAACGGTAGTGGTTTTCTCTATTTTATTTGGTTTCACGGCGGCATTCGCTCAGACAACGGCAACGGTAACGGCCGATCAGGTAAAGGCCGCCCTCGACAAATTCACCGCGGCAAGGACCGAATACCAGACGCTCGTCAGAAGCGGCGCCGAAAAAGCAATAATAGAGGCGGCATACACAAAATTTACAACCGCCCAGGCCGAATATCAGCAGCTGAATAAGGCCGCCGGAAACTGCCTGACCCCGGGTTCGGGAAAACAGACCAACAAAAACGGTAACGGTCAGGGCAACGGCCTTAAAAAACGCGACGGCTCATGCGGTCAGAGCGGAACTCAGACGGGCGCCTCAGGTGCCGGAAAAATGCAGGGTAAAGGAAAAGGCCGCAGCGGAAGATAATAAATATCATATTGGCGGACACGTTTAATAAAAAGCGGAAAGAAACTTTAAAGGTTTCTTTCCGCTGAACTTTCATTTATAAGCGTTTGATGATATAATGTTGAATTATAAAAATAAATTGCAGTCAGGTATGGTCAATATGAGTTTACACAAGCACAAAATACTTATATTTCTTATAACCGCCATGGTGATACTGGTAGCGGCGTTCATGGCAAGCGAGCCTCAGAACAGGTCAAAGGGAGGCCAGCGCCACATAATCGACAGCCTGCTCGCCGCGGCGCTTAAAGAAATAAAACCGGATATGAAACCCGGAAAATACAGCGCTAACGGCTATGATTACGAAATATTGGACAGTATGCCGGCCGAACGCCTGCTTAACGAATGCATCGAGCGCTTTGGTTCTTATTACGACGACGGCGAAGATTCTTATGTATATCTCAAAAAAATAGGCAAAGGCGAAAGCGGTGAAACTTACGCCAAAATTATAATTAAAAGGGATTTTATGGTCTCTTTTTATTCATTCATAAAATCCAAAAAATCAATAGTTTTTTTGACCATATTGCTGCTGGCGGCCATATCGCTTTATTTCATATTTTCATCTTACAATAATTCCATGAAGGCCGAAGTGGAGTCGCAGAAGTACCACTCGATGCAGAAACTCGCCCGCGGCCTGGCCCACGAGATCAGAAACCCGCTCAACGCGATCCATCTGTCGCTGCAGTTGATCGGCGACGGTCCTGAAATAAATAACGACAATGAATTAAAGGAATGCCTGAAGATAATAAAAGACGAAATAAAGCGGCTGGACGAAACCGTAGCGAGGTTTATGCATTATTCAAAAGACATAAACCTGAATAAAGAAAAGATCGATATCAACGATATCATTAAAAAGATCATCAAAATGACGGCGCCGTTATTCGAGCAGAAAAAATCTTCGGTCGCCTTCTCCGGCGGCTCCGAAGTAACCGCGGTCGCGGACGGCGGCCTGATCTACCAGGTTATATTAAATATTTTGAAAAACGCTGTCGAAGCCGTTAACGGCGGCGGACGCGTTACGGTCGAAACGGCGGCGGCGACGGCGGACGGCATGGTAATAATTAAAATATCCAACGACGGGCCGCGCATCAAAGAAAAAGATCTGCCGGAAATATTCGATTTTTATTTTACGACCAAGGTCGAAGGGTCCGGCATAGGCCTCGCTTTGAGTAAAAAGATAATAGAGGCTCACGGCGGCGCGATCTCGGTTAAAAGCGACGAAAAAGAAACTGAATTTAAAATAGAAATACCGGCCGGGATTTGATCCGCGAACGCCGCGCGGCGCGCAGGCTTAATTATAATATGACACGCTTTTTCGCCGGGTCAAGACATTGAATTCGGGTGAATATAAATGAAAAATAATATTCTGATAATAGAAGACGAAAAAAACCAGGCTGAACTTATATCGAAAATACTTACCAGAAAGGGATTCGACACTTTCGTCGCCGCGAGTGAAAAAGCCGCGCTCGAATCGCTTTCGGTTAACCGTATCGATCTGATACTCACCGACTACAAACTGCCGGACGCCACGGGGCTCGAGATCATAAACAAGGTTCGGCTCATAAATCCGGAGATCACCATTATAGTCATGACAGCTTTCGGCGACGTCGATATCGCGGTTTCATGCCTTAAAGGCGGAGCGGCCGATTTTCTCACCAAGCCGCTCGATCTGGACGAACTTGACCGGGTAATATTCAAGCTGCTGAAAAACAAAATGCTTGTGGAAGAGGTAAAGCAGCTGCGGCGCGACATCGAAAAAAGTTACAGCGCCGAAAATATCTGCGGCATAAGCGGCAAACTGATGAGCGAGATCCAAAAATCCGTCAAAGCCGCCGAAACCGGCGCCAGCGTTTTAATACGTGGCGAAAGCGGCACCGGAAAAGAGATTTTCGCCAACCTTATCCATTACAACAGCGACAGAAGGGATAAGGCGTATATAAAAGTGAACTGCTCAGCGATACCGCAGGACCTTATAGAAAGTGAACTGTTCGGTCATCTGAAAGGCTCTTTCACGGGTGCTTACGCGGAAAAGACAGGGAAATTCGAAGCGGCCGACGGCGGAACGCTTTTTCTCGACGAGATCGGCGAAATGCCCGTAAGCATGCAGGCCAAACTTCTGCGCGCCCTGCAGGAAAGAGAGATCGAACCTGTCGGCGCGATAAAGCCCAAAAAAATTAACGTGAGGCTGATATTCGCCACCAACGTCAATCTTGAAGACGCCGTCAAAAACCAGAAGTTCAGAGAAGACCTGTATTACAGGATAAACGCGGTTGCAATAAATCTTCCGCCGCTTCGGGAGCGCAAGGAAGATATCGCTCTGCTGGCGAAGTATTTCATCAATAAATTCAACGGCTCGCTTAAACGCTCGATCAAAGATATCTCTAGCGACGCTCTCGACCGGCTCATAAAATATCCGTGGCCGGGCAATATCAGAGAACTCCAGAATATAATAGAAAACACTATGGTTCTAATGAACTCGGCCGATGAAATTATCTATGAGCGCAACCTTCCGGAAAAAATCACGTCATACAAATTGTCAGGATCGGCTTCAGCAGATGGTCGTGACGATATCCGCACGGCCGTCGTCAAAATGCTCGACGATATCTACGATTCCGGAAAAACCTTAAATATAGGTAATTTCACGGATGATATCGAAAAAATCATGATCGGCTGGGCCGTCGAAAAAATGAAAGGGCCCGGCGTGAAGACTAAAACCGCCGATTTTTTCGGGATAAACGAAAAAAGCGTCAGAAATAAGATCGACAAATACGGCATAATCGTTTAAATATGCGCGCGGCAGGCCGGATCACTTAAATTCCGGACGCGGCATATTTTTGTATTTTTCAGGACCGCGGCCTTTCAGCCTGAATTTAAGCGCGCGCGCCGCGCAGGTGAGGCGGCCCTTCCACGCAAGATTATACAGCGCGCAGTTATCGTGCAGAAAGCAGAAATCGGCGCATTTGATTTTCATTATCTTTTCGGAAAATTCCTCAGGCGTATATAATTCGTTATCGAGAAAGTAATTTTCGATCGAGTACCCGAGCGCCGAGTAGGTGTCGGACGATTTCCCGGAGTGTATCCTGTAAAAATCCATGAAGGTTTTACGGTCGGTCACCGCGCCGTACAGCGCGGGATTTTCGAATATGGGCGAACCCGGCTCGATCTGCACGCCCCAGCTCATCATGCGGCCTATATTTTTAAATTTCGAATCGATCGCGATTATCATTTTTTTAGTGTCATAAAGGGTTTTAATGTTTTCAAACGGTATACCCATCGTAAAAAATATGTCCGTTCTTATATTGTGTTTTTCTAATGATTCGATCGAATTGAACAGATCGGCATTTGAAAAATAAAAACCTTTATTCCGGCGCCTTACTTCCTCATTGCCGCATTCGGGCGAGATCGCGACGACCGATTCGGCTAGATCAAATGTTTCGGAGAACTTTTCGATGAAACCCGGCGCGGGAAGGCTATAGCATTCGAAATATAAACCGCATTTCAGTTTTCTTCTTTTGATCACTTCGAACAGGTCGAGATAATAACTCTGTTTTTCAGGATCGACATCGTAACATACGGCGAATGTTTTGTATCCGAAAGCGAGCGACTCTTCGATCGTGTCGGCGACCTTTTCCGGGTCGCGCCACATGACGCCGGTCGTGAAATTCATTTTTTTCTGGTTGGGCGCGCAGCCGGCGCACCAGGTGCATGAAGTGACGCACCCGCGGCCCACTTCGACGGGAAACATTTTAAGGCCCATATTGTTGTATTTGATATTATCGGCCATGGAAAGGTTTTTCGAGTATGCGAGCGGGAACGAGAAAAGTTTAACGTAATAGCCGAAATTCTTCAGCAGCGGAAGTGCAGAGAATCTGAGCGAATTGAACATTTTTTCGCCGGTGACATAATCTTCATAGGCGGCCGGCATCGCGCGATAGCGGCCGCTGCTGCAGTCGCCGCCGGGCACCGCCATGGATCTGAGTTTAGTGCCGTTCGAAAGCACCAGGTTTTGAACGACAGGAAGGCCCGATGAAACGCTTCCGCCGGATTTGCCCGCGGATCCGACCGCGCCGGCGCCTCCGGTTATCACGCGCGTGAGGTCTATTATCGGTTTTTCCGCATAACCTTTGATAACGCCGTCGATGAAACTGAATTCGGCGACTATTTCCTCTGCGAAATATGAGGAGGTGAACCCGCCAAGTATTATGAAAATATCCGGAAAGGCCGCTTTTATTTTCGACGCGACGTTAATCACGTCGTAAGACTGATAATGCCAGAACAGCGGCATATATACGACTTTGATATTGCTTTTAGACCTGATGAATTCGACTATCGAAAAATCATGGTCGAGTATCCACTCGATGCCGAGATGAACGATCTGCACGCTTTTTTTCTCGCGCGTGAGAAGATCCGCCATGGCGAAAACTCCCATCGGCATATAGGTTATATTCATAAACTCGTCGAGCGGCTTGTAAAAACTCGAGAATTTAGGCACGTGCAAAAACAGGATTTCAGGATTCGAATTCATATAAAAGGCCTTTCTGTATTATTTATGGTTCCTTTTCAAGTTGTATGGATAAACACTTAGCGGGTGCCGGCTTCAGGCGCTCATTATCTTCATGCCGTATTCGACGGCCTCTGACTGCATTTTCGCGTCCGGGTTCCACTGGTTTCTGAAGCCTTCGCCGACGATCTGAAAACCGGCTCCAGCCATAGCCTCGTTCAAAACTTTGACGGATTCGCCGCTCCAGCCGTAGCAGCCGAAAGATGCGGCTTTCTTATTCTTGAACTTGAGTTCCTTGAGCATATGAATGAACCCGGCGACAGGCGGCAGAATGCTGTTACCGATCGTGGGAGATCCCATGACGACCATTTTCGACCTGAAAACTTCCGTGACAAGGTCGTTCATATCGCTTTTGGTTATATTCATCAATTTGATCTTAACGCCGGGATCGGCCTTCCTTATTCCTTCGGCGATCTTTTCGGCGAGCGTTTTAGTTCCACTCCACATTGTGGCGTACAGGACGCTTATCTGGTTTTCCTGGTAGTTGTCGGCCCACTTCGCGTATCTTTCGACTATCTGCATGGGATTATCGCGCCATATTACGCCATGGCTGGTCGCGATTATATCGATCGGCAGGTTCAGCGCGGTTATTTCATTTAATTTTTTGAGGAGTATCTGGCTGAAAGGATTTAAAATATTGGCGAAATACTTTATGGCTTCGTTGAACAGATCGCACTGATCGACCAGGTCGTTGAACAGCTCGTTGGCGGCATAGTGCTGGCCGAAAGCGTCGTTGCTGAAAAGTATATTGTCTCTGGTAAGATATGAGGCCATACTGTCGGGCCAGTGCAGCATAGGCATTTCGACGAATATCAGTTCTTTTCCGTTGCCGACGTCGAGTTTGTCGCCGGTCTTCACGACGCGGAAGTTCCAGTCTTGATGATACTGGCCTTTCAGCGATTTAACTGCGTTGGCGGTGCAGTAAATCGGAACGTTAGGTATGCGTTTCAGAAGCGCCGGAAGGGCTCCGCTGTGGTCTACTTCGCCGTGGTTGGCTACTATGTAATCGATCTTATTAAGGTCGATCTCGGATGCGAGATTTTCAACGAATTCATCCGCGAACGGCGCCCATACCGTATCGATCAGAATATTTTTTTCTTCCCTGATCAAATACGAGTTATAGGTGGAACCTTTGTGCGTTGAATAATCGTCGCCGTGAAACTTTTTAAGTTCCCAGTCGATCTTGCCTACCCAGCAAACGTTATTTATAATTTCTCTTTTCATGAGATCGGTCTCCTTTATTTATAATTATTTTATTGAATTTAAAATAAAATAATTTAAGCATTTACAATAATTTAATATTTTTCGATATCGCAGAATTTAGTCATTTCGATCAGCGCGCCTATGCCGTCATGGCGCCACATCATCGTAGGTGCCGGCATTTCGCCCGCGCGGCAGATCCTGGATACGTTCAGCCCGCAAAGCGCGCCGAACCAGAAATTTTCATCATCCGGCCGAACGCTGAGCGATGCGTTCTGCAGATAGCCGCTGACGGGTTTCAAAATATCGAGCACTTCGGAATAATTTTCGTAGCGCGCAAGGAATAAAACGCGGTTAAGCGGCGACAGCGGAAACTTAGCGGGTTTTATGTCAATTACCGCGCTGCGGCCGCTTCGCGTTTCATATATTTCGGCGACGCCTTTTTCGAAATTGGCGGCATCTATGAACGAGCGGCGCGAAAAATTATCGACGCCGGAAAGCGACGCGGGCGGCATTTTTTTCTCTAATTTTTCGAGCGCGTTTAAAAGCCTTCCGGCAAACACATTTATATCTTCATTATCTTTAACGCAGTAAAAATAAACGTGAGGCGCAAGGCACGCCCTTTGCTCGAATGTGGCGATATCCCCCGCGGCGGCGAGCGCCAGCTTATCGAGCTCGCCGGAACTTTTGCCCGCCGTAAAACCCTCTGCAATCAAACCAAAACCCAGCCTGTGCGGATGCATTATAAGTTTCTTCGGATATCTTACGCGGCCGGCTAAATATTTTTCAGCTTCGATACCGCCGTAGGCTATAACTATATTCGACATATCTATGAATTTCTCGGTCATCGCGGCATTTTCAGAGCTTTTATAGCACACGACCGCCGCGCATTCTGAAAGCGGGCAGCCAATCGCACGGAACGCTTTCATGTAAAGAGGCGTAAATACAGGCTCTTCGAATGAAGTTTTGACTATCACAGGATTTTTAGTAAGAAAAGCGCGCATGACGCTTAAATGCGGAAGCGCCGGAATATTCGACGAAGATACCGCGAATACCGGCCCCGCGGGAAGCGCCCGGCTGCGTCTTTTATTTTTATAATCGCGAACGAAATCATCGAGAATTTCGATCCGGCCGAACTCGTTTTTAAGCGCGGCGGTCATCTGAGGTTTCAGCGATGAACTGAATTCGAGGTCTATGCTTTTCGCCGCGGATTCCTTTGAAAATCCCGTTATAGCGGATATCGCCTCTATAGCGGATATCCTGTCCGGATTTTTTTTATCAAGGAAGGCGCGCGAAGCATGATCGAGCGCGTCAATTATTTCGCTTATTTTCATCGAAGCAAGTATCTTCGAAGCGCTTTCATAAAACGCCGGCGCCGCTTCGGTAAAGAAAGAGGCTTTGAAAGCAGCGGCGTTTATCTCGACGCCTCCGTCTATCTTTACGGCCGAGGTCTCATAATGACCTTTGAATATATCCGGAAAATAAAACGAATCCATCAAAATTCTTGCCTTTATTTAATAATTGAAATTACATCAACTATGCACTATCCACTGTACACTGTTAATTATTCCACCACGCGCGTCGCGCACATTTTATCGTAAAGTGTCTTCCGCGATTCGGTGAATATATAAAGAACGCCGATGAAGAAGAACGCGACCGACGCCGCG
>Ga0209212_1001775_pt1 | contig 33355 bp, 36 predicted proteins | sample RifGroC2_FD_183996 | JGI IMG/M metagenome (GOLD analysis project Ga0209212, IMG submission 183996) | Groundwater microbial communities from Rifle, Colorado, USA - Groundwater C2 (SPAdes) (version 2) | ecosystem: Environmental > Aquatic > Deep subsurface > Groundwater | place: Rifle, Colorado...
ATTAATATATTATACTTCGTGCATATCTCCCTTACCCTTTTTAAAAAGCCCTCAGGTGCGGTAATAATCCCTCCTGGCATCATTACCTTTGGCTCAATTATCAGTGCTGCGACCTTATCTCTATTTTTAGAAACAATCCGTTCCAGTTCATTAACACATGCAAGACTGCATTCAGGATATGTATTTTCTATAGGGCAACGGTAGCAGTAAGGCGGAGGTGCAAATATTGTTTCAAATAACAAGGATTTAAACATGCGGTGAAAGAGGTCAATCCTGCCGACACTGACTGCACCGATTGTATCTCCGTGATAGGCATTGTAAAAGGCTATAAATTTCTTTTTACTCTTAAAATTTTCCCCCTTCTGCTGCCAGTACTGGAATGCCATCTTTATCCCTGACTCAACAGCGGTGGAGCCGTTATCGGAATAAAAAACCCTCTTTAAGCCCTCAGGTGCAATATTAATCAACCTTTCTGAAAGCTCAATTGCGGGGACATTTGATAAACCAATAAGTGTAGAATGGGCTACCTTTCTTATTTGTTTTGCAACAGCCTCGTCTATCTCCCTCTTTCTGTGTCCATGAATATTTACCCAGTAGGAGGAGTTTCCGTCAAGATATTTATTTCCAAGAGCATCATAAAGATAAGAGCCTTTACCCCTTTCAATAATTACTGGTTCTTCTTTCACCCAATCATTCATCTGTGTAAATGGATGCCAGAGATGAGTCTTGTCAATCTCTTCCAGTTTTTTTTTGTAGGCAGTAGGCAGTAGGCAGTAGGCAGTAGGCAAGTTATCTATTTTAATGTTTTTTAAAAAAGTGTTTTTTAGTTTTCCTGTCTTGCAATCTGTAATGCTTACCGATTGTATGTAAGGGAGAGTGCCGATAATCGGGACTCCAGAGAGTTTTTCTATAATTGATGGATTTGTCTTCTCTGCCAGCCCTTTCTTCCTTTTCTTTGTATCATTAAAAATAATTCCAATTGTATCTATGCCAGACTCTTGTGCATGCTTTATTGTAAGAAGGGTATGGTTTATAGTCCCAAGACATGGTCGGGAGACAATAATAACAGGTATATCAAGCTCTAAAATAAGGTCAGATACAAAATAGTCATGAGTTAAAGGGACAAGGAGACCTCCGCTGCCCTCCACAATTACAATATCGTGTCTCTTGCATAACTCATCAAAGGCATTTTTTATCGTAGAAATATCAATCTGGACATCTTCAATCTCTGAAGCGGTTAATGGGGCTAATGGCTTTTTAAAATAATAGGGATTGATTAATTCAATCTCATCTTTTACGCCTGTTGCCCTAATTAAAAAATCTGTGTCTCCCCTTCCGCCGCTCTGTATGGGCTTCATAATACCGACATCCAAGCCCTTATGTCTTAGGGATAAAGCAAGACCAGCAGATACAACAGTCTTCCCAATCCCTGTATCCGTCCCTGTTATGAATACACCTTTATTCATTTTCTTCCTTTCAAAAATATCACTCTGTATGTTGCCCTGATGCCTTGAGATGTTTTATATTTATCTGTATATATTTTTATCATCTCCTTTATAACACCTTTAATCCCCATCCCATTATTTCTTGCAAAGATAGACGGGTTTGCCCCTATATACTTGAGATTTCTAAGCAGTGTCTCTACATCAGGGTAATACCTCTCCTCATCCCTTACCTCAGATGATACCTCTCTAAATCCGGCTGATGTCATGAATATTTTTAACTCCTCGGTATTGCTAAATTTATGAAATTTCCCAAGATTCCTTGACCCCTTTTTCTGAATGGCTGTTTCAAAGGAGTCTTTTAATTCATGCAAAGAACCTTCAGCGAGTGTTGTTAAATAAATATAGCCGTTTTCTTTTATAACCCTGTGCAATTCTGCAAATGCCTTTGATAAATCAGTCACCCATTGAAACATCAGGTTTGATGCTATCAGGTCAAAGGAATTAGAAGGGTAGGGGAGGGTTTCCGTATCTGCTGTAGCTATATGAATATTAGACTGTCCATTTCTCTTCCCCTGTGCAAACACAGACATTCCATGGGCTATATCACATGCAACAATCTTTGAAAATTTATAATTTTCTGCCAGATTTATTGAAATATTCCCTGTCCCTGAACCTATGTCTAATATATTCTTAGGGGAAAAATCTCTCTTGTAAATTTCAGAAAGCAGAAGATTGGCAATCTCTTTTTGAAAGGATGCGAATTTATCATAGGTATCAGCCCTTTTTGAAAATGATGTTTTTATTACAGATTTATCAATCATAAAATAAAAAGATTAAGGAGAAATGGAGAAATAGGGGGAAAGGGAGAAAGATATTAACAAAGATATAAAGGATAAACGGCCCCTGAATGCAGCTATCAGAGGTTGTCTATCTCTGTTAAATAATTCTGTTAAATCCTTTTTCTCCTTTTCTCCATGTTCCCCTTTTCCCCTTATTATTTTTTAAATATTTCAGTCAGTGAAAGTCTGTGGCTATAAATTCTTTTATCTCCTTGTTAACCCTCTCTGGCTGTGTCAGAAACGGTGCATGTCCAACACCTTCAAGAATAATTAATTTTGAATCAGGTATCTTCTTTGCCATATATCTGCCTGCACCAACAGGGCATATTTTATCAATACTACCGTGGATAATCAATGTCGGCACCTTGATGTCGTTGAGATTATCCCTTATATCGTCTTTTAACAGGGAATTTAGGGTCTGGAGGACTACATCTGATGAAGGGGGAAAATCTTCATTGAACATTAAACTCTCAATTTCCGACAGCTTGCTGTCATCAGTTCTCTCGCCTGATATAAATAATTTCCCGCAGAATTCTTTGATATAATTTTCATAATCCCTTCCCTGCTTACGACCCCCGATAGAACCATTCGAGGGCAGGCTTGCAGGGACAGGCTTTAAATTCTGTTCCAGCCTCTTTATCATAATCAAAGGTTGCCCGTAGGAATAGTCATTCTCCGATAAAAACTTAGGAGTCCCGCTGATAAATATTAATTTATCTATATCCTCCGGATATTTAAAATAGTATCTTGCAATTATGAAGGATGCCATAGACCACCCTACAAGAGTAAATTTCTCTATACTTAGGAAATCTACCAATTCTTTTAAGTCATTGACAAATTTATCGAATCCCCCCCCACCCCCCTTTGATAAAGGGGGGAATGGGGGGATTTCTGATTTCCCATGTCCTCTCAAATCAACTGCAATTACCTGAAAATCCTTTGCGAGTTCATCTGACTGATATTTCCAGACAAGGGAATTCATCGTCCAGCCGTGGACAAAGATAATAGGTTTTCCTTTACCGGTTATTCTGTAGTGGAGGTTGTGCCCGTCAGTAGTTTTAAAGAAAGGCATTTATCAGGCAATGAGCCTTAAAATATCTTTATAGGTTGCAATAAGAGTGAGGATAAGAAAAAATGATATGCCTGCGATACCCACAATCTGATAGGTTCTCTGGCTTAAAGGAGACCTTTTTAAAGACTCAATTGCAAGAATAATAAGATGTCCGCCATCAAGTGCAGGGAATGGAAGGAGATTCAGTATGCCCAGACTAAGACTCAAAAGGCCTGTAAAGTATATGAGGTTTATAAAGCCTGCATTAGCCGCCTTACCCGCCATAACAGCAATACCAACAGGTCCTGATAGGCTGTCCATAGAGCCATTGCCTGAAAAGAGATTGAAGATAAGGTGAACAGTACCGATGGTCACTATTTCTATTGTTTTTATGCTTGATAATATTGCATCGTTTAATGGTAGATTCTTACCGATTAAAAGGGCAACAGTGAGGAGTAAAAAGGCAAAGATAATATTAAAAATAGAGCCTGCAGAGATAATTATACCTCTCTTCCATCTATCCTCTTTTAAAAACTCTATAGTTTCACTTTCATCTTCATTTCTTGAGAAACTTACAAAGCCTCCAAGTGGCAGAAGCCGAAGAGTGAACTCTGTTTCCTTGTGTCTGAATAGGGTTGCTATCTTAGGGCTAAATGGAAAGCCAATAGAGAATTCATAGACATTAATACCTGTCTTTCTTGCAGCGATAAAATGCCCGAATTCATGTATTAGAACAACAATTGTAAAAACAAAAAGAAACGCCAATATTGAAATCATTATTTCCCCTTATTTGATTTTTTCTATAAACTCTTTTGTCTTCTTTAAAATCTCTTTTACTACGATGGTATGGGTTAAAAGTCCTCTATAATAACCTGCAATATGCAGTTCATCATAGAGTGCTTCAAATTCTTTTGTAAGCTTGCCATTACGAATAGCAAGATGTTTTCTTAATGCGTCTCGATAGGAATCAATTGATTTGGGAAGCTCTTTTTTGGTTAATCCTCTTTTTATGAGGACTTCGTTTATAGATTCCAATATGGCAAGATAAGCAGTTCCAAATGCTTCCCTTACATATTTAACATCTGCATACCTCTCGTTTTCAATACGGGCTTTGCTTAAAATTTCTTTTGCATTTTGTAGGTATCTTAAGGATTCTTTCATTTTTACAAAGCGATTTCTATTAATGGTCGGGGCGAGAGGATTTGAACCTCCGACCCCCTGCGCCCAAGGCAGGTGCGCTAGCCAGACTGCGCTACGCCCCGAATAAAAAAAAACGAAAAAAATAAGGAGAAATGGGGAATGGGAGAATAACGGAGGAAAGCATTAACTTCTTCTCCCTTTCTCATTCTTCTCCTTTTCTCCTTAAGGGTTATGTAATATTAATAGCACATTAATTATAGTTTTGCAATAATCCGGAGTTATTTTTCTCCTCAATCCCCTTTTTCTCATCCACTGTAAAGAGTATAAGCATTCCCACAATGAAAAATAAAGTGACAGAGAGTATCCCTGCCTGAACACTCTTTGTCCAATGTATTATCAGTCCATAGATGAGAGGTCCGAATATTGAGGCGAATCTCCCTGAGATTGCATAAAAGCCAAAGAACTCGGCAGCCTTTTCATTTGGAGTTAATGCCCCGCATAGAGAACGGCTGATTGCCTGACTCCCTCCAAGAACTGTAGCGGCGATTACACCAAGAATCCAAAATTCTGTCTTAATGTCCCAGAAAATTCCGATAAAATATGCCCATATTGAAACGAGACTCCAGATTATGAGGGAGATTATTATTGTAACTTTTTTCCCCAGTGAATCGGCGAAATGGCCGAAAATCATTGAGCCTGCAAATGCAATAAACTGAATCATAAGGAAAAACATTATAATCTCACCTGTCTCCATTTTTACCACCTCTGCACCAAAGATTGAAGTCATGATAATCACTGTCTCTATGCCGTCATTGTAAATAAGAAAGGCAAGAAGGAATTTAAAGAGTTCTTTGTGATGTTTTATGGATTTAAGGGTGTTAGCAAGTCTTTTTATTCCAACAATGATATGAGATTCTCCTTTGGGAAGTTTACTGCCAAAAGACTTTTCCCTTACAAATAAAAAGGTTGGTATGGAAAAAATGAACCACCACACAGCAACAGAAAGAAAACAGTCCTGAACAGTGAAGTAACCTTTCGGTAAACCTATTAGATTCGGAAACTGGAGGATTATAAGATTTATCAAGAGCAGAAGCCCTCCGCCGATATATCCAAGACCCCAGCCGAGGGATGAGACCCTCCCGATATTTTTTTCTGTTGAGATTTGTATAAGGAATGAATCGTTAAAGACAATAGAGGCTGAAAAGCCAATAAGGGCTATGATAAAAAATAGCGAGCCAGTCAGCCAATCACCTTCGCCAACAAAAAAGAGAAGCCCACTGAAAAGAATTCCAAGATAACAGAAGAAAATCTGGAAAGTGTGTCTTTTTGCTGAGAAGTCTGCAATTGCACCTAAGAATGGAGAGATAACAGCAACTATAAGCATTGCAATTGAAACGATAAAATCCCAGAGTGCAGCCCCGTGAATATTGACTCCAAGGATATTAACACCCTTTTCGCCTCCTGCAACAACCTGTGCAAAATATTTATTGTAAATAACCGAGAGTATAACAGTGGCAAAGGCAGAGTTTGCCCAGTCATACATCCCCCAGCTTACAGTTTCAAGTCTGATTATCTTTTCTTTGTTTTCTTTGTTTTCTGTTTGAATCATCAGCAAACTCCGTGAGATAATTATCTCACACTACTGAAACAAGTTCAGCACAAGTTATGAACAAAAAATTCTATGATTATGCAGGGGCAATCCATTTCCACTCAAATTACTCCTACGATGGAAATGTTTCAATAAATAGGATTGTGGAGAATGCAAAAAGTACAGGGCTTGATTTTATAATGCTCACCGACCATTTCAGACTTGATGCAAAGAGGGATGGGCATGAGGGATGGCATGGGGATGTTCTATTAATCGTCGGGGAGGAGATTTCACCAAGCTATAACCATCTTTTGGCATTTGGCATAAGAGAGCCGATAGTTACAAAGAGATATGAAGACAAACCTCAGGAATATATTGATGCGGTAAATAATCAGGGAGGTTTTGGAATAATTGCTCATCCTGACCACGAAGGCACAAAACTCTTTGGGGTAAAACCATTCCCATGGACAGACTGGTCTGTGAAGGGATATACAGGGATGAGCATCTGGGATTTGCAGACAGACTGGCAGGATAAACTTAAAGGATACCCTTCTGCAATTTTAAGCTACTTCTTCCCTTCCTATTGTCTATCAGGAGCAAGAGAAGGGACACTCAAACGGTGGGATGAATTAAATAGAAACAAAAGAGTTACAGGTATTGGAGAGATAGACAATCACAATGCAAAGAGGAGATTTCTCGGACTGAATTTCTATATATTCAATTTCAGATATGCCTTCAAAACAATAAGAACACATATACTCACTGAAAAACCTTTCAATCGCAATCCCCTCACCCACCCCTCCCCCTCAAGGGGGGAGGGCGAGGGAGGGGGTGAAGATATAGAAACTGTGTATCAGGCAATAAAAGAGGGTAGGGTATATGTGGCACACGAATATTGGCATAGTGCAAAGGGATTCTCATTTTCAATTGGAGATGGTGAAAATGAGGTAGGTATCGGAGGGGAGTTTATTTTGAAAGATAAACCAGCCTCCATTAAAGTAAATCTGCCTATTCATGGTTTGATAAGGGTCATACAGGATGGGAAAAAGATTTATGAGTCATCCCCCTCACCCCTCCCTCCCCCACAGGTGGGGAGGAAAAAAAGGAAGGGGGCATCAAATGGTTTTGGGTTTAGTTTTGAGATAAAAGAAAAGGGTGTTTATAGAATTGAGGTGTATCAGAAAATATTTATGAAATATAGGCCGTGGATATATTCAAATCATATAAATGTTAAGTAATCTACAAACATGATAAATATACCCACAACCTCCCTTCCTCTCCCCTCTCTGAAATCCTTCTCACAAGCCTTTTCTTATAAAGATTCAATAATCGTGTCCCACTTGTATTGGCTGGAAGCTTTAGTGCTTCAGAAAGCTCACTACTTGTAATTCTGCCCTTATTGAGTATAAGGTTCAGAGTCTCCTTTAAATAATTATTAAGACTCCCTATAAGAATTTTCTCGCCATTCATCTCTGCCATAACCGACAGGTCTTTTCTCTCAAGTGCAACCTCTATGTTTTCCTTTTGATTTTCACTTAAGCCTGTCAGAACAATATATTTATCTCCATATTCACTGCTCGTCAGCCTTGATATTAGTTTTGCAATTATCTCATCGGCACAGGAATAATCAATTACCCCTATTTTTGAAAAATCAAGGGCAATAACCTCCCCATCTTTTTCTCTGGAAATATCCCTCTCAATCCGCTCCCTTATTACCTGCCCCGATTGCCTCGTAACAAGGTCAGCCGAGCCGTTCTTCAATTCTTCTTTAAGGAGTTTATAAATATTGTATGTGGTCATAATTTATCAAAAATAACTAACCAATAAAATAAAATTACCTCCCTCTGTTTAATCTCCTTTTTGATAGCTTTCTCCAAACGCTATCGGCAAGTTTTATCTCGCTTGAGCTTAGTCCAATATGTATGAATTAAACTAACCATTCTGCAATCCCATGAGGTAATTTTTCATCAAACCAATGCCAAATATGAAACTTATCTGTTTTCTTTTCCCAGATATAAAAATCCTGCTCAATGCAATCATCAACGTCCACAGGGATTGCCTCAAATTCCATCCAAAGTTTTCTTAGTTCTTTAATGTTCATATGGGTTTTGCTTGAATAAAACCAGATTCCTCCCCGAATGCTTTAATCGGGGATCAGAAGCTCTGCGGGAATGACAACCTTTTTATACTTTTGCAAGAGGCTCCGGTTCTAATTTCTTTCTTATCCTTGATATATGTGCGTATTCAAGCACTGAATACTTGCGCTTTAATAAAGAATTTGATTGTATTTTTTTGTTTTGGGCGAGGGGCAGAGGGGAATTAAAGGAGTGAATGCCCGAAGCCCGAAACTCCTTATTCCTCATCACCTTCATCGGCATCCTCCTGACCTTCTTCCAAAATTGGATTTTCCTTAATATTCCATCTTTTCTTTGGAGTCCCATACTCATCTGTGTAATTTTCATCAATTAAAAAATATCTATTTTTAAAATTTAGCAAGGCTTCTTCGTACTGGCTAATTATTAGCACAACATCACTATTCGTTGGCATCTCATCTTCATTGAGTACATCTAAGAATTTATGGGAAGGCTCATTTCTTAATAATTCATTTAACGGTTCTATCACTCTATTTACCATTTTTATTTTCATTTTGTTTAGCTGACCATCTGACTTCTTTTTAGATAGAAGGGCAAATTCTTGCCTTTGAGCGCGAAGCATGTCTTTTAGTAAAGAGTAATCTTCAATATTTTTTTCTGTTGGAAGCCAATTAATTTTTTTAGTCATAATATTATAAAATTGATTATTTTATTGTCGGATAATCTGTCTCTTTATCTGAAACTTTTCCACTTACTACCCAGTGCCATTTAAAGTTACTATACCCTATATTGTCGCACCTTAATTTTTCTAATGAAGTCAAATAGTGCGAAAGTATAAAGACTACGTCGCCGTTATTAGGCATGTCATCTTCGTTAAATAAATCAAACTCATTTGGAAAAGGCTTATACTTCTCTCCGAGTATTTCATTTGCTCTAACCAAGATACTATTAATGAATTTTAATTTAAATTTATTGAGCGCATCTGTAGGTTTTTTCTTTGACAAAAGACTAATTTCTTCATAGGCACTTTTTAACTGTGGCTGTAATTTTAAGAATGTCTCGACTTGTTGTGCATTCATATATTTTAGTAATTAAAAATTAAGAAGGACAAGCTCTTATAAATTCTCTATATTTTTTATTTATTACATCAATAGGCTTCCTCTGCTTATCTTCGTAGACTTGGCACATTGATTCTAAATCCGTATCATCTAAAATTATTAGACATTTTCTTTGTCCTGACCATAGATCAATAGTATTTTTGAAGACATTTTTTGGAGGTTGATTTCTAGTAAATATTACCCCAAAACTACCAAACTCATTGTTAAGATAACGGTTTAATTGGTTAATATGTGTTGTGTTTAATTCATCTACATTTTTGAGTTCAAAAACAAGTTGCCTACTATTGAATTTTTCAAAAATTTCTTTAAGTAGTGGCCAAGAAGTATTGTTATAAAAAATTAAATCTCTGATTAATACCCCGGAATCCGTTCTGCTTTGAGGTTGCGCAAAATCTAATTCAGGGTAGAGCATTGATGCTAAAAGAGGACAAAGATTATTTTCATATTCTTTATCTGCATTATCAGTTTTTCCGGTTGGAAGTTTTAATATAGTATTCTTTTTTCTCTTTGAAGATAAAATTGGAATTTGAGTGAACAGCGGGTCATTTTTACAATCCTTTTGTTCTAATAGCTTTCTTTTAATATAAGTTTGTACTTGGTCGTAATTTTCCCTGTTATATTCTAATATTTCAACTCTGCTTATAGTTTCGCCTTGTAAAAGTTTTTGAGAAGTCGAGATATAATTTGTAAAATAATCGTCAAAACTTATCCAAGGCACAAAACGTAACCACCTTTTTGGAGTTAATAAAATGGGTACTTTTGTAATAGGATTTATTGGCAAATGGATTTTTTCAGATATTATTTTGTATTTTTTATCATCAAAATATTGAATGTCTACTGATTCTGTGGGAATACTGTACTTTTCTGATTGTTGAATTGTGTAGTCTATCAAAAAAGACTTAATAAAATTACATGAAATATCGCTGACACGATCTTTGGAAAAGTCTTCTATTAAAAGTTGTAATACTTCAAAATGAGTAAATCCATGTTCTTGAATTTGCGGGATGTTTTTAAAGGAGGAGAGAATTAGATTTGCAAATTTATCTCCAATTTTCTTACCTTGTTTAGTCCTTGAATTTCCCAAGCCCACTTCATCACACTCCGATAGCTCTTTTAATATTGCAGTGGCTTTTTTTTCGTCTTTTAAATATAGTCGTCCTAAAAAATTAAAAGAATTTGTTATGGTTGAGTGTAGACCGTTGTCCATTTGAGAAGGACTTTTCCAAAGCAAAAAAGGGTCTAAATAAAGAGGAATGTCTTCATCTAAAAAAGGAATCGCAAAATCTACCTCTTCTTGAGTAAAAAGTAAACCATGGTAGTCGTTTAGTCTTTGCCTTATAATCATGATTATATAAATTAATCGTTTTCAGAACGTAGTGGAGAAAACACCTTAATTCCCCCTATTCTTAATTGTTGCTTTAAAAAGTCAATCAAATATTCCCTACCCTACTCTTTACTTCTCCTTCCTCACACCCTTGCAAGGCTCCTGATCCGCCTTCTGGTCTATGAACTTTCCTGCCGATCTTTACAGAACAGACACCAATTATTCGCCTAATTAGTTCCCTACGGTATACGCTAGACGAAAGAACCTCTTTTTAATGCTTCGTCTGGATTATACCAGGTTGCGTCAATAAACTTTTGAATCTCCCTTACAAAGTTAGTAATAACGTCTGCCGATATAGGAAAGTCCCGGTGTTGTGCTTTCACTTCCGCCAATATACTTCGCTTTTCAAATGGAAGTCGTTTGGCTTTTCGCAAAAGAAACACGTTGTCAATTTCTGTCAGCCTCGTATCTTCCGGTTGCATATCTAAATACTCAACCAATGCATAATATTTGGCAACAGGGCAGCCTTGTTTAAGCCGTGATGCCGTCCCGGCGCATTCCTGAAACATTGTCTTGTCATAATTCACTTTGCACTCGGCAGCAAGAACGGCTAAATAAAATTTGCCGTCTACAGTTTTTTGATTGATAAATGTCGACTCGGACGAAAACTTGTAATAGATGGCTTTGCCTATTGTGAAATCCTGATCTTTAACTTTTAGGATTACTTCGGGCTTTTCATTGAGGTTTGAAATGCTGGATGGTCGAAAAGCCAAGGACATAAATGCTGTTTGTGGTCCCGTGTCGAGCTCAAAGCTTGGAAGATTGCTCAAAACAGCAGGGTTCACAAGATGAATCAAAAACTCTTCTAAAACACTGTTATCAAGTTTCAGTTGTCCTTTTTGCCTTTTTATAAAATCAGAACCTTTTGAAGCTATCAGGTCGACTTCAAGAAAGTCTTTATATTCGTTAAGCAGGTCCGTCATGTCCTTAATTCTTGCCTCTCCTGTAGAAGTTAAACCACTTAACTTATGTATCCAAGTTTCATAAGCCGCAAATGCTTCTTTAAGAAAATCAATATCGCCATTTGCCTTTGGATTCTCTATTGCTGCAAGTAATTTTTCTTTGTGCGGTGTGCTGCTCATTTGTGGCCCTCGTTTGAGATTATAGATTTAGGATCAAAGATTGGGGAGGCCCTAACCTCATCAATATTGTTTATTGCATCTGTGATGTCGGCAAAAACACCGTTTGTGGAGGTGTGTAAACAGTTTTCAAGGTGCTTGAATGCAATGTTTCGTCCAGAAAGAGTTTTGACTAACTCACCTGTTTTAGTTGCAATGATGATGTCTTCCTTAATGTTATTGCCAAACTTGTTTGTAAACTTTCTTTCAAGAATTTTTATATCGGAAAAAGCAGCCGACTGTTCAAGAATTTCAACTACCATCTGTCCATTGTAAAATGGATTGCCCCTGACATTTGATTCTCTGCCAACAACTAAAACAATTCTGCCATTTGGCTTTAGGGCATTCCAGAATGCTCTTATGGACTGCTCCATATCAATGCAATATTGGATCACAGTTTTAAATCTGTTGCCCCTGTTTTTTCTATTTGAGCCAAACTCACTGTGAGCGACCTTTAATATATCGAAGTTGAAGGTCTCAATAATAGCCCGGTAGTTTTGATGATAGTTGAAAACATTTATATAGGGCGGTGATGTGAGTATTAAATCAATCTTATTTGTAAGCGCATCACCTGTGTGTCTTGCGTCATTTAGTAAGGCAGATATCGGTTTATCCGAAAAAGGCAACCCTAAGAAAACACTCTTTGTATAATTAAAGGATTTCAAAATAGACTCTCTTAGTGTAAGCGATTTGTCTTTTTCTGATTGAAACAGAATATTTAGGAAAAATACTCTTTCGCTCTTTTCTGTAAATTGTTTATCAACTGTTTCTGCAAACCGAAGTAAATTACTATATGCAGCCCGGTAGTCGAGATTTTCAGTGTAAACTCTTTGTCCATTGAGGTTTGCAAGATATAGGTTTAACTTTAATTCAAATTTATTTGCAAAATCAATTCTGTCGGTTACGGATAGATTGCAGAAAGTAAAAAATTTTGACATGGCGTACGCCGCAGGATTAATTTCAAAACCCGTAGTCCGAAGATTTAACTTTGCAGATTCTAAGAGAACTGTCCCACTGCCGGAAAAAGGGTCAAGTATGTGGTCACCTGTTTTACTGAAACTTTGAAGAACATATTCGACAAATTCAGGTGTAAACTGTCCTCTCCAGTTAAACAGGTTGGACCGTTTTTTTACCGTAACATCTAATTTTTCTTGCGTTAAAATCATTATAGTTTTGTCCTATCAAATTTTACTGAAATAAAGTTAGCAATACGCTCGAATGTTAAAAATTACTTTAAAAAAGCAATCAAATATTCCATACCCTACTCTTTACTTCTCCTTCCTCACACTCTTAAATGGCTCCTTATCCGCCTTCTGGTCTATAAACCACATCACCCCTCACCCTGACCCTCTCCCCAAAGGGGCGAGGGAAAGATAGGAGGCGGTCATTATGCGGATTATGGACTTATGAACGTTCCGTTACTTGACCTTGCCTGTGTCCATCTCCATAAGGTGGATTTTTTGCCATGCTATTCACCTCCTTTTTTATAAGGATTCTTCAATTGATTCTATTGAATCATAGATTAAAATTTTTGTCAAGAATTTTTTTGAATTTTTTTTGCAAATTTTAAAGGCGGGAGGTTACATCTCCGGCAGCATTATGTTTATCTGGGAGCCGGGGAAATGGGTGAGGTTAATTTCTTTTGATTTACCCCATGACCAATCGGGGATTATGGAGAATTTTGCTGTCCCCGAACGGATGGAAATTTTGCCGTTCCATTGGTTGACAAAACGTCGGACAGCGGCGAGTCCGTGTCCCCTTCCAGTATCAGCGTATCTTGAGGCACCGTGAAGCAATGCCTTTTCTATTGCTTCAAAATCGTTCTTCAATGGAAATCTCTCTGACAAGGATTTTTTAAAGCCTATTCCTAAGTCCATGACTGCAATCTTCACGACATTTTTATTCATATTCTGCCAATGATATTTCTGTATTCCCACAAACCCTTTTGTCTCGCTATGTTCAATAATATTCTGGCATACTTCCGAAAGCGCTACGATAAAGCCATTTATTGCCCTTTCATCGTAATTAAGATGCCTTTTTAATATTGCATTTGCACGGTCTTTAACCTTTCCGACTATAAAATGGATATCATCTGATTTTTCTATTGGCGTGATTTCAAGAAGGACATCTGAGTAAGAGCTTCGCAGGTATTTTTCTGATAGTTTAGGTTTAGGAGGCTTAAGATTGAAATAGCTGTCTGCAAATTTAAAAAAGTCCATTCTTTCAAGGTATTTTAGGACTTCCTCTGATTTTGGCAGGTAAATTGTTTTTTTAATGCCCTCTGATTTTAAAAGTTCTCCAATCTCAAGGATGCCGACCATTCCATAAGGGTCAATGAAGGATGCTTCTTTAAGGTCAATCTCAGGAGATTCTTTAAAAAGGTGCAGAACATGGTCAAAGTTGTCTTCTGTAATCTGGGTCATTACATTTTACCAGACAGGATGAATCCCCTCAATATTTTTGAAATGCTTTATATCAAAGGCAGCTACTTTTTGATAATTTCTTGCTTTCATATAGGCTATATTATAGGCATCAATAAAATCTATATTGCTGGAAGCATACATTTTAACAGCCTCTTTGAGCCTCGTATGGTTAGCTACCTTCAAACTTCGTGTTTCAAGGATGGTATCAACTACTTCTTCTATTTCTGTTTTTGTAAAACCATAGTATGATTCAAGCACCCAGACGATTTCAGCAATTACCATCTCGCTTGTCTCAAGCCTTATTTCTCCCTTCTCTGCCTTTTCAAAAAGCCCTTTAGCCTTTTGATAAAATGGTTCCACATCTCTGACAAAAAATCTTAAGAATACATTTGTATCAACAAAAACTGGCTCACTCATCCTTTAACTCCTCTTTGGCAATTCTTTTTGAAACTGCCTTTTTTGTAAATTCTCTCTCACTTCCAACTCCAATCTTTCTCCCTCTGGCAATTCCACCGAGATTGAGTATAGATTTTCTTTCCTTCTTCTTTAAGATTAACATATTACTCTTTATCTCAAAGATAAGGTTATCCCCTTCCTTAATGTGAAGCTTTTCCCTGAATGGTTTAGGTATGGTTATCTGACCTTTTGTCGTTATTGTTGGCATTTCTTACCTCCTTAATAGTATTCATGAATTATAAGTATTACTCCTATAAAAGTCAAACTTATGAGGCATTGTAAGCCTTAACCTCAAGCTTCAATCTTTCAAGTTCTTTAAAATCGTATCCAGAATACAGATAATAATAAACTGAATTGTTTGTAAGGAGTAAGTCAATGTCTTTATTAAAAACTCTCTTCGCCAGCAATTCATTCCACATCTTTGTATTCGGTATTGGTGAAAATTCTGTAAGGTTTATATGAACATTAAGGGATTTGAGAAGTTCAACGCCTTCTTTTACTTCATAAAGATTCTGTCCCGGAAGTCCATACATCAGATATACTCCAATCTCCTTTTTTGTAAAGCCTGATTTTTTTAGTATAGTAACGGCATTTTCAAATTCATCTGTTCTTACTTTGCCGCCTGTGAGCCTCTGCCTTTCAGGAGAGATAGTCTCAAGACTCAGCCTCAGTGTCTTAAAATTAGAAGTTTTCATTAGCATCGCAAGTTCATCATCAATAAACCTCACATGGATGCCGTTTGGTGCATGAAATCTGACAGACAAGCCTTTTTGTATGACTTTTTTAAGGATTGGTTTGAGGTGATTGTCACTGTCTGTTAGTAAGGCATCGTCATAAAATGCAAAATCTCTTATTCCAAGTTTATAAAGTTCTTCTATCTCATTAAATACTTCATCATGGGTTTTTCTTATAAAATCCTTATTCAAAAGCCTTGACGCACAGTAGGTGCATGAGAAGGGACAGCCCGATGCTGTCAGCAAAGGTGCAAACTGTGATTGTAAAAGTCCGAGTTTGTAATAAGGTCTTTTATCTGAAATTCTCTTTAATTCAAAGCCGAGTTTCTCAACTGCAGCATATAATCCGTTTTCTACACTTCCTTTATATATGACATCGGCTCCAGTATGCGACTGTGCATGGTCAGGACAGAGTGTTGCATAGATGCCGCCAATGATAATTGGAGTATCACCTGCCAATTTTCTAACCTCCCTAATAGTCTCAGCTACTCCTGTATACCAGTATGTCATTATTGAAGCGACAAAAATAATATCTACTGGCATTATTGATTTAAGTTGAGATTGAAATTCCTCCGGTGTTATCCCATATCTACAGAATTTTCTTGGAATCTGTTTTAAGACTAAAGGTTTTTGGATTTGTTGTCTTTCATATTTTCCTGTGCCGTAGGATTTATGTTTTATGGTCTTCAGACAGTCTATATAAATGATTTCACATTCAAATTGGCTAAGATATTCAGCTACTTTCAGTAAGCCGAGAGGGGCTGACCACAAATTCAGTGCTGAAAAATCATGTATCCACGGATTTATAAGGAGACATTTCATGTTTAAAAGATGATACAACAAGGAATGATGCCATTCAAGAGTAGGGGGAAGAAATATTTGAGGTAATATTTGATTTTTTGGGATATAATTTCGTTGGAATATACCTTTTGCCACAGAGGACACAGAGAAGGGAAAATATAGAAGGTATCAGGACGCAGATTAACGCAGATTATTAAGACTTTTAAAACAAAAAATCTTTTTTTATCTGTGTGTTTCTGCAAAAATCTGCGTTCTAATTAAGTCTTTGTTTTTTCCTGTGGCTAATTAAGGGGAGGGATTTGAGATGATAAGAGAGGCTATTGCAAAGGTCATTGAGAAAAAAAATCTGACAGAGGCTGAGATGGTCAGCACATTTGATGAGATTATGAGTGGTGCTGCAAGCCCTGCCCAGATAGGAGCCTTTATAACTGCTTTAAGGATGAAGGGTGAGACGATTGAGGAGATTACAGGTGCTGCAAGGGTTATGAGGGAGAAGGCCCTGCATATAAAGACAAAGGCTAAAATGATTATTGATACCTGCGGGACAGGCGGTGATGAATCAGGGACATTCAATATATCAACGACAGCGGCTTTTGTAGCGGCAGGTGCAGGGCTTACAGTTGCAAAGCATGGCAATAAGTCTGTATCAAGCAAGTCAGGAAGTGCTGATGTCCTGAGGTCTCTCGGCGTTAATATTGAGGTAGAGGTATCTCATGTAGAGAGGTGTCTTGATGAGATTGGCATAGGTTTTCTCTTTGCACCGCTTCTGCATGGTGCAATGAAACATGCAATAGGTCCCAGAAGGGAGATAGGGATACGGACAATATTCAATATTTTGGGTCCGCTGACAAATCCTGCCGGGGCGCACTCACAGGTGCTCGGCGTTTACGATGCCAGATTAACTGAGCCTCTATCAAGGGTTTTGCAGAATCTCGGAAGCACCCATGTATTTGTCGTGCATGGTGCAGATGGGCTTGACGAGATAACCCTTACAGGGAAGACCTTTATATCAGAGCTTAAATATGGAGAGATAGAAAATTATGAGATTCTTCCTGAAGACTTTGGGCTTGAAAGATGCAAGAAAGAGGAATTGCTTGGTGGCGATTCAGAGACAAATGCCCGGATTACACTTGATATTCTGAAAGGCAAAAATGGTCCTCACAGAGATATTGTCCTTCTCAATGCCGGTGCTGCGATTGTGTCAGGTGGTAAGGCAAAGGATTTAAGAGAAGGATTGAAGACTGCATCTGAATCTATAGACTCAGGAAGGGCAATGAAAAAACTTGATGGGCTTAGAAAATTGACAAATGAATATAGGGAATCATAAAGCAAAACACAGAGAACGCAGATAAACACAGAAACTGCAGGATTAACGCAGATTAATTTTTATTTTAGAATTATCTGTAAAAATCCTTTTTATCTGTGTAAATCTGTGTCCAATTATTTGCTATGCTTTCAAAAATAATCAAAAGTAAAAAAGAAGAAGTAGAATATTTAAAAACAAAAACTCCTCTTTCGGAACTCAAGTCAAAGATAAGAGATATGGAAGAGACAAGGGGATTTTTGAATGCCATATCCCCCTCACCCCGACCCTCTCCCACAGGGGGAGAGGGAGGACAAGGTAAGCGGCAATCGGTAACCAGAATAATTGCAGAGATAAAAAAGGCGTCTCCATCAAAGGGGGTTATAAGGGAGGATTTCAACCCCTTTAAAATTGCTGAAATATATCAGGAAAACGGGGCATCTGCAATTTCTGTCATTACTGATAAGCTTTATTTTCAGGGCGATATCAATTACATCCCAGATATAAAAAAGATTGTTACTTTGCCTCTTTTGAGAAAGGATTTTATTATCCATGAATATCAAATCTTTGAGGCGAGAGCATACGGGGCTGATGCTTTTCTCCTTATTGCAGGCATACTGGAAAAAAATCAGATGAAAGATTATATTCATATCGGCTCAGAACTGGGGATGCCTGCACTTGTAGAGGTTCATAAAAAAAACGAATTGAATGATGTCCTGTCAATAAAGGCAGATTTAATAGGGATTAACAACAGGGACCTTGATACCTTTAAGGTTGACATAAGAACAACTGAGAAATTGATAGAATATATACCAGAAGACATAACAGTTGTAAGTGAGAGCGGGATAGAAAAGAGGGACGATATATTGCATCTTGAGGAGATTGGTGTTGATGCATTTCTGATAGGCGAGTCTTTGATGAAAGAAAAAGATATTGGGAGAAAACTTAAAGAACTATTGTCAAAAGAATGACCTCTAACAATAATTTGACATAAATTAATTCCTTAACATTGTCCCTGCTACAATTAGGTGATATAATATTAGTTGTTAAAATACAATAAGTTATAAGTTATAAGTTATAAGTTGGTTTTTATGGCACACCACTTGCAAAAATATTTATCGTCAGTAATAGTTTATCTCAATGGATTTATTTTCTTATAAAATTTTTAGGAGGTTCCCATGGCGGCAGAAGAAAAGAAAGAAAAAGAAACAGTAGCAGAAGAACCCAAAGGAGGCAAGTCATTTGTAAAGATAATTATAATCGTCCTTGTAATTTTGATATTACTGGTTGTCCTCGGTGTAGGCGGGCTGATTGCCTGGAAAAAATATATTGCACCGGCTATCGGAATGGCACCTCATGAGGGAGGGGCAGTAGCTAAGAAGGATAAGAAGGAGGAGGGTGATACCGACGGCACAACACTGGGACCAATGCTTCCCTTAGAGCCATTCATAGTAAATCTTGCGGAGCCGGGAGGAAAGAGGTTTATAAAGGTAACAATGGAGATGGAATTGGGGAGTAAAGAAATGGAGGCAGAGGTTAAAAATAAACTCCCTCAATTTAAAGACCACATTATAACTGTATTGAGCAGTAAGACAATGGATGAGGTTATAACTGCTGAGGGGAAGTTTAAGCTTAAAGAAGAGATAATGGCGAGAATCAATCAGAATCTTAAAACAGGTGTTGTAAAGAATGTTTTTTTTACAGAGTTTGTAGTGCAGTAAACCAAAAGGTTAAGGTTTAGGTTGAGGTTTAGATTTCCTTAACCTTGACCTTAGCCTCAACCTTGAAGTGGAGTTTTTATGGCACAGATTTTATCACAGGAAGAGGTAGATGCCCTTCTGAGGGGCGTGACCGACGGAGAGATTGAAACAGAGACAGAAGAGGCCGTTGATGAGTCAGGTATTGTATCTTATGACCTGACAAGTCAGGAGAGGATTATCAGGGGGAGGATGCCGACCCTTGATATAATCAACCAGAGGTTTACAAGGCTCTTCAGAAATTCCCTCTCTTCAACACTCCGCAAGGTCCTTGATGTAAGCACGGTCTCTACCGATACAGTGAAGTTTGGAGAATTTATAAAATCCCTTCCGGTTCCTGCAAGCCTTCATATATTCAAGATGGATCCATTAAGAGGGTTTGCCCTGTTTATTGCGGAGAGCAAACTTGTGTTTGCACTTGTGGATACATTTTTCGGCGGCGGCGGCAATGTATCCATGAAAATAGAGGGCAGGGATTTCACTACAATTGAACAGAGGATGATAAAAAAGGTGGTACTTATGGCTCTTGAGGACTTCGAAAAGGCATGGAAGCCTGTTCATAATGTAACCATAAGTTTCGTAAGGTCAGAGGTAAATCCGCAGTTTGCAGCAATAGTGCCTCCTACCGATGTAGTTGTAGTAATACTCTTTGAAATTGAGATGGACCAGGTATCAGGCACTATTACCGTATGCCTCCCATATTCCACAATTGAACCTATTATTGGAAAACTAAAGGCAGGATTCCAGAGCGACCAGTTAGAGGTTGACCAGCTATGGATAAAGAGGCTCAGGGAGAGGATGCTTGAGGCACAGGTAGAGGTTGTCGTTGAATTAGGTAAAGCAATAATTACAAGTAAAGACCTCGTGAATTTTAAGGTCGGGGATATAATTCAACTGGACAATGATGTTAATGATGAGTTGAACGTAAAAATAGAGGGAGTTTCAAAGTTCAGAGGATACCCCGGTACCATGAAGGGGAATAAGGCTGTCCAGGTATCCTCCATAATAGCAAGGGGAGGGAAGAAATATGGCTGATGAAGAAAAAACTACATCAGAGGGAGGGGCAGAAGCATCTTCAGGGGCAGGTTTTGAAGATATCTCATGGGAAGATGCAGCATCTGATATGGAAAAACAGAAAGAAATGCTCAGGGCTGATGCAGAAAAACCGAAAGAAGAGACACAACCTGCCAAGTATGAGGCACCTGCCGCTGTATCGGTTGCAGAAAAAGATGAAAGAAATATTGACCTCATTCTTGATATACCGCTTCAGGTTAGTGTTGAACTGGGAAGGACAAAGATGCTGATAAATGACCTGCTTCAGCTTGGACAGGGGTCAGTTATTGAGTTGTCAAAGTTAGTGGGTGAACCTCTTGAAATTTTTGTGAATGAGAAATTAGTTGCAAAGGGTGATGTTGTGATAGTAAATGAAAAATTTGGCGTCAGGTTGACTGATATTGTCAGCCCGGTAGAGAGGATTGAGACACTGAAGTAGGAGAAAATAAAATGACCAAAAACTTTATTAAAACCACAGATAAACACAGATTAACACAGGTAAAAATTTATTTTAGAATCTTCTTTTTTCTGTTCTGTGTCCATCTGTGTTTATCTGTGGTTACTTTTATATTGCCTGCCGAAGCGATGGCGTCTCAGAACTATCTGCAAAATTTAAAGGTTTATAAAAACCCGGATGAGCTGAGGGTTGTAATGGATTTCTTATCTCCAATTAAGGCAGAGCCTGTCCTATCATTCTATGAAAAGTCTGTTCAATTTGATATGCCGGACACATATATTCATCCTGCAAAGAGGGTATTTGAAGTAGGAGACGAATTTTTGAAATATGTATATGCCCTTCAGCATTCCAAAGACAAGGTAAGGATGAGATTGTTAGTTTCACAGAGCGGCATTAGTTTAAAAGACAGGCTGTCAGTGCTGAGGGATGATAAAAACCTCATTATAGTAATTAAAAAGGCAGCAGCAGCTAAGGGTCAGGAGACAGCTGCCATTAAATCTAAAATTAAGAATATAAAATCGGAAATCAATATTGCCGGTAGTCAAAAGGATTTAGAAATGAGAAGTCAAAAACTGGAAGAGGGTGAGCTGAAGTTGCAGATGCAGAATATAGCTTCAGAACCTGATATTCAACAATCAAAGGCTGATATTAATAATCCGGAGGGTATAAAGGCTGTAGAAGGTAAAATTGAAGAGGTTAAGCCGCAGCTTACAACCCCGGATTCAGAAAACCAAACTTCAAATATAGAAACTAAGGGCGCAGGCAGTGGCTATTTAAAGTATCAAGAGCCTTTGCCTGTAGAGCCTCCTGATATGTCATCTGCTATTTTTAAAACTATTACTGCCCTTGCAATAGTTCTTGCAGCTGTCCTGCTTATCTCTTATATTGCCAAAAAGGTTTTAAAGAAAAATGACATAGTATTTGGAAAGGATAAACTTATCAGGGTATTGGGAACCAGCTATATAGGTGTAAAGAAGGCAATAACCTTATTAGATGTGGCAGGAGAGGTTTTAGTTATAGGCGTGACCAACAATAATATAACCATGCTGACAAAACTTGAGAGCGAAGATGCTAAATCAAAATTGCTAAATTCCAACTCCAAACTCCGAATTCCGAACTCAGAACTCCAAACTCCAAAGGATGAGATGGTCGCACGGATAGCTAAGACGATTCAGGAAAAGGTAAGGAAGTTAAAGAGGATACAATGAATACAGTAAGCAGTAGGCAGAAAACAGTAGGCACTAAGCAATATATAGTAAGGAGTAAGCAGTATGCAGTAAGCAGTATGCAGAAAAATCATCTACTGCCTACTACCTACTGCCTACTGCCTACTATTTTCTTCTTACTGCTTACTGTCTACTGCTTACTGCCTACTGTGGCTTATGCTCAATCTATTCCTATTCCTACTGTTACAATTGGAGTTGGCGAGACTGAGAAGCCTGGCCAGGTATCTACAGCCATTCAGATACTTTTCCTCTTGACTATTCTATCTCTTGCACCTGCAATCCTCGTTATGCTGACATCTTTTACAAGAATCATTGTTGTTTTGTCTTTTTTGAGGCAGGCACTTGGCACCCAGCAGATGCCTCCTAATCAGATACTTATAGGACTGGCACTCTTCCTTACATTTTTCATAATGTCTCCTGTATGGAATAATATTAACAGCAATGCACTGCAGCCTTATTTGAAGGAAGAGATTTCACAGGATATAGCACTTAAGTCTGCATCAGAGCCGTTACGAAATTTTATGCTGAAGCAGACAAGGGAAAAAGACCTCGCCCTCTTTGTAAATATGGCGAAGATTGAGAAACCTAACAGCCCTGCAGATGTGCCTCTCTATGTAATTATCCCTGCATTCATGATAAGCGAATTGAGAGTTGCATTCCAGATAGGGTTTATGATTTATATCCCATTCCTTGTCCTTGACATGGTAGTGGCGAGTGTCCTCATGTCTATGGGTATGCTGATGCTGCCCCCTATTATGATATCCCTTCCATTTAAGCTGATGCTCTTTGTTCTTGTGGACGGCTGGTATCTGATAGTAGGGTCGCTTGTGAGGAGTTTTTCATGACAAATTTAAATATCAGAATTCAAGAACAAAAGAAAAAGATTATTAACCACAGATGGACACAGATAAATACGGATAAAAATTTTAAAAAAAAGATTTTGGTCTGTGAAAGTCCGTGGCTAAAAGGAATTATATGACTCAGGAGTTTATTTTAGATTTTGGGAGAGAGGCGCTGCAGACAACAATATTGGTTTCTGCTCCTATGCTCGGCTTCGGGCTTGTGATAGGGGTTATTGTAAGCATTTTTCAGGCTGTTACATCTATTCAGGAGATGACCCTGACATTTATCCCGAAGATACTTGCGGTTATGCTTGCCATGGTGCTTTTTTTCCCATGGATGCTTCAGCTTATGCTGAGCTATACATCAAAGATAATTATTAATATACCAATGTATATTAGATAAAAATTTATGTTATTTGATTTTCCTTTACATAGAATGCAGCAGTTTATATTTGTATTTGTCAGGGTAGGGGCAATACTCATCTCACTCCCTTTTTTTGGGAGCGGGAATGTTCCTGCGAGACTTAAGACAGGCCTTGCCTTTCTCGTCAGCCTCATAGCATATCCATTAATAAAATTTGACGGCATAATCTTTCCAACAGGTTTATTCCCTCTCTCTATAGCACTGGCATCCGAGGTGTTTATAGGGCTTATCATAGGATACGCTTCCCGTCTGGTCTTTGCAGGGGTTCAGATGGCGGGACATTTGGTAGGATTCCAGATGGGATTCGGTATCGTAAATGTGATTGACCCATCTACAAGTTCTCAGGTCTCAGTGACATCCCAGTTTGAGAATATCCTCGCAATGCTTATATTCCTTTCAATTAATGCCCATCACTGGTTTTTAAAGGGTATTGTTGAAAGCTTTACCCTTGTCCCTTTGCTCGGATTTCATTTTACAGGTGCAGTTGCAAATATAATGATTGATATATTCAAGAATGTATTTATTATTGGCATTAAACTGGGGGCGCCGGTTATTGCAGCCCTCTTTTTTACTACCATAGCATTGGGACTGGTTGCAAGGACAGTCCCCCAGATAAATGTATTTATAATCGGCTTTCCCCTCCAGATTGGCATAGGCCTCCTGATGATGGGGCTCACTATGTCATTTTTCAATATGGCAATGAAGGGTGCATTCATTCAGATGGGGAATGATATGTATCTGCTAATGAAGGGAATGGGACAATAAATAAGGAAAGGCTAAGGTCAAGGTTAAGGCTAAGGAAAAGATTTTCTCAACCTAAACCTTAACCTCAACCTGTATTTTTTTATGGCAGAGATAGACGATAAAGAACAACGAAGTGAAGAGGCTTCGGAAAAGCGGCGCAGGGAGACGAGGGAGAAGGGCAGATTTGCCCAGAGCCGGGAGGTAACATCTGTTTTTGTCCTCATGGGGAGTCTCCTTACATTTTATTATTTTGGTATTTATACAGTGGATAAGCTTACCAAATTTATGCGTGGTGTTCTCATAGAGTCAGCCACTTTCAGCATAACAACTTCAAATGCCTATCCATTTATTTTTCAGATAATGAAAGAGTCCATAATTATTATGACTCCTTTAATAGTAATCGTCATTATAGCCGGCATAACTGCAAATATTGTCCAGGCAGGTGGAATTGTATTTTCATTAGACCCCATTACACCTAAATTTTCAAGGATAGATCCCCTTAAGGGTATGGCAAGGATATTCTCCAAACAGGCTTTGGCAGAATTATTCAAGTCACTTTTCAAGATTGGGATTGTGAGCTACATAGCATTTATTACAGTAAAGGGTGAATTTGGACATATCCCCTCTCTGATGGATATGGAGAATGGCCAAATATTATTATACATATCTCAAATCTCTTTCAAGATTATATTTCGGACATTCTTGGTTCTTTTGATACTTGCTGCAATAGACTTCGGATTTCAAAAGTGGAGTTTTGAGCAGAGCATAAAGATGACAAAACAAGAGATAAAGGATGAGAGAAAAGAGGCTGAGGGTGACCCGAGGGTAAAGGCGAGAATCAGGAGTATTCAGCTGCAGGTGGCAAGGAAGAGGATGATGGCAGCAGTTCCAAAGGCAGATGTGGTTATAACAAACCCCATACATCTATCTATTGCAATTAAATACGATAGGGAAAAGATGCTGGCGCCTGAAGTCGTGGCAAAAGGGGCAGGGTTCATTGCTGAAAAAATAAAGGAGATTGCGAGGAAGTCAGGCATTCCGGTAGTAGAAGATAAACCAGTGGCGAGGATGCTTTATAAAACAGTAGATATTGGGAGTGCAGTACCGACTACACTATACAAGGCAGTGGCTGAGATACTGGCGTATGTGTATAAACTGAAAGGGAAAAAGCAATGAGCAATGAGTGCAAAGCAATGAGTGAAAAAAACTCATTGCTCGTTGCTCGTTGCTCTTAACTCATTATGGCAAATACAAAGGCAGTACCAGCATTTACAAAATACAGTGATGCAGCGATAGCCGCAGCAGTAATAGGTATACTGATTGTGATGATCATACCTCTGCCTACTATCATGCTTGATATACTTCTCGCATGCAGTATAACCATTGGTATCATTATTCTGCTTGTATCAATGTATATACTCAAGCCATTGGAATTCTCTGTTTTTCCATCACTTCTGCTTGTAGTTACTCTTTACAGGCTTTCACTGAATGTGGCGTCCACAAGGATAATACTCCTCCACGGCAGTGAGGGTCCGTCAGCGGCAGGTGAGGTAATAAAATCATTCGGGCAGTTTGTTGTAGGGGGAAATTATGTTGTAGGTGCGGTAGTATTTTTAATCCTTGTAATAATAAATTTTGTTGTTATCACAAAAGGCACGGTAAGGACATCAGAGGTAGCTGCAAGATTTACATTGGATGCAATCCCCGGCAAACAGATGAGTATTGATGCTGACCTGAATGCAGGGATAATAGATGAAAAAGGTGCAAGGGATAGAAGAAAGAAATTAGAACAGGAGGCGGATTTTTACGGGGCGATGGATGGTTCTATAAGATTTGTAAGGGGGGATGCCATTGCCGGCATAATAATAGTCATAATAAATATACTCGGAGGTTTCTCAATAGGTGTCATCCAGCAGGGTATGGATATCAGAGAGGCAGCAGAGGTTTATACATTACTCACAATAGGTGACGGACTTGTAGCACAGATACCTGCACTTATTGTATCTACCGCCGCAGGTATAGTTGTTACAAGGGCGGCTGCAGAGGATAATCTTGGAAGGGAGATCTCAAAACAGCTCCTCTTACACCCGAGGGCGTTTGTTATTGCATCGGTGGTTCTTTTCTTCTTTGCAATGATTCCAGGGCTTCCGCATCTTGCATTTATAGTACTCGGCATGATTGCAGGCGGCATTGCCTATGTTACCATGCAGGCTCAGAGTGAAGCGGCAAAAGAGGAGAAGAAAAAAGAGGAGGAGGCTAAGGCTAAGGCACCGCTTCCAGAAAAGGTTGAGTCATTACTGCCTCTTGACCCCCTTGAATTAGAAGTGGGCTATGAATTAATCCCCCTCGTTGATGTAGAACAGGATGGGGAGCTTCTTGACAGGATAAAATCTCTGAGGAGACAGTTTGCACTTGAGATGGGGATTATAGTTCCCCCCATGCATATAAGGGATAATCTGCAATTAAAGCCAAATGAATATACAGTCCTTATAAAGGGCGTTGTTGTTGCAAAGGGCGAATTGATGATGAATAGTTACCTGGCAATGAATCCGGGCACAGTGAGCAGAGAGATGGAGGGGGTGGCGACAAAAGAGCCGACATTCGGGCTTCCAGCCATCTGGGTTTCTGAAGGAGATAGAGAGGGGGCAAAGGCAGCAGGATATACTGTTGTTGATGTTACAACCGTTATTACAACCCATATTAAGGAGATTATAAAGACACATTCCCCTGAGCTTTTAGGCAGGCAGGAGGTTCAGTCACTTCTGGATAATCTAAAAGAGAGCCACCCGAAGGTTATAGAGGAATTGATTCCGAATCTCCTTACACTCGGAGGGGTTCAGAAGATACTCCAGAATTTATTAAAGGAGCAGATATCAATAAGGGATATACTGACAATATTGGAGACACTTGCGGATTATGCCCCTCTGACCAAAGACCCTGATATCCTGACCGAATATGTAAGGCAGGCACTGGCAAGGCCTATCACTAAACAATATCAATCCCCAGATGGAAGCATATCCGTTATGGTGGTTGACAGGGAGATAGAGGATATTATTGCAGGCTCAATCCAGCAGACGGCTCAGGGGTCATATCTGTCACTTGAGCCGACTATTGCACAGAAGATATTAAACAGGATAAAACAGGGGATGGAGAGATTTGGGGTAATAAGCACCCAGCCGATAATCCTCTCGTCACCGAGGATAAGGCTTCATCTAAAGAGGCTTACAGAGAGGTTTATACCTAATCTCGTAATACTCTCACATAATGAGATTACAGCAGATGCTCAAGTGCAGACACTGGGGATGGTGAGTTTGAAGTAATAAAACAGGTTTAGGTTAAGGCTGAGGTTTAGAATTTAAACCTTTACCTTTACCTTTACCTTTACCTATTATGATAGTTAAAAGATTTGAGGCGGTAGATATGCAGGAGGCATTGAAGCTCATCAAGAGTGAGATGGGGTCAAATGCCGTTATACTCTCCACAAAAAACATTAGGAAGGGCGGAGGCTCTTTCGGGTTATTTGGAAGGCCTTTTATTGAGGTTACTGCTGCTGTGGATTATGGACAGAAGCCGGAAGTTAGAAGCCGGAAGCCTGCCCTGAGCAAAGTCGAAGGGACAGAAGTCAAAGGAGAGGATTCAAAGGTCAGAAAACCCGATCCATATTTCTCATATATCTCATCTCTGCTGTCCCCAATAAAAGATGATATAAACGATTTAAAGGAAATTGTAAAAAATGTCACCAGTCACCAGTCACCAGTCACCAGTCACCAGTTAAAAAATGATGATGTAGAGGAACTAAAGGCAATGATGGGTTTTATTATAAAGCACTCTGGAATGGCGGAGGATTTTGCCATAGCCCCTGAATATCTGATTCCCTATCAGAGGATGCTCTCAAACGGGATTAATGAGAAATATGCATCTGACCTTATAGACAAGGCACAAGATACAAGAGGCAAGATACAAGATGAAAATCTAATAATTGACAGACTGGCAGATGCAATTATGAAATCAGTAAAAACAAACGGACATAATTGCAATACAAAAGGGAGTAGAAATGTAATAGCATTTATTGGTCCAACAGGTGTTGGCAAGACTACAACTATAGCAAAGATTGCAGCAGCCGAGACCTTTAATAAAAAGAAGGTGGCAATTATCACAATTGATACATACCGTATTGCTGCAATTGAACAGATTAAGATTTATGCAAAAATAATAGGGATTCCTGTAGATGTTGTTTTGACTCCAGAGGAACTTAGGGTTACTATAGAAATGCATAGAGATAAAGATGTTATCCTGATAGATACGGCAGGGAGGAGTTACAAGAATGATACACAACTCCTTGAGGTATCAGAATTTTTGAATCCACTGAGCCAGTTTTGCGATGGTGATAAAATGGAGACCCATCTTGTTCTTGGTGCCAATGCAGACGAGAGGAATATTGAGGATACAATAGACAGATTCAAGGCTGTTACCAACATAGACAGACTCCTCTTTACAAAACTTGACGAGGCAGGTATTTTTGGGGTTATATATAATCAGTCACTGAGAACCGGCATCCCTCTCTCATATTTTACAACAGGACAGAAGGTTCCAGAGGATATTGAGGCTGCAACATCAGAGAGAGTGGCAGATTTAATTTTAGATTTACGATTTTAGATTTACGATTTAAAAGGAGATGTTTTTAAAATCGTAATTCGTAATTCGTAATTCGCAAATCAAGTTATGGATCAGGCAGGGACATTAAGAAAAATGACGAAGACAATGAGAAACGATATTGGAATACTGTCCCAAGGGAAGGCAGGCAATTCTACAGCAAGAGGCATTGCCGTGGCAAGCGGAAAGGGTGGTGTTGGGAAGACAAATATTGTTGCAAATGTTGCCTACAGCCTTGTAAAATTGGGCAAGAGGGTTCTGATTTTTGATGCCGATGTCGGACTGGGGAATATTCATATACTCCTCGGGCTTATGCCGAAATATACATTGCAGAATGTTCTGGACGGCAATAGGGAGATGGGTGATATTCTGTTGGAAGGTCCCGGGGGGATAAAGATACTCCCTGCCAGTTCAGGGAATAAAAAGTTCAGCGAGCTCTCCACTGAAGAAAAATTACTGCTCAGGGGCGAGTTTGAGTTTCTTGAAAATAAATTTGATTATATACTCTTTGACATAGGTGCAGGTATCTCCTCAAATGTCATGTATTTTTGCACAGGGGCGCATGAGATTGTGATAATATCTACTCCTGAGCCTACATCATTTGCAGATGCATACGCAATCATGAAGGTTCTTTCAAGGGATTATATGAGAAGCTCTTTTAAATTAGTTGTCAATTCTGTCAAGAATAAGGCAGAAGGGGTGGACATATTCAACAGGCTTAATAAGGTTGCGGATAGATTCCAGTTGAATATATCCCTCAATTATCTCGGGCATATACTCAGTGATGATAGTGTGACGAAATCGGTCAGGGAGCAGAAACTATTTTTAGAAAAATATCCAAACGCACCTGCAAGTGTCTGTGTAAGGTCAATCGCAAGAGAGATTATTAATACAAACATAGAGCAAGGTTTAGAGTGGGATAGTTTCTTAAAATAGGAAAATGGCTTCCCCTTCGTTATTACAATAGGAGGGGTTAATAGGGGTCAAAGTGAATCCATATGTTGAACAGCATTTTCATAAATACAAAAAGATAAATCCTGCCGATAGGGAGAAAATCATAATAGAGTATTCCCCTATTATAAAGCATATTGCCGGGAGGATTGCGCTAAGACTCCCCCCGCACATTGAAAAAGACGACCTCATCAGTGCCGGCGTCATAGGTCTTATGGATGCCATTGAGAAATACGACCCCTCAAAGGAGACCAAATTCAGGACTTATGCTGAGATAAGGATAAAGGGTGCGATATTGGATGAACTGCGTTCCCTTGACTGGGTGCCGAGAACTGTCAGACAAAGGGCAAATAATCTGTCAAGTGTATATGCAGAGCTTGAGCAGGAATTGGGAAGGGCTGCTGAGGATGACGAGGTGGCAAAACATCTCGGAATCAGTGTTGACGAGTTTCATGAGACATTGAGGAATTCCAGCGGAGTCCCTATTATCAGTATTGAAGACATGGGGGGAGTCAATTCTGATGGCGAAAAGAGGGATTTGCTTGAGTGTCTCGCAGGGACAAAGGATGCAGACCCTCAGACCCTCGTCAGAATTAGTGAAATCAAAGAGGTGATTGCAAAGTCAATTGATGAACTCCCTGAGAAGGAGAGATTGCTTGTCTCCCTCTATTATTACGAAGACCTTACAATGAAAGAGATTGGGGAGGTTATGGGGATAACAGAGTCAAGGGTATCCCAGATACATACAAAGGCAACCCTCCGTTTAAAAGGCAAACTGAAAAGATTTTTAGAAGATTAAATCAAGTTTTTGTTCATACATTAGCATTATAAACAACAACACCCTTCTCCAATATTTCGCCGCCTATTTCAAAATAGTCCGATTTTTCCAATTCGTCTTCCGTAAAACCAATAGGGTCAATATCAACATCAGTTTTTATGCGCCTTGCATAATCCGACAGAAGCATAATCCTTGCTATATCATCCATTTTTTTAAACCTATCGGAAATCACTGCAACATCTATATCGCTTGACTTCGTAGGATTACCATAAGCATAAGAACCGAATAGGATAACCTTATTTACCGTAATCCTTTTCTGAAGCTCTTTTACATAGTTTAGGATTATTCTTCTAATTTCATTTTTTTTGCGAGCCATTTGATTACATCCTCCGTATCCTTTAGCAAGGCAGTGGCATTTTGTTTGTTGTATATTTTGGTATTAAACCTATCCTCCTTATACCTCGCCTTAATGTAGTGGGCATCTATTTTCAATATTTTCTTATCTATAGTTTTTGGAATCTTGATGCCTATCATCTCAACCAATCTCGGAAGCTTGTGTATATATTCAGGTCTCTCATTCTTTTGAATTATAAAGATAGCCTTTAAGAGTGCCTCTACTGCTTGCTGGCACATAAACATTGCAAAATTATATCGCCCTGCTTTTAGCATAGCAATAGAGGTCTTGAAATTATCTTTGGATGACAATAACCAGAAACTAACAGCCTTATCTGTATTTTTAGTCATACCAAAATATTATTTTAAAAAATCTGTGAAAATCTGTGTATATCTGTGGTTTCATTAGGTTTATGTTCTTATCTTTGGCTTCTTTTGGTGGTAATCTGTGTTCTGTTCAAATGTGTAAGCCGCCCTGATGATAGTCTCCTCATCAAAGTGTCTTCCAATAATCTGAAGCCCTATCGGCAGCCCATCTTTACTGAAGCCGCAGGGGATTGAGATTGCAGGAACCCCCGCCAGATTGACAGAAATTGTGAATATATCCGAGAGATACATCTGAATCGGATTATCAAATTTCTCTCCAATTTTAAATGCCGGTGTCGGTGCAGTTGGAGTTAAAAGTATATCGCAGTTTTTAAAAGCATCATCAAAATCCTTCTTTATAAGTGTCCTTACCTTCTGTGCCTTTAGATAGTAGGCATCATAGTATCCTGAGCTTAATGTATAAGTGCCGAGCATGATTCTCCTCTTTACCTCTGCACCAAAACCCTCCTCCCTTGTCTTTTTATACATTGATAACAGGTTTTTTGAATTATCTGTTCTGTAGCCGTATTTTACACCGTCATATCTTGCAAGGTTTGAGCTTGCCTCTGCTGGTGCAATTACATAATAGGCGGAGACTGCATAGTCTGTGTGAGGAAGGGAGACCTCTTTAATTTCAGCACCAAGTTTTTTGAATAGTTCAACGGCATCTCTGACAGATTTTTCTACATCCCCATCCATTCCCTCTACAAAGTATTCCTTTGGAATGCCGATTTTTAACCCCTTTACATTATTAAGAAGGGATTTTGTAAAATCAGGGACAGGGACATCTGCAGATGTAGAATCAAGAGGGTCCCGACCGCTTATAACATTCATTAAGATAGTTGTGTCTGTTACATCCTTTGTCATAGGGCCAATCTGGTCAAGAGAAGATGCAAATGCAACGAGCCCAAAACGGGAAACTCTTCCGTATGTAGGTTTTAATCCGGTGATGCCGCACATTGAGGCAGGCTGTCTTATAGAGCCGCCTGTATCTGAGCCGAGGGAGCCTGCACACTCATCTGCCGAGACCGAAGCAGCAGAGCCTCCACTGGAGCCGCCCGGTATTACATCCAAATTCCACGGGTTTCTTGTTACGCCAAAATGTGATGTCTCAGTTGATGAACCCATGGCAAACTCATCCATGTTTAATTTCCCAAGAAATATTGCACCACTCTCCCTCATTTTCTTGATTACAGTTGCATCATAAGGGGGGATGTAATTTGAAAGTATCTTTGAGCCGCATGTAGTCCTCACCCCTCTAATACATATTAAATCTTTTATTGCAAGGGGGATTCCGAGGAGTGGTAGGTCTTTGCCTGCATTTATTTTATTATCTATATCTTCAGCCTGTTTCAGTGCATCATCCTTTGTAAGGGTTATAAATGAGTGAATATCCTTCTCAACCCTCTCAATCCTTTTAATAAATTCCAGTGTCAGCTCCCTTGCACTTATCTCTCGTCTTTTTAATTTTTCCTTCAATTCATGGATAGTCAGTTTATATAATTCCATTGATTATGCCTCTTCTATAATTTTAGGAACCTTGTAATAATTCCTGTCTTTATCGGGTGCATTATCAAGGGAATTACCTTCTAAAAACAATTCCCTATTCACATCATCACGGAAGGTGTTTTTTATTGGCAGGACATGGGATGTCGGCTCAACACTGCCTGTATCAAGCTGGTTTAGTTTGTCTATATGGGTGAGTATGTTGCTTAGCTGATGTGTGAATCTCTCCTTTTCTGCATCGGTAAGCTCTAACCGTGCCAGTTCAGCCACATGCTCTACTTCTTTAATTGATAATTTCATGTAAAATACCCTTTTTTGCCACAGACTTACACAGACTTTTTAAACCGTTTAAGCCGTTTAAACTGTTTGAACCTTTTTAATTAATCTGTGAAAATCTGTGTAATCTGTGGTTTCATTAGTTATTTGTTTCTATCTTCTGTGTGATGCCTTTTTGCTTCTCCATCTTCGCCTTAACTTCTTCTTCTTTGTCTTGCTTGCCATTTTCAAATCCCCCTTTCTAATATTTGACAGTTAAATAGATTCAAAAATATAACATAAAAATAAAAATTAATAAAGAGGACTAGAATTATTATTAACAAAAACTTAGAAAACAGGACATTTTTACTTTGGTTTGACAAGAAAGAGAATATGCCTTGACATTTTTGCAACAGGTTGTTATATATTAAGAATACGGAGAAAATCTTTTATTCTG
>Ga0209212_1001777_pt1 | contig 33298 bp, 27 predicted proteins | sample RifGroC2_FD_183996 | JGI IMG/M metagenome (GOLD analysis project Ga0209212, IMG submission 183996) | Groundwater microbial communities from Rifle, Colorado, USA - Groundwater C2 (SPAdes) (version 2) | ecosystem: Environmental > Aquatic > Deep subsurface > Groundwater | place: Rifle, Colorado...
CGAGGTGGTGCGCAGCGCGCTGGAGGTGGCGGAGGACAAGCGGCAGCACGATACCTCCGGCGACAAACCCTGGCGCGTTAAAAAAAACAAATAGGATGCACCAGGCTTTTTCCGGATTCCCCAAAGCGGCCCTGGCCGCGCTGAAGCGCCTGGACAGCCCGCGCAAGGTGCAGGACTTCCTCAGTTACGAAATTTCCTACAACGATTCCGCCGTCAATACCTGCCTGTCGCCGCTTGAGGTGCTCAGGCAGAAGCGCGCGCACTGCATAGAGGGGGCCATGCTGGCGGCCGCCGCCTTCCTGTTCCACGGGCGTAAGGCGCTGCTGCTGGACCTGCGCGCCAATCCCAGCGATGACGACCACGTTATAGCCCCATTTGTGGAGAAGGGCCGCTGGGGCGCCGTCGCGCAGTCCCATTTCTGCGGTCTGCGCTACCGCGAGCCGGTGTACCGCTCCTACGCGGAACTCGCCCGCAGCTACTTCGAATTCTACTACAACAGGCGGGGCGAAAAGACCCTGCGGGAATTCTCCGTCCCGCTGCCGGTTTCGGCGCTGGCGCCGGCCTGGCTTAATTCCCCGAAGAACGTTTTTTTTGTAAGCCGGCGGCTGGACGCGGCCAGGCATTACGGGCTGCTCGGCCCGTACCCGGAGAGCAGTCTCGCCAGGGCGGATTCACTGCTGTTCGAAGCGGAAACGTTGGGGGGAGGGAGGGCGCCGCTGTCCAAGCGACGTCCTAAACCGTATTCAAAGCTGAAACTGCCGCGCCTCAGCGGGCCGGCTTGAAGGTCTTCGCTATTTTTTCAAAAACGGCCAGGTATTTTTTCGCGTCGCCCTTGGCGGACTTGAAATTCAGCACGTAAAAGCCGGTCTTCGCCGGAATTATCACAAAACGCTCGAACATTTCCACCTTTACGGCCTTGGGGCTGTAAGGCGGCACCATGTCGTAGCTCTTCTTGTCGAAAGTCTTGGCGTAGCGGTTGTTGACCACCGTGTCCTTGACCTTGCCGGAGACCTCTCCCTTTACGCGGTGCACCGTGGACATCTGCGTGGCGATGTATTTCTCGAAGGTCTTGAACTGGGCGTGGTCCGGGCCGAAATACAGCAGCGAGATGGCCGCCGGCGCGGGGGGGCCGCCCGGCGCGAACATGTCCACTCCGTACTGCTTTTCCTGCCTGCCCGCCGTGACGTCGTCCTCTTTTTCCCAGTCCGAGGGCACGAGGGCCGTGAAAAAACTGCCGTCGCAGATGTATTTCTCCATGCCGTCCTTGCCGGCCTGCGCGGAGACCGCCGCGGGCGAGAGAGCTATAAGCAGGGCCAGTATTTTTATCATTTGTGTTTCTCCGTGGCGCTAATCGGCAGTGGCTTCGGCGCCCTTCAGCGCTTCCACCTTGGTCGCCTGGATCTTCTTCCACCTGGACGAGGTGTCCAGGGCGTTAAGACGGGCTATTTCCTTGTTTATCATCTCGATATCGCTTCTCTGGCGCGGGATGACGGTTTCGTACCAGGGGTAGGCCTTTTTGGCCATGTCCGTGAGCTGCGCCGTGGAGCAGCTCTGCGTGGTGTACCAGGAACAATCTTCGGAATCCGGGACGTCGCTGTTATAGCCCGGCGTGGTCTTGCGCAGGTTGATCTCTTTGAGGGCGGCTTCCATCTGCGAGAAACTCTTGGCGCTGGCGCCCTGGGTGCCTTCCAGGTTGTAATAGCGGATGAATTTCTTCATGCCGCGGTAGTTGCCGTTCTCGAGTTCGCCCAGCACTTCCATGTCGAACTCCGACATCTCGCCCTCGTAGAGCTTCCGGGTCTTGGGGTCGGCCAGCTTGGCTTTTATGCCCAGGGCCTGGCCGGAGAAAGCCACTACTTCCTTGTCGGCCATTTTCTTGTTGGGGACCCCGTTGGCTATGTAGAATTCGTCCTGGTGCACGTTGTGGATGCCCTCGTGCAGCGTCACCGGGTAGAGGCTGCGGCTGAGTTTGTCCATCATGGCGGGGTCGGAGAGCAGGCGCTCCGCGGTGCAATTATTCTTCTTCATCCACTCTTCGGCAAGCCGGTTGCTTATGGCGATGTCCCCGCCTTTAAAACCGGGGCTGCATTCGGCGACGTGCTGGGGGCAGTAGGCGCCGTTGGAGCCCCCGATATCGCGTATTTGCAGTTTCATGTCGTGGAGGGGCTTGCCGTCCTTGTCCTTCGCCGTGTAGTGGGCGCGCAGTTCGTCTTCCAGCGGGGTGCCGGAGAAAGCCGCTTCCCGGGGTTTATTGTCGAGGGAGCTTTTGCCGCCCAGCATCCTGACCTTTAATTCCGAGGCTACCGTCTCCCACTTGTCCTCCGGCAGTTTATATTTGTTCGGATCTTCCTTGGCGGCGGTCCCCTTCGGTTTGAGAGCGATGGCCGGTTCATGCAGCGCGCCCTGGCTGACGGACTTGTCGAAAACCCCGCCCAGGTAGGACATGACGTCGGCGTCGGGCTTGCCGGCCATGGCCGCGGCTTTCACGGCGGCGGCGGAGTATTTAGAGGCGTCGGGGCCGGGCTTGGGCTGTTCCCCGGGCTTCGCGCCGGCCGGCGCTATGGTGGCCAGGAATTTTTGGATGCTCTCGCGGATATCGTACGGGATATAGTTCTGCAGATACAGCTGCGGATTGGAGCCGGTGGTGCGGCACGGGGCTATCTCTTTGGCGAAGAGCCCGCTGGTGAACAGGGAGTCGTCGGCCATAAGCACGGCGGTGCGCTCCGAGAGCTTCAGATCGTTCCAGCGCGCCTGGGAGCACCCTATTTTAGCCAGGGTGGCCTGGCGCGGCGCCGCGACCTCGCCCCAGCTCAGGCCGGCTTTCTGCGCGTCGGGCAGGGCGCCGCCGTAGTATTTCCTTATCCAGGGGAAAGTCTTGTCGGGCTGGGGTCCCATGTCCAGCTCGCACAACACGCACCCTGACTGTTCGGCGTCGTCTTCCAGCAGGGCTACGTAACGCTGGCGCAGCCGGCATTTGCTTGGCTTGTCGTCGAAGAATTCGCCCAGTTCCTTGAACAGGTTCTCGTTCTTCAGGATATAGGTAAGCGTTCCGGTTTGTGCCCACTCGGGCTTTTCGTTCTCTTCGGTTTTTAATTTATTATAAAGCTTGTCGTTGTCGGCGTGCAGCCCGTCCAGGCAGTTGTTGGCCTCTATGGGCGAGTAAACTTTGTCGGAAATGTTGGCGACGCAGGCGTCCCTGACGGTTTGTTCCGCCGGGGTCAGTTCCGCGGCGAGCGGCAGCGCCAGCGGGGCTATAAAGAGGGTAAGACCGAAGAGGAGATTCTTCATATGTAGATAGTATAAAGCGGGCGGCATTTATTGTCAAGGGACCATTGGGCCGGCTTTTTTTGTATTGCCGCGGGCGGGGCGGTTTGTCTAGAATACCCCTGTAGTCAAATCCCCGGCCCTAAGGTGAGGTTATGAAAAACCAGGTCTTGGAAACCATAAAGAACCGCAGGAGCATCCGCAAATATCTGCCGGACCAGATAAAGGACGCGGAGCTCAAGGCCATCCTGGAGGCCGGCGCCTACGCGCCCAGCGCGCATAACGAGCAGTCCTGGCATTTCACCGTTATCCGCGACAAGCAGTTCCTCGACCGCGCCAGCGAAAAGGCCAAGGAGCTGATGGCCGCCCAGGACACCGATTGGGTAAAAAGAATGGGGCAGAACAGCGCCTACCACTTGTTCCACAAAGCGCCCGTCGTGGTGGTGGTCTCCATGCGCAAGGACGCCATGAGCCCGCTGGTGGACTGCTCGGCCGCCATCCAGAACATGCTGCTGGCGGCTGAAAGCCTGGACATCGGCTCCTGCTGGATAGGGCTGGCCCGTTATTATTTCTCCATCAAAGAGGAGCTGCCGCTGCTGAACATCCCCGAAGGTTACGAGCCCTGCTACGCGGTGACGTTCGGCTATAAGGCCCAGCGCCCCACCCGGCCTCTGCCGCGTAAAAAGGACGCGGTTAACTATATCGGTTAAGGACCGCCTGCCACGCTTCGGTTTTGCTGCAAATCCGAAGCGGCACCCATAAAATTCCGCACCGCCTCCGCGCTGCACGTCCTGAAACTTAAACCGGCGCAACGCGGGAATAAACTGGCCGGCCTGTGCCTGGCCAATGCGGGCGCGCTGGCCATTATAGCCGTAGGCGCCGGATACCGCAAATCCGTTCTGGCCGGTCCCGCCTTGCCATCATGACCCGCATTTGCTAAAAATATTCATCAGGTTTGGGATTATAAAGATATAACTATCTGTGTCTTGATATCCGCGATTATTTGCCGCCAAGAGCGGGCCAGCGGCCCGTTCGCTTTGGTCTCCGACCTTGTTAAAGGAATATATTTATGGAAGAGCAAGAGAAAATAAAATCCGGGATAACTGTATCCTTTTTGGGCAGGGTAGCGTGGGAGCCGCCGCATTGGGTCGGTGCTGTGCGGGGGAAACTGAATGAGATCTATAAGCGGGTGTTTGCGGATATAGGGGCCGGGATCAAAAGCGATCCAAAGCGCTCCTTGAAAGTACTCGCGAGGGCGGGCGGCGCGGTGCTTATTCTGGTGTTAGGCGTTTATTGGTATGTAAGCCGCCCCGCGGTGGCGCGCGTAACCGTTTCCGGTACGGCACCAGGCATTACCAGGATGGACGACATCATAGTCCCGGACCCGATTTTTGTGAATTTCGGCGGTTCGGCCGCACGGCTGGACCAGATCGGAAAAGGCGCGGAGGCCTGGATAGCTATCGATCCGCAGATAAAGGGAGAGTGGGGCTGGGTTTCAGACAGGCAGCTTAAATTCACGCCGGCGGAGGACTGGGCCATAGGGCGTAAATACTCGGTTAAAATGGAGAAAAAACTTTTCCCTCCGCACGTGAACCTGGAAAAATATGAATTAGAATTTACCACCCCGCGGTTCGACTACTCGATAGTCAAGTCCGAATTTTATATAGACCCCCGGAAGCCGGAGTTGAAGAAGGTCGTAGCGACCGTCGCCTTCACCCACCCGGTGGACGCAGGCGACTTTGAGAAAAGGATCCATCTGCGGATGGAAGGGCAGAAGAGCGGTTTCCTGGGGCTGGGTGGCGACAAGGATTATCCCTGCGTGGTTTTTTACAACAAGTACAAGACCGAGGCCTATATCCATTCCGATACCGTAAAGATCCCGGTGGACGACACTTATATGCTGCTTAACATCGAGGATGGCGTGCGGCCTGGCAGGGAGGCGCCTCCCTCCGGGAGGCGCGCGGAGGCTAAAGTCGTAGTGCCCGGTATGTATACATATTTCAGGATGTCCGCGGCGGAGCTTACACTGGTCCGCAACGAACGTTACGAGCCGGAGCAGGTGCTGGTACTGCAGGCCAGCGCGGGCGTTCTGGAGGGCGATATCCAGGGAGCTCTTGAAGCTTATGAACTTCCGGTGGACCACCCGGCCTTGAACGGCACGCCGCCGGTGAAGAACTACTCATGGGGCGACCCGGCCAGGATAGGGCCGGAAGTGCTGGGGCTCTCGTCCCGTTTGAAACTCGAGCCCCTGCCTACCGACCGGGAGTACGCCACCCTGCATAGTTTTAAATATAAGTCACAGCCCGGCAGATATGTCTATGTAAAGGTCAAAAAGGGCTTGAAATGCTACGGCGATTTTATCCTTGCCAAGGATTTCGACCATGTCGCCAGGGTTCCGGAGTTCCCCACGGAGCTTAAAATAATGGCGGACGGGTCTATCCTCAGTATGAGCGGTGAAAAGAAGCTTTCGCTGGTTTCCAGGGACGTTGAGGCTATCCGTTTTCAAATAGGCCGTGTGATTCCCAACCAGATAAACCACCTGGTAAGCCAGTCCGGAGGAGATATCAAACTGCCGGAATTCAATAACTGGAATTTCGGCGAGGACAATATTACCGAAAAATTCTCGGAGATACGCCCTCTCAACAAAGTCGAGTACGGGAAAACGCAGTATTCTTCGTTCGACCTTTCAGGTTACATGGGCGGCGACACGGGCGGCGCGAAGCGCGGCTTGTTCTTCTTCTCCGCGGAGGGTTGGGATCCCGTGCGGAAAGTCGCCACCGGCGTTTCCGATAAACGGCTTATTCTGGTGACCGATCTTGGAATAGTGGTAAAGAACTCCAAGGGCGGCGGGCGCGACGTCTTCGTGCAGTCTATCCACAGCGGTCAGCCGGCGTCCCTGGCCCAGGTGCAGGTGATCGGCAAGAACGGCCTCCCTGTGGTTTCGGAAGCCGCGGATGAGAGCGGCCACGCGAGTTTCCCTTCTCTGACCGGGTTTGACGGCGAGAAAGCGCCCACCGTGTATGTGGTGCGCAAGGGGGCGGACCTTTCCTTCCTGCCGTACAACTGGAACAGCCGCCAGCTCGGTTTCTCCCGTTTTGACGTAGGCGGCGCGCGGCCGCCGGCGGGCGGTGACAGACTGCAGGCTTATTTATTCTCGGACAGGGGCATCTACCGCCCGGGAGACGAATTTCACGTGGGCGCCATCATCAGGTCAGGAGAATGGGGTAAGGAGATCGGCGGTATTCCTCTCGAGGCCGTGGTAACCGATCCGCGCGGTCTGGAAATAATGAAGGACAAGTTCACCCTGCCCGGGTCGGGTTTCCAGGAGGTGAAATACAGGACAGAGGAGAATTCGCCTACCGGCGGCTACCAGGTGCAGATCTACATAATAAAGGACAACCGGCGCGCCAGCTTGCTGGGCTCCACCTCCGTGAAGGTAGAAGAATTTCTGCCGGACCGCATGACGATAACCACGAAGTTCTCGGAAACCAGAAAGAAGGGCTGGGTGTCCCCCGCAGGTCTTAAAGGCCTGGTATCGCTCAAGAACCTTTTCGGCACGCCGGCGCAGAACAGGCGGGTCAAGGCTTCTGTTACGCTTTCGCCCAGTTATCCGGCGTTCAAGGAGTATCCCGAACACATATTCTTCGATCCCATCAAAGCCAAGAACAGCTTCAGCGATACGCTCGAAGAGACGAAAACCGACGACAAAGGCGAGGCCGAGTTAGAGCTGGGCCTGGAAAAATTCGAGAAGGCCACCTACCGCGTGAATTTTGCGGCCGAGGGCTACGAGGCGGAAGGCGGCCGGGGCGTGGTGTCAGAAAGTTCCTTGCTGGTTTCGCCGTTGCCGTACCTTGTAGGCTATAAAGCGGATGGCGACCTGAAGTATATCTCCAAGGGGAGCGACCGCTACGTGAACGTAGTGGGGGTTGGCCCGGAGCTGGGTAGGATAGAAGTTCCAGGGCTGAAGCTTAAAATAGTGGAGCTAAGGTATGTTTCCGCGCTTATCCAGCAGCCGGATCGGACGTACAAATACCAGTCGGTGGAAAAGGAGATACAGTTAAGCAAGGTGGAGTACAAAATACCGGAGAAGGGGGCAGCTTATAAACTGCCCACCGGGCAAAGCGGGGCTTTCACGCTAGTCCTGGCTAATTCCGAGAACCTGGAACTTTGCCGCATCCCGTTCTATGTGGCGGGCAGCGCCAACCTGGAGCGCGCGTTAGACAGGAACGCCGAACTTGAGGTGAGGCTGGATAAGGACGATTACGCCCAGGGCGAAACGATAGAGGTACAGATAAGGGCCCCTTATTCCGGGGCCGGCCTGATAACCATAGAACGCGACAATGTTTACGCGCATAAATGGTTCAGGACCTCGACTACGGCCTCGACACAGCGGATACAGCTGCCGCCGGGCCTGCAAGGCAACGGCTACATAAATGTCACGTTCCTGCGCGCGCCGGATTCCCCGGAAATATTCATGAGCCCGCTCAGCTACGGCGTGGTGCCGTTCACCATCAGCCGCAAGAAACTTACCGAGCCCATAAATCTGGAATGCCAGGACCTGGCGCTGCCCGGCAAGCCTTTGAAAATAAAATACAGCACCGCCAGGGCCGGAAAGATCGTCATCTACGCCGTGGACGAGGGGATCCTGCAGGTCGCCAGGTACAAAACCCCGGACCCGCTGTCTTACTTTTTCGAGAAAAAAGCGCTGGAAGTGGACACTTACCAGATACTCGACCTGATACTGCCGGAATTCGAAATGGTGCGCCGCCTTTCGGCCCCCGGCGGCGACGCCGGCTTCGACGCTATCGGCAAGAACCTTAATCCTTTTAAGCGCAAAAGGGACAAACCCGCCGTGTTCTGGTCGGGGATAATTAACGCGGACAGCACGCAGCGCGAGGTGAGTTACGACATCCCGGATCATTTCAACGGATCGCTGCGGGTCATGGCGGTCGCGGTCACTCCGTACACTATAGGAGTGGCGGAGAAGAAGACCGTGGTCCGCGGGCCGTTCGTGCTGACGCCCAATGTTCCCATGGCCGCGTCGCCCGGAGACGTTTTTGACGTAAGCGTTGGTGTAGCGAATAATGTCGAGGGGTCCGGCAAAGAGCCGAAGCTGGCCCTCGAACTGACCCCTTCGGAGCATTTGGCAGTGCAGGGACAATCCAAAACCGAGCTGGTCGTCCCCGAAGGCGGAGAGGGGAGCTTCAAGTTCACGATAAAGGCCCTGGATAAACTTGGTTCAGCAACCCTTAAGTTCAGGGTCTCCTTGGGGGAAAAGGAATCCAGGGCGGCCGTGGACGTCAGTCTGAGGCCCGCTTCACCTTATATCACCAGTGTGATGGGGGGCTACGTAAAGGACGGGAAAGCGGACGTGCCTGTGGAACGCAGGCTGTATCCTGATTTTCGGCTGCTGGAGGCCGCGTTCTCTACGGTGCCGCTGGGGCTGGCCAGGGGGCTGGTTAATTATCTTAATAAATTCCCGCATGGCTGCACCGAGCAGTTGGTAAGCCAGGCCTTCCCGGCCATGGTCCTACTTAATCGTCCGGAGTTCGGCTACGCGCCGGATAAAGTGCGAGCCGGTATGGAGCAGGCCGTAAAAGTCCTGCGTTCGAGGCAGAACGCCGAGGGCGCGTTCGGTTTCTGGGCCGCCAATTCCCATTACTCGGAGTTCCAGACCGTTTACGCGCTGCATTTCCTGACGGAGGCTAAAGAGAAAGGTTACCCGGTCCCGGCCGAAATGATGAGCAGGGGCCTGTCCTTCCTGGGAGGGCTGCTTGGCAGTGAGGCGCGCAGCTTGAGCGACGCCCGGGCGCGCGCCTACGCGGCTTACGTGCTTACCCGCAACGGGATAGTTATAAGCGGGGCGCTGGGTTCGCTGCGGCAGCAGATGGAGACTAAAATGCGGGGGCAGTGGGAAACGGACCTGGCGGCTATCCATCTTGCCGGCGCGTACAAGGTAATGAAGCAGAACTCCGAAGCGGAACGCCTTATAAAAAAATGCCGTATCGGGGACGCTCAAAACCCCGATTACGAGTACTTCTACGACGGCCTTGTGAGGGACGCGCAGCTCCTCTATATCATGGCAAGGCATTTCCCGGAAAGACTTCAGGACCTGGGCGGCGACGATATCCTTAAGATAGTGAACCCGGTGCTCGCCAACCAGTACAACACCCTCTCGTCCGCGTACGTCATCCTTGCGTTTGACGCATACGCCGGCACTGTGGGGGGGCCGAAAGCCGAGAAGGTTTCCCTTAGCGAGATACTGACGGACGGCGGCTCCAGGCTATTAAGTTCACCCGGAGGAATGTTCCCAGTTTCGTCATTCTCCGACAAAGCGAAAGCGGTGCGTATCGTGAACGGGGCCGACTATAACCTGTTTTACCAGGTCACCGCGGCGGGGTTCGACCTGAAACCACCGCAGACGGAGCTTAAGAACAAGTTGGAGGTCCAGCGTGAATACCGCGTTGAAGGCGGCCAGGTGACGGACAAAGTGAAGATAGGGGCCAACCTGGAAGTGCGCGTTAAAATACGCTCTATAGGCGCCGGAGAGGTCCAGAACGTGGCTATTGTGGATATGCTGCCCGGGGGGTTTGAGGTGGTTATGGACCCGGCGCTCAGGGAGCCGCGCATGCCGGCGCCCGCGCCCCGGGAGTATGGCGGCGACGGCGAGGAGTCCTACGAAGGGGGGGAGGAAGAGCCCGCGCCTTCTCCCGGAGGCTGGCGGCCGGACTATGTGGACGTGCGCGAGGATCGCGTGGTTATCTATGGAACAGCCGGGGCCGACGCGCGCGAGTTCGTTTACAGGATACGCGCCACCAATGCCGGCGAGTATGCTATTCCGCCGGCCTTCGCCGAGTCCATGTATGACCGCGGCATACAGGCAAGAAGTCTGGCTGGAAAAGTTACGATAGAATAATGGCCGTCTTATGGGCATAGCCCCTGATACGCCGCCAGCGCTGGCTATGAAGGCGCGCCTGGGGCGCGCCGCGGGTTTTCTTCGCCGGCTGGTATTAGGACGGCCGGTGAAGATATCGGTCGGCGTGCTGGCCGCCGTACTAATTATTGGTGCCTTTCCTAAGCAACCGCTTAACCGCGGGCTAAGCTTTTCCCGGGAGGTTTACGACCGGCACGGACGTCTGCTGCGCCTGACGCTGTCCTCGGACGAGAAATACAGGCGTTGGGTTCCGTTAAACGAGCTTTCGACCGACCTGGTGGAAGCGGTCCTCCTGCAGGAGGACCGCTTTTTCTTTTTCCATCCCGGTGTGAATCCGGTTTCGCTGGTAAAAGGGTTCTGGCAGTCCTACGCGGCCAGGGACGGGTTTCGTATGGGCGGTTCCACCATCTCTATGCAGCTGGCCAGGATGCTTTACAGGATAGATTCGCGCACTGTAAAGGGCAAGGCGTTCCAGGCGCTGAAAGCCATGCAACTGGAACTGCTGTATTCCAAAAACAGCATCCTGGAAGCCTATCTCAACCTGGTGCCGTGCGGCGGCAACGTGGAAGGGTTCCCGTCCGCCAGTCTCATCTATTTTTCCCGGGAAACCGATAAGTTATCGCCCCCGGAAATAATGACCCTCTGTGTCATCCCTAAAAGTCCGGCCCGGCGTTCGCTGGCGGGGGCCAAAGCCGGAGACATGAGGGAGGCCGATAAGGCCAGGCGCAGGTTATTCGTTCGGTGGGTCAGAAACCATCCGGGAGACGAGCGCTACGGCGGCTCTTTCCCGGTCTTTGACGAGATCAGGCCGGTCTCTTCACTGCCGTTTCTCGCTCCGCATTTTGTAGACGCGGTCCTGCGTTCTGACCCCATTGGCAATAAACTCCTCACAACGCTGGATTTGAGGACGCAGAAACTAGTTGAGACCCAACTGCGCGATTATGTGCGCCAAAAAAAGAATTCCGGGATTTTAAACGCGGCCGCTCTGCTTATAGACGTGAGGGACGTTTCGGTGCGCGCGGCGGTGGGGTCCGCGGACTTCTTCGACAGGAATATCGAGGGCCAGGTGAACGGCACCACCGCCCGGCGTTCACCCGGGTCCACGCTGAAGCCGTTCATCTATAGCCTGGCGCTGGACCAGGGGCTCATTCACCCCATGACCATGCTCAAGGATACTCCGGTGAGCTATGGCGGGTTCAACCCGGAAAATTTCGACAGGGATTTCTCCGGGCCGGTGCATGCCAAGGACGCCCTTGTACGCAGCCGTAATATCCCCGCGGTGAACCTCGCCATGCGGTTGACCTCGCCGGGCCTTTACGGCTTTCTTAAAAAGGCCGGTGTCGCCCCGCTTAAGGACGAAAATTATTATGGCCTCGCCCTGGCGCTGGGCGGCGTTGAAATATCCATGGAAAAACTGGGGGAGCTGTACGCCATGCTGCCCAATGGTGGTGATCTGCGCCCGCTGCGGTATTTTAAGGATGGGGATAACACCAAAGGGGAGCAACTCCTGAGCCGCGAGGCCGCGTTCATGGTCCTTGATATGCTTAAGGATAACCCGCGGCCCGGCCAGGGTTTCCGGCAGGAGTGGACCGCATCGCCGCTGCCGGTTTCGTGGAAAACCGGCACGTCTTACGGTTTCCGAGACGCGTGGTCGGTGGGCGTGTTCGGTCATTACGTTCTGCTGGTCTGGATAGGGAATTTCAACAGGGAGGCTAATCCCGCCTTCGTAGGAGTGGAGGCCGCTGCGCCGCTTATGTTCCGAGTGGTCGACGCCCTGCGCGCCCAGGAAAAAGAGCTTGGACCGCTTCAGCCTGCGGAGCATAAAGCGGCACAGGTGGAGGTTTGCGCCGTTTCCGGGCAAATCCCCGGACCGTATTGCCGAAAAAGGGCCGATACCTGGTTTATACCCGGCAGATCCCCCATAAAAACGTGCGAGATACACCGGGGCGTGCTCATGGACCTGCGGACCGGGCGGCGTGCGTGCGGGAATGATAAAAAATGGACGCGGCTGGAGATATATGAGTTCTGGCCATCGGATATCTTGAAAGTGTTCCAGGCCGGCGGCGTTCCCAGGAAACTCCCACCGCCGGAAAACCCGGACTGCCCGTTCTGGTATTATGCGGAAACAGGCGCTCCGCCCATAATAACTTCGCCGCAGTCCGGGGTAATTTATAATTTGCGTACGAGTAAAAAAGACGACTCCAGGATCCCGTTCACGGCCGTGACAGACGCCGACGCCAGGACCCTTTATTGGTTCATGAACCAGAATTTCGCCGGAAGATCAAAAAGCGGGGAACCGTTCTTTATTTCGCCCGTTCCCGGCCGCTACGTGGTGCGGGTAGTGGATGACCGGGGGAGGTCCGATCTGAGGGATATTTCTATACAGGTAGTGGACTGAAAACCGGCAACCGCCGCTGTTGACGGGCTATTGCGGCAGCTGCCGGTTAAGTGATAACACTCGCGCTATTTGGCCGTTGCGGGTTCTTCCGCGCTCCTCGCGTCCGAAACCGTGAACTCCGTGGTAGCCAGCACCGTGCCGGCTTCGTCGGTAACCTCAACCTTCCAATTCCCGGGCCAGACGGTTTTTGAGCTCCATACCCTGTAGGGGCTAGAATTGACCGTCAACTCCACTTCGGCGACTTTTTTTTCGTCCGCGTAGTAGACGTGCTTTATTTTAAGCGGGGTCTGCTCCGCCGCAATTTTTGTCCAGGTGTAAACGCGGGGCGTAGTTTTGTCGAAGGCCGCCGTTTCCCCGACCGGCTCCCTGCTCTCGACCGCAGCCGCCGTCACTATCTTTTCTACTTTAATGACCGGCGCGGAGTTCTTTTCAGCAGATTCCTGCTGGGCATAAAGCGCGCAAGCGGCCGTGGTCACTATGGCGGCCATAACGATGTACTTTTTCATTATTCACTCCCCCTTATCCTGACAATTGTACTGCTATTTTATTGTACTAAAAAGTCGGCGTGGGTCAGTGCCCGAGAGAAAGACCTTTCTGTCGCGGGTGCGAATAAAAAAGGCCCGGTCTTCCGACCGGGCCTTTTTGCGGGTAAGGGAGTTATTTCGTGGTGCTGTTTATCCAGGCAAGGGCGGCGTTAACTTTGGAGTAGACGCCGTACTTGTTGGGGCGGGCGCAGCCTTCGCCCCAGCTCACTACGCCGGCCAGGGTCATGTTGGCGCCGGTGCCGGTCACAAGGGGGCCGCCGCTGTCGCCCTGGCAGGAGTCCTTGCCGCCCTGGGGGTAGCCGGCGCAGATCATGGAATCGTTTATCGCGTCGGGGTAGGCCGCGCTGCAGGTCTCTTTGGAGACCATCGGCACGGAGACCTTCATGAGGGTCTTGGAGATGCTCTGGGAGCCTTCGCTGGTGGTGCCCCAGCCGGTGGTCACAAAGTTCACGCTGCCCGAGAGTTCTTTGGTGTTCAGGGCTATGGGGGTGAACTTGGAGTCGCCGCTGAGTTTGACCAGGGCGTAGTCATTATACATGGTGTTGGTGTCCCAGCCGGGGTTCTTTACTATCTGCAGGACCGTGAATTTCTCGGTGCCGGCGGTAACGCCCTGGGTGTGCAGGCCGATCACTACCGACTTAAGGTAGCCGCCTTCCACGCAATGAGCCGCGGTGAGCACCCAGTTCTTCTTTATGAGCGAGCCGCCGCAGAAATGGCTGCCGTAGGCGCTCTGGAGGGACACGATGAAGGGGAATTCCCCTTTGGCGGCTTCAACGCCGCCGACTATTTTCGCGAAGGCGGGGGCGGGGGTTACGGTTTCGAGGCCGGCGCTCATGGGGACCTGGAAGGTCCTAATGGCGGCGGAGATATCGTTATTGCCGGGATTGTTGAAATCCATGAGGCTGGCGGCGCTGGTGATGCCCGGGGTAACTGCCAGGGCGGCTGCGAGTAACAATTGTTTCATCGTCCATCTCCTAAGCGTTTATTTTGCTACGACAAGTTTCTCAAAATTGTTGATAATTGTCAATAGGGAAATAGGTCTAAAAACAAAAGGCGGCTGGGCCTTTTGGGCCTATCGGTCCGTCCGTTGTTTAGCATAGAATAGTCCTACGGGGTTGGAAACGAGGCTTGATATGGCGATAACCTGTAACTTTGATAAAGAAGACTGCGAAGACCGCAAAGAAGATAAAGTGATAGTGCGCATTCCCGCCGGGCAGAACATAGGTTCCGACACGCCCGAGGCCAGGCCGGTAAAACACGGCGCTTACCTGTGGGTGCTAGGCAACCGCCGCCGTCCCGCCAAGAGCTGGCGCGACAACTCTTCCATTAATTAAAAACAGCCCGCCGCCGGTTTTTAAGCTCGGCCGAACAGCCGCAAAAGGCGCTATATGCCTTTTGCGGCCTTATTTTTTATAAATTCGCCATCGCACAGCCCGACGTTAAATCTAAAAAAATCTGACGCGCGCGAATTTGACAAAACAGGTTTTGTCTCTTATAGTATTGGTTGGACGGGGGGGGCGTATTATGAGGGGCAAACTGCTGATAATTGACGATGACGAGCAGATCCTGGACCTGCTGGGCCGTATCTTCGAAGCCAGTTACGAGGTTTTTACGGCCACGGACGGGCGCGGCGGCCTGGAACTGCTGAAAACTGAAAAGCCGTTCCTGGTGTTCCTGGATATAAATCTGCCGGGGCTGTCCGGCATGGAAGTGCTGGTTAAAATAAAAGAGCTGGGTGTGTCCACCGCGGTCTGGATGCTCAGCGCGGAGGAAGATATAGGCGGCGCCATGAGCGCCATGGACAAGGGTGCCAGCGGCTACCTGACCAAACCTTTCCTGATAGACACTATAAGCGAGATAGCCAGTGACGCGTTCCAGAACCAAGGAGAAAAAAGCGCCGTACCCTGAACCAAACGCCGATGGACCATTCTACACCGCACCACCTCCGCCCCCGCATCGTCTTTAAGCGCGCAAAGACATGCGATCAACTGCTTGGCTGCGGCCACGCCAGGGGGTCCGTTTTAAAACCTATAGTCTGTTTCGTCGGCCTGGCCGCGGGGGGGCTGGCTTTCGCCCTGGCAACGTATGCCCTGGTGGTGGTGGCAAAAGCCCGCCGCGAGACCCCCGTCGTGATCCAGACGGCTTTGAGCGCTGACACGGTAACACTTGAGCCCGCCGACCTGTCCAGGCGGCAGCTGGATGAATTGCTGAAAGTGGAGGACCCCGCCTTCATCAGTCACAGGGGCGTGGACTTCAAGACCCCCGGGGCGGGGCTCACCACCATAACCCAGGGCCTGGTAAAAATATTCTACTTCAAGGATTTTAAGCCCGGTTTCTCAAAATTCAAGCAGACGCTGATAGCGCGTTACGCCATGCACCCGCTGGTCACCAAGCAGGACCAGCTTAAGCTGTTCCTTAATTACGCCTACCTGGGCCTCTGCAACGGCCGGCAGGTGCGCGGCTTTACCGCCGCCGCCAAATGCTATTACAACAAACCTTTCAACAGGTTAAAGGAAGACGAATATCTGGCTCTGGTGGCCATGCTGGCGGCGCCCAATACCTTCAGCCCGGTAACCAACCCGCAGGCCAACAAAGACCGCGTGGGGCGCATAAAGAAAGTGATCTCAGGTGAATACGTCCCCGTCCACCATATGGACATTTATTATGGTCCCCTGGACCCCTACACCCAGACCGCCCTGGCCCCGGCTTCCTACTTCGCCACGATCTATAAGAACTAGCGCAGGTTAAGAGGAAATATGCAATACGACTTCGACGCACTTAAGGATAAAGCGCACGAACTGCGCGCCCATCTCCTGGCCCTGGTGCCCGGCCAGGACGGGAATTGCGAGCAGATCGCCGACGAAATAATGAAAAAGTCCCTTTTCCTGACGCCGCCGGAAAAAAGAGAGATGACGACGCAGTTCGTGGTCATCGGCTCCATCGGGGAGGGCGGGAGATCTTATAAGCCGGGGAATATCTCCCTGGACTGGAAGAACCTGGTGGAACTTTCAGCCAGCCTGCCGCTGCTGGCGGGCAGCGTCGCTAAAGCCCAGCCCTGGGCCTATTTCTGCATAGGCCTGGGCCTGGTAATGCGGCTGGTCCGCATGGCCGATAAAGAACTTGGCGACGCGGAGGCCTCGGTAATGTACGCCCTGTGGCTGGGCCGCGGCCAGGACGGCAGGATATCGGAGGAGGCCGGCTATAAAAATGCCAACGCCGTGCGTAAAGCGGCCGGTCAACCCCCTTTATCCCGGGACGATTTCGAGACCGCCATCAACAAACTGCTTAAAATCCGCTGCATCGGCATGGAGAACGGCATAATCCTCCTGCGCGAACGCGTCATCATCCATTACAACTGAGATCCGGAAAAGTGCCGCGTACCTTGCTCAGGCCGAGCTGGTCGGCCTGTACAAAAGATGAATAGTATTAAGCCGCGTGGAGCGGCGGTTGCCAGGCCGGGTAATATTTTGTATAAAAAACTATAAGTAGGCGGGAGCGGTTTTCCGCCAGGGGGAGATTAATGAAAAAAATATTATTTTCTTTGCTGGCTTCGGCCGGCTTACTGCTTTTAATAACGCGGGGCGGCTGGCTTTTGGCCGGAGAGGGCTTCCTTTTTAACGGAAGTCTTCCCGCCGTGACCGTTCCGGTCGACAACCTACAGACGGACGCCAAGATAAAACTGGGCCGGCAGCTTTATTTCGACAAGCGCCTGTCGGCCGACAATACCGTAAGCTGCGCCACCTGCCATGTGCCCGAAACGGGCTGGGCGAACCACGCAGCCACCGACACAGGCATAAAAGGCCAGGTCGGCGGCCGCAATTCCGGTTCCATCATAAATGCCGCCTATATGAAAGTCCAGTTCTGGGACGGCCGGGCCGCCACGCTGGAAGAGCAGGCCGTAGGCCCGATACAGAACCCCATAGAAATGGGCGAAACCCTGGAGAACGTGGTAAAGAAACTGAACGCCATCCCGGGCTATAAGGCGCAGTTCCAGCAGATTTTCGGCACGGACGCCACGGCGGACGCCATAGGCAAGGCGATAGCGGCCTTCGAGCGCACGGTAGTTTCCGGTCCGTCCGCTTATGACCGCTACCGGCAGGGCGATCCCGAAGCCATGACCCCCGCCGCCGTGCGCGGGATGGATATTTTTAACGGGAAGGGGCATTGCACTCCCTGCCACAGCGGCCCGGCGTTCTCGGACGGCGGCTATCACAACCTCGGCGTGGGTTTTGAGAAGGGAAAGTACAAGGACGAGGGGCGGTACGCCGTTACGAAGTCCCGCAAGGACATGGGCGCTTTCAAGACGCCCGGCCTGCGCAATACGGCGCAGACCTATCCGTACCTCCATGACGGTTCCGAGAAGACCCTGGAGGCCGTTATAGAACTTTATAACCGCGGCGGCGTGCCTAACCCGCACCTGGACCCGCTCATGCTGCCGCTTAACCTCACCAAAACCGAAAAAACAGACCTGGTAGCTTTCCTCAACAGCCTTAACGGCCCTGTCCCTGAGATAAAGGAACCGGAGCTGCCTAATTGAGTTTTATAAGGGGTAATAAAATGAAAAAAATACTATCCGGATATATTCCAGCCGCAGCGGGTTGCCTGGTGCTGCTGGCCACGGCCTCCATGCCGGCCGGGGCCGTCCCGGTTTTCGCCAGGAAATACGGTTTCAGCTGCACCATGTGCCACTCTAATTATCCCAGGCTGAACGATTTCGGGACCAGGTATCGCCGGAACGGCTACCGCCTGCCGGGCCGCGAGAACGACGAGAAAACGATATTGCAGAGCCCTCCGCCCGTGGCCCTGCGCACTAGCGCCGGTTATAACTACTACAGGGCAGTGAACAGCGCCGCCCCGGCGGTGCGGCAGTTCCAGCTTAACGGCCTGGACCTGCTTTCAGCCGGGCGGATCAGCCCGGACGCCGGGTATATGTTCGTCTATACGCCGGTGCTGACCGCTTCCAGGGGCGTCGCCGCGCAGGACGGCGTGCTGGAAATGGCGAGCGTGGTCTTCAATGATCTGGGCTCCAGCTGGTTCAATGTCCGGGCAGGCCGCTTCGAGCCCGCCTACGCGGCGCTCAGCCCCAAACGGCAGCTTGCCGTCTCCCCCTATGAAATATACGACTTCACTTTCCCCGGCGGCCTGGCGCTAAGCCAGACGCAGTCCGGCGTGGAGGTCACCGGTTACGGCAGGAACGGGACAAGTTACGCGGCGGGCTGGGTGAACGGTTCGGATACCGGTAACGCCAGCCAGGCCGCCGCCGACGTCTATGCCAGGGTGGAAAAAGTGTTCGGAGAGGGTGAAGGCCAGACCGCCGGGCAGAGGATCGGCCTGATGGGGTATTCCGGTAGCGCCGTTCCCGACGTCACCCTGCCCGCGGCCGCCAGCAAGACCTTCAGGCGCGCCGGCATAGACGCCAGCCTCAATTACCGCCACCTTAACCTGGCCATGCAGTATATCAGCGGGACCGACAACAAGGCCCTGTGGGGCAAGAGTTCCGACGTGAATTTCTCGGGGGGGCTGGCGGAGGTCAGTTATCTGCCCGCTACCGGTCTGGTCTGCTTCGCCCGCTATGATGTGGTGGATACCCCGCGGTCGGTGAATATGGATATTTCAAAATGGACGTTGGGCGGGAGATATTATCCCGCCGACAACATAGCCCTGCACCCGGAATATTCATACAAGAAACAAAAAAGTTCCGCGGGTGATATAACCGAGAACTTCTTTACCGCCCGCCTGGATTACGCTTTTTAAAATTCAGGAAAGAGCGGATAAAAAACGCCCCCGGTTTTGGCCCGGGGCGTCTTTTTTAAACCGCTGCTTATTACAGAAGGACCAGCAGCACTATCAGTACGGTGAGGGCCACGGCGGCTATCATCGCGCCCTTGCTCATGGGGCCGGAGACCACAACGCTGTCGTGATGGTGGCCCGGGTTGTAGCTAGGGTAGGGGTTGTAATGGCCCGGGTTGTAGCCGGGGTTATAAGGCGGGGTCACGGGATGCACCGGGTAGCCGGGATGCGAAGGCGTCACAGGGTGCACGGGGTGAACGGGATGCACGGGCATCGGCGGCTGGACCGGATGGCCGGGATGCTGGGGCTGGCCGTGATTACCGGGGCCCTGGGGCCCGGGGTGGTTGCCCTGGTTGCCGGGATTGCCGTGCACAGGCTGCAGCTGGTGCCCGCCCTGGAAGGCGAGAGCGGCGGCCGCCCTGGCCGAAGTCATGTTGCCGTCCATGGAAGCGATGCTGCTGTTGATCAGGGCATTATCGAGACTAACGCTCACGACCTGCTGGGCCGCGAGAGAGGCCGGACAGGCCGCTAATACTATGGCTAATATTTTTTTCACTTAGTTACCTCCGTAAAATAATCTTTCCCTAGATACTAGTATGCCATTATCCCGGCCGCTGGGTTATGAGGCCAAAGGGTAAGTAAACCCAAGTCTTTGGACCTAGGCCTTTTTGGAAATTCCGGTGGGAATCGGTTAAGGCAGTTTGAGGAGGTCTTTGACGGCGCCGACGAGGATGCCGGGGGTAATGGGTTTTTTGAGGATGAGGACGTTCAGGTTCTTCGCCAGGTCTTCCACGGCGGCCGGGCTGGCGGTGGAGAACAATATGGGGACAGGGGACGCGAGCTGCAGGCGCAGGCTGTCAAAAACCATTCTTCCGCCGCCCGCCGGCATGTCCACGTCCAGGATTATAAGGGCCGGTTTGAACTCGTGGAATTTGGTGACCGCCCCCAGAGTGTCTTCGGCTGTCCGGGTTTCGAACCCGGCCTTGGAGAGGATCTCCGTATACAGTTCCAATATGGAAGGGTTGTCGTCCACGATAAGTATTCTGGTCTTCACGGCCTGGCGCGCTTCCGGGGGCGGCGGCGGGACGGGGTTCAGCGGCCGGGCGATGCGGCGCGCCAGGATGTCCTTGACCACGGCCATGAGCATTTCAGGGTCGGTCGGTTTCTTTATGATGGTTACGTTATGCAGCTTGGAGAGGTCTGGGAGCTGTTCGGGTTTGCCTGTCGAGAAGATTATGGGCACCGGATCATGCAGGCGGGCCCTCAGCGTCTCGAAGACCAGCATGCCGCCGCCGGCCGGGATGTTGAGGTCGAGCACTATCAGGTCGGCCTTGAATTCCTGCTGCAGGGTAATGGCGGAAAGAGCGTCCTCGGCGGTCTTTACTTCAAAGCCCGCGTCCGTGAATAATTCCCTGTAAAAATCCAATATGGGGGGGTTATCTTCTACCGCCAGGATCTTGACCATTTCTTTTTCCCCGTAGCTGCCGCGCCCGCGCGGATCAAAACCTCACCACTTCTCCCGGCCGGTTCATGGCCGGCGGGGGGGCGGGGGCGGATTCGGGTTCATCGGCCGCTCCGCGGCGGCTCCCGCGATCTGCTTTTTGACCTCGGCCATGAGGACTTCCGGGTCCGTGGGTTTCCTCAGGGCGGAAACGCGGGTCATCCTGGTCAGGTCGCCGAGGGTTTCCGGCTTGCCGGTGGAGAAGATTATCGGTACCATGTCCTGCCGCGCGCGCAGGGTCTCGTAGACGTGGATGCCGCCGCCGCCGGGGATGTTGAGGTCCTGCAGGATCACGTCGGCCCTGAAGTCCTGCTGGGCCGCTATCGCGCCGGGGGCCGTGTCGGCGGTGCGCACCTCGAATCCCGCGTCCTCGAAAAATTCCTTGGAAAATTCGGTTATCGCGGGAATATCGTCCACTACAAGTATTTTAGGCATATCGTTCCCTCTACTCCTATGATACAAAAAATAAAACGGGCGGAGCTTATAAGGCTCCGCCCGGTTTTATAGTTCCCTGTGCGGCTTACACAAGGCCCTGGGCCATCATGGCGTCGGCGACTTTCTTGAAGCCGGCGATGTTGGCGCCCACTACGTAGTTGCCGGGCAGGCCCGCCTCTTTGGCGGCGGTCACGCAAGCGTTGTGGATGCTGACCATGATGCCGCGCAGGTGCTTGTCCACCTCTTCGGAGGACCAGCTCATGCGCATGCTGTTCTGGCTCATTTCAAGGCCGGAAGTGGCGACGCCGCCGGCGTTGGAGGCCTTGCCGGGGGCGAACAGGAGCTGCGCCTTCTGGAAGGCCTCGACGGCCTCGGGGGTGCAGGGCATGTTGGCGCCTTCGGTCACGCAGATCACGCCGTTCTTGATCAGCGCGGCCGCGTCCTTGTCGTTAAGCTCGTTCTGGGTGGCGCAGGGCAGGGCCACGTCCACTTTGACTTCCCAGGGCTTCTTGCCGGCGTGGAATTCCGCGCCGAACTTCTTGGCGTAAGGCTCCACGATGTCCTGGCCGGAAGCGCGCAGCTGAAGCATGTATTCCCACTTCTCGCCGCTGATGCCCGCTTTGTCGTAAATGTAGCCGTCGGGGCCGGAGATGGTGACCACTTTGCCGCCCAGGTCGTTAACTTTCTTTACGGCGCCCCAGGCCACGTTGCCGAAGCCGGAGACCGCCACGGTCTTGCCCTTGAGGCTGGTGCCCTTGGTCTTAAGCTGCTCTTCGCAGAAGTAGACCACGCCGAAGCCGGTGGCTTCGGGGCGTATCAGGGAGCCGCCCCAGGTAAGGCCCTTGCCGGTCAGCACGCCCGTGAACTCGTTGCGGATGCGCTTGTACTGGCCGAACATGTAGCCGATCTCACGGCCGCCCACGCCGATGTCGCCGGCCGGCACGTCGGTGTCGGGACCGATGTGCTTGCAGAGCTCGGTCATGAAGCTCTGGCAGAAGCGCATAACTTCGGCGTCGGACTTGCCTTTGGGGTCGAAGTCGGAGCCGCCCTTGCCGCCGCCCATGGGGAGGGTGGTCAGGGAGTTCTTGAAGATCTGCTCGAAGCCCAGGAACTTGAGGATGCTGGCGTTCACCGAGGGGTGGAAGCGCAGGCCGCCCTTATAGGGTCCGATGGCGCTGTTGAACTCGAAGCGGAAGCCGCGGTTGATGTGGTACTCGCCTTTGTCGTCGGTCCACGGCACGCGGAAAGTGATGCTGCGCTCCGGCTCGACTATTCTGTCGAGGATCTTGGCCTTTATGTATTCGGGGTGCTTCTCAAGCACGGGGGTGAGGGTTTCCAGGACTTCCTTGACCGCCTGGTGGAATTCTTTCTCGCCGGGGTTCTTGTTGACGACATGGGCCAGCAGGCCGTTAATGTAGTCGTGCGCGGACTTCTTGCCTTTCTCTGCGACCGCTGAGGTGTTAGACATAAGTTCCTTCCTTGAGTTTGATTTTTTGGATGCGAAAACAGAAAACTAACTTAAATCCTATAAACTTATATTACAAACCTAAATATGGGTTGTCAACTCACGCGGCCGTTATAAAAAAACGCCGCCGCATGGGAGTTTTTAGTAGAATTTAGGCATGAATTATCTGCTTGCGCTGGGCGCGGCCGCGCTTTTCGCTTTTTCCGTACCGGCGGGGAAAATGCTGCTGGCGCACCTTAAGCCCCTGGAGCTTTCGGCCCTCTGCTACCTGGGCAGCGGCCTGGGGCTGACCGCCTGGCGGGCGGTCGCGCGCCGGCCCGGCACGGAGGCGCCCCTTGAACGGCGCGACCTGCCTTACGCGGCCGGTTTTATCCTGGCCGGCGGCGTGCTGGCCCCGCTGCTGCTTTTTACCGGGCTAGACCACACTTCCTCTTCTTCCGCCTCCATGCTGCTTAACTTCGAGCTGGTCTTTACCTCGCTTATCGCGGTGCTGGTCTTTAAGGGCACGGGCGGCGGCAGGTTCTGGCTGGCCGCGGCGCTCATTACCGCCGGGGCGCTGGCCCTTTCCTGGGAGGGGGGAGCGTTCGCGTTCGGCTGGGGGGCGGCGCTGGTGCTGGCTTCCAGCCTGATGTGGGGCGTGGATAATAACCTGACCGCGCGGGTGTCCATAAAAGACCCGGTCACGCTGGCCTCCCTGAAAGGCCTGGCCGGCGGTCTCATAAACGGCGCGCTGGCTCTTTACGTCTATGGTTCACTGCCGCCGCTCAAGTGGGCCTGCGCGGCGCTGGCGCTGGGCCTTTTCAGCTACGGCATAAGCCTGGTGCTGTTCATCCTGGCTATGCGCGGCCTGGGGGCCTCCAGGGCGGGGGCTTTCTTCGGGTCCTATCCTTTTATCGGGGCGGCTTTGAGCGTGGCGCTGCTCGCCGAGCCGGTCACCGGCAGACTGCTTTTCGCCGGGACGCTGATGCTGGGCGCGTTCCTGCTGCTGGCCCTGGAGCGTCACGGCCATTACCACCGGCACGAACCGCTGGAGCACGACCACGGCCATGCCCACGACGACGGGCATCACGGCCACGACCACGGCGGCGCGCCGGAGGGACGGCATTCCCATCCGCACCGGCACGACCCCGCCGGGCACGAACATCCGCATCTGCCGGACGCCCACCACAGGCACGTTCATTAGCCGGGCGGAAGTGACTTGAGTTACATAATTTTCTATACTTTATAAGATAAATAACGTTAAAGCAACGTTGTGTCCGTTCCTTTTATGAAAAAAACCATCCTTCTGCGCGCTGCTCTGCTGCTGGCTTTGCCGCTTTGCGCGCTGGCGGGTGAGTTCAAGGACAAGGGCGAAGTTATAGCCGTTGATTTCCCCGCCGGCTGGAACGCCGGGAAAAGCGACGATCCCGCCGTCACCCTCAAACTGGAAAAAGCCAAGTCTTTCTTCGAGTTCGCCAGGCAGGATTCGGAGCTGGGCGACTATTATCTCAAGGCCCGCGTAAAAGAGCAGGTGGATTCCCTGCGCTCCAAGGGCAACAGCCTGTCCGGGGAGATCAAGCAGGTCGGTCTGCACGGCGTCTCCAGCGCTTACTACACCAATTATGAATCCATGGGGGCGGAGGCTTATATCGCCTTCCTCACCTATAACGGCGCCTCCTACGCCGTTTCGGCCAGCGGTATGGACGAAGGCGATTTCCGCGGCGTCCTCGCCAGCGTGCGCAAGCCGGGTGAGATAATCGAACTCCCCAAGCCCAAAAAGATAAAGGTCATGCGCCGTAAGAGGACCAAGGAAGAGAAGGAAAAGGAAGAAAAAGAGGCAAAAGAGGACGAGGAGTTCACCACCCAGATCTTCAAGGACGGGGCCGTGGACGCCTCCACCGCCGCGGTGGAAACTTCCAGCGCCATTTTTACGGAAGCTTTTGCGGCCTCCACCGGACCCGCCGGGGCCGGGACTTCTGCCGCCGCCGGCGCCGCCGGGGCCGCCGCGCAGGGTTTTATGGACAGGATCGCGCAGAAGCGCGATCCCGCCGGCCTGCCGCCTTACCTGCCGCGCCGGTCGCTGCCGCTGCTGCTGTGGGGAGTGATCATCGGCGTCTGGGTGGCCGGTTCTTTCGCGGCCAGGTCGATAGCTTCCGCCTACAGGAATCCCAAGCTCCCGCCGCCGCCCGCCGAAGTGCCCCCCGACTTCTTCTTCCCTTTCGTGGTCTCCCAGTCGGTCACCCTCAAGGACGTCACCTATAACGTTCTTACCCGCCAGAAGCAGCTGCTGCTGGCCGACTACCCTTACGAGCACGAATTCTATCTGGCCGGCGGTATTTACGGCGCCGTTCTCTTCCATATTGCCTGGAGCCTGCTGGCCTTCGCCGGCAAGGGGGAGATGGTCATCAACGCGCTGCTGCTGCTGCCGTTGGGCCGCGCTTTCGCTTCGCTGCCGGAGTTCTTCTTTATCGTGCCGGTGATAGCGGGCGCGGCGATGTATTTCAATAAGCAGCGCAACCTGCAGCTCTACGACGCGCAGTCCGCGCTGATGATGGAGGTGCGGCCCGAGGTGGCTTACGGCCTGATGCGGGACGGGGGCGGCAAAGAAGTGGCCCGCCTGGTGCGCAAGGGCGGCTTTATGACGCGCCGCTGGGAATTCGTGGACACGGACAACCAGATAGTGTTCCAGATCCGCGACGATTTCCCGCAAGGCCGCGTGCTGCGCATGCTGTTCGGCAACCTGGGCGGGGCGCTGCGGAGCCATTACGGTATTTTCGCCGACGAGCGGCGCGCCGGCTTCATCTTCCTCGACCCGTCGTCGGCCAACCGCTTCCAGGTGCACATGGACTTCGCTTTCGCCCGTCTGGGCCACCCGGCGCAGATACTGGCGGCCGTGCTTTACGTGATCTCCAGGGAAAAAGACCCTATCTATCCTTCTTTGTTCTAAAAGGAATTGGCCATGAAAATAGGTATTCTTACCGGCGGAGGGGACTGCCCCGGCCTTAACGCGGTCGTGCGCGGCGTCACCAAGTCCGCGCTGCGGCGCGGCTGGGAAGTAATAGGTTTCAAGGACGGCTACCGGGGCCTGGTGGAAAAAGATTTCATAAAGCTCGGCGACGGCGACGTGTCCGGCATCATCATCCGGGGCGGCACCATCCTGGGCACCTCCAATACGGCCAACCCCTTCGCCTATACCCTGCCGCCGCTGGGCTCGCCCGAAAAACCGCGCGACCTCTCAAAACTGGCTTTCAGGACTTTCAAGGACCTGGGGCTCGGCGCGCTGGTGGCCATAGGCGGCGACGGGACGCTGACCATGGCGCAGCAGCTCTATAAAAGAGGCATGCCGGTCATCGGCGTACCCAAGACCATTGATAACGACCTGTCGGCTACCGACGTGACCTTCGGTTTCGATTCCGCGCTGAACGTGGCGACCGAAGCGGTGGACCGCGTGCACACCACGGCCGAGTCCCACAACCGTGTGATGATAGTGGAGACCATGGGCCGTTACGCCGGCTGGATAGCCCTGCGCGCCGGCATAGCCGGCGGCGGCGACATCATACTGCTGCCGGAGATCCCCTACCGCGCTGACGATATCGTGCGCGCGGTGCTGGAGCGTAAACGCCGCGGCAAAAAGTTCTCCATTATAGTGGCGGCCGAAGGCGCCAGGCCGGAGAAGGGCCATATGACCGTGACCAAGGTGGTTAAAGGTTCGCCCGACCCGCTGCGCCTGGGCGGGGTTTCGTACAAGATCGCCGAACTGCTGGACGGCAAGACGGGGTTGGAGAGCCGCGTGGTGGTGCTGGGGCACGTGCAGCGCGGCGGCGAACCCACGCCCTTCGACCGCTGGCTGGCCACCGGTTTCGGCGTTAAGGCGGCGGAGCTGCTGGCGAAAAAACAATTCGGCCGGATGGTCTCTTTCCGGGATTTCGCTTTTACCAGCGTCAGCATAGCGGCGGCGGTAGGCAAGCTGAAGCGCGTGTCGCCCGCTTCGCAGGAAGTGCGGGCCGCGCTGGCCGTGGGGACCAGCTTCGGAAATTCCAGGATAGCGAAGTAGGGGAAAAATGGCCACTGAAATTTTATACGGCATAAACACGGCGGAAGAGATCTTGAAGGCCGACCGGCGCAAGGTCGTGCGGCTCCTGATCTCGCGCAACGAAAAAAGCCAGCGGGTCAACGACCTGGCCGACCTGGCGCGCAGGAGCGGAGTGAAAGTGGAGTTCTGCGCCCCCGCCATGCTGGAGAAGCTTGCCGACGGTGGGAATCACCAGGGCGTGCTGCTGGAGGCCGAGCCGGCCAGGAAGATGACCCTGGAGGACGCGCTGGGGCGGGAAAAAGACCTGAAGAAGACGGTGTGGGTGGCCCTGGACGGCATAACCGACCCTATGAACCTGGGGGCGATAATCAGGTCCGCGGCCTGCCTGGGCGTTTCCACCGTGCTGCTGCCCGAGCGCCGCTGCGCCCCCATGAACGCGGCGGCGCAGAAGACCGCCTCCGGCGCTGCCGAGCGGATAAACGTCATAGAGATAGTGAACCTGAACCAGACTATTATAAAGCTGAAGGAAAAGGGGTTCTGGGTTTACGGTCTGGACATGAAGGGCAAGGCGCTGCCGACGGTGGATTTTACGCTGCCCGCTTTCGTTATAATAGGTTCCGAGGGCGCGGGCCTGCATGAGAAGACGCGCGAGCATTGCGATATGATGGTGGCCATCCCCCAGAAGGGCGGGGTGGAAAGCCTCAACGCCGGCAACGCCGCCGCCATAGTCTTCTACGAACTCTCCAAAAAAATATAGGGGACGCTCTTAGTTAATTAGTTTTTGTGTCATCGTGTGCTGATTCGTGGAAGGATCTTCGTGCGCAGGTGCTATAGGTTGCCTAAAAAACTAATTAACTAAGAGCGTCCCCTATAAAATAACAACGCGGGCCTGCGCCCGCGTTGTCTGTCTCCCTCAAGGTGAAGGAGCGGAAAGCAACCGTCGATAAGGTGTTCCGCTCCAGAGATAGTATAGCAGATAATTTTTGTTTGTCAAGGGGTAAACGCTTGACATGTCAATAGGAGGGTGTTATCTCTCTATCAGCAGGTAGAGTTCACCGGGGGCTTTCATGGACGAGGCCTCCGTTTCCGCCGTAGCGCCGGTGCCCCAGAACAGGTCCACCCGGCCGGGGCCGCGTATGGCCGAGCCCGTGTCGTGAGTTGAAATGAAGCGGCTGAAATCTTTGAAGGTCAAAGCGCCGTCCTGCGCCGCCGGCCGGCGCGACTTAAGCAGCCCGAACAGCCCCAGCGGGATATACTTGGGGTCTATGGCCACCGAGCGTCCCGGGGTAAGCGCCCGGCCGATGGCCCCGTAAGGGCGGCTGTCCTTGTCCCTGGCCCGGAAATAGACGTAACGCGGGTTCAGGTCCGCCAGGCGTTCCTCGCGCGGCCCCTGCGCCGACAAATAACCGATAAAATCCTTGAACGACATCCCCGGGACCTCGCCGCAGTCTATCAGGATCTTCTGCACGCTGCGGAAAGGGTGGCCGTTGGCCCCGTCGAAGCCGGCCCGCATATAATCCCCGTCCGCGAAGCGCAGCACCCCCGAGCCCTGGATCTGCAGCAGCATTATCTGCGCGGGGTGGGCGGACCAGACCATTTCCAGCCCCTGCCCGGCCAGGGCGCCGGCGTGGATTTCCGCCCTGGAATAGTGCGGCACCAGTTTACCGGCCGCGTCGTAGCGGCCGTAGTCGAAAGCCGCGCCCATGGCCGGAGTGGTCTTTACCAGGTCCGCCGGTTTAAGGTGTATGGCGTATTTATGCGCGGCGTCGGGAGTTTTGGTCACCGGGATCTCGGCCTCGTAATAGCCGGTTATGACCGTTTTGCCGGTGCCGTCGTCGGCGGAGGCCCGGTAGACTTTGAACCGGGTCTTTAAGATCTTGAGCAGGTCTGCCGCGGGCAGGTCGGAGGAGAAGATCTCCAGCAGGGAGCCGATGGTGCGGCGCAGGCGCGGCGCATCGTAGGTATCCGGCCCTACCTGCACCTTGGTATCGTCGGGGCGGGCGTTCCAGTAGTCCAGGTCGGTCTTCAGGATCTCGATGAGCCCCGCGCGTTCCAGATCGTCAGCCGGCAGGGGCAGCGTTTCAGCGCCCACCTCGGCAACTTCCTTTACCGCCGGCGCGTCGCTGTAACCTTCGCCCGCATTAAGCCGGTTGAGCTTGGGGCAGCTGTCCAGCGTGTCCGCCGGCTGGTCGGGGTCAGGCGGCGCAACCTCGATTCCACGAGGTTGAACCTCGAGCAGCGGCGCGTACCAGGGAACCTGGCAGAAAGCCGCCGTCGGCATGAGCAGACACAAAATAAGAGCGGCGGCCTTCATAGAAAAATACTACATAAAGCGGTTGATGGAAATCAACTGTCGGGAGCGGTGAAGCCGCAGGAGGCGCAGTAGGGGGGCATCGGGGTCTTTCCGGCTATGCTGTCGCGCAGGGCCCTCGCCTCCGGGCTGGCAAGGATAGCCGCCAGCGGCTTATCCTTAATATTGCCCAGCGCCAGCGCCCCGTCGAAATCGGCGCAGCACGGCACTACCCGGCCGTCGCTCAGGATCCCGAAATGATGCCGCAGCCCCAGGCAGCCCGTCTTCGCCTTGCCGCCCGGCCCGCCCGGCCAGTCGAAAATGCTCCCGAAATTCAAATAGACGCCTTCGCTTAATTTAAGCCCGTCCCTCACGCGCTCGCCGGCTCCGTCCGCCGCCAGGGTCTTCAGCAGAAAGGCCTTTGTTTCCTTAATAAAAGCGTCCTCCGGGTTGCCGCGCAGCCGGAAACTGACTATAAGTCCCCGTGGCCTGCTCCGCGCGAAAGCCGTGAACCGGAGCAGAGTTTCTCCGCGCAGGGCGGGGGGCAGCCCGGTTAAAGCGTGCAGGGAGACCGATACCTGACCAAGGCATTTCTCGCTGAAAATGGCCGGTCCGAACTTATCCAGCAGCAGCCCGTTGGTCACCAGATTCACCTTAAGCCCCAGGCGGGAACAGACGCCGAGTATTTCCGGCAGCCGCGGGTGCATGAACGGCTCCCCAAGAAGATGCAGGAATATGACCGCGGCCAGGTCCCCGGCCTGCAGCGCGGCGTGCTCGAAAGTTTCCACCGCCATGTCCGCCTTGGGGCGGGCCGATGCGGCGCAGAAGGCGCAGGCCAGGTTGCAGCTGTTGGTTATCTCAATAAAGGCGCGCCTGAAAGTTTTCTTCACAGAGATAATTATAGCAGGCGGCTCCGCTAAAGTTTAAGTGCCGCCGTAATTTCCAGCAGGTCCGCCTCGTTGAGCGGGCGGCCGGCCTCGCCCAGCCATTGCGCCAGCACCTGGGGCCGCCAGGCGTGTTCGGCGCTTATGCGGCCCACCAGGCTGCCGCGGTTGCGCAGTTCGAAAAAGACCCGCGCCCCGCAGAGCCCGGTGCCCCAGGATGGCCGACGGTAAATAAAGACCATCTCCCCGTCCTCGCGCTCCGCGCGGAAGCCCCCGCACATCCAGCCCTTGATATGCCAGCTCATAAGCCCTCCTAGCGCGCGGGATAAGCCGCGCAGCGCGCCAGCCGCTCCTGTCTTTGGGCGGCCGCGTACCAGAGCCGCATGGAGAACAGCAGCTCCTTGTCCGCGCCGCTGCCCAGCGTGTAGAGGCGCAGCCGCGCCACCGCCCCGCCGCCCGGCAGCACCGCCCGGGCGCTGAATAATGAGTGTTTGTTCTTGTTTGTCATGCTCATAGCATAACAGACGAACCCGACACCGTAGTGTCGGGTTCGTTTTGGCATTTTCAGCTTTTTTTGAGGGTCCGCGGTTTACCGCATTATCTCTATCTGCCCTATAGAGGGCTGGGGGACCAGGGCTTTGGAGATGGCGCTGACGCCCTCGCCCACATAGAGCGCCGCCACCAGCACCACTCCGGCCAGCACTATGCCCACCGCCAGGTTGCCCTTCTGCAGTTCCTGCCCGGCGTGCAGGCTGCGCACCAGGCGGCCGAACAGCCGCAGCGTGACTGAAATAGTGATGACCGCCAGCAGCATGGAAAGCCCCAGATGGGCCACCGACAGCAGGGCCAGCTTGCCCAAGCCCAGCGTGCTTTCGCCCGGCGCCGAGATATACATGCGGAACATGCTCACCACCGAGCCAAGCCCCTTCTGCAGTATCATGGAGGCCGCGAACAGGATGGCCGCCACCAGCGTGCCCACCGCCGCGTTGCCCTTCTTGATCTCCTCTTCCATGTCGAAGTCCGGGTTGGCTTTTATGAAGACCCGGTAGGTAAGCGAGATGATAAACCCCGACATCACCACCGCCAGCAGGAACTCGAAAATACTTACTATCAGCCTTGTGTTGAACATTTTTCCTCCTGAAGAATTTAAAACCACAGCGTCAAAAGAACGGTTCTACCCTGTAGCCCTCTTCCCCGGCCAGCAGGGCCGTCGTAGCCGTGCCTATCGTACCCGGTTCCAGCCAGGCCGGGCCGGCGGGTTCCACAAGAACATATTCCAGCCCCTCGTAGCGCACAAAAACGTCACCTTTGCCGGGCAGGCGGCGTATGGCCATAAGGTAATGGCCCGGCACCGCTATGCCCACCATGCGCAAAGTGTTCCAGTTTCCGAGTATGGAGGCCAGCAGGCCGGTCTTGGTGTCGCAGTCGCCCCAGCCCGACAGCAGCGCCCGCGCCGGCGGCAGCAGGCCGCCCGTGTGCAGGCCGTTCTCTATGGAGGGCGGGACCTTGTAGCGCACCGCGGTCTGTACCAGCGACAGGGCCGCGCCCACCAGGTCCTCCTCGCTGTAGCGGCGCTCCGTGGCCAGCTTCTGAAAAGCGAGCGCCAGCGGTTTCAGCAGGGCGGTGTTGCGCCGCACTATCACGGGCATGTCGCATTCCACCAGGTTGCCGGCGCGCAGCGCCAGGCCCCGCGCGCGCAGCAGGGCGCGCAGCCGCGTGTCGTAATCGGTGACCACTTCGGCCATCGCTTTTTCACCGGCGGGCCGGCCGCCTTTCGCGAAGGCGTTCTTCCAGGCGGCCTGCCTGGCGGTCTCGCGCCAGGTCCGCAGGGCGGCCAGTTCCCCGTCGGAGTAGCCGTAGCCGGCCAGGTAGCTGTTGTAGTCCCGCGCCGCCATGCCGAAGTTTATGGCCACGCGGTCCTTGTTGAAATTGATGAAGTTGTATTCGGCTTTCAGCGCGGCGCCTTCGCGGAAGATCCTCTGCGAGGTGCCTTTTTCGGTGCGGGCTTCGCGGCTGGTATAGTCTTCTTCTTCGTCATTGCCGCCGGCCGCCTGGGCGCGCAGTATGTCCCCGCCCGGGGCCGGGAGCTCCAGTTCCTTTTCCCATTGCGCGCCGAGCACGGCGGCCACGGCCAGGCAGGCCGCCAGGGCAAAAAGATGAGCGAGTTTTATTTCGGGGCCGCGCATGGTCGGTTCTGGGGCCGGGTCCTTTGGTTCTTAAGGTAGGCGTCTATGCGGCGCCTGGCTTCGGCGCGCAGGGCTTCGGGGGCGGTTATGGTTATTTCCGGCATCCAGTGCAGCACCAGCGGCACAACTTCCATGGGGTGGTGGATCACGGCTTTAACCGTGACGGAGCCGTCGGCCGCGGGCCTCGAGACCTGCTGGCGGGGGAGTATTTCCTTGCTTTGCAGGAAGTCGGCCGCCGCGCCCACGGCTTTAAGTTCCACCCGGAGGGTCTTCCCTTCGTTAACGCCCCAGATGGTGGTGGCGGTGCCTATTATCTTCTTTATATGACCGGGCGGGGGGGGCGTGAACTCGTCAGGCAGGATCTCCAGCCGCTCGATCCTGTCCACGCGGTATTTGTGGAACTCGCCGGGTTTCCCGCCGTCCACCGACGCCATCATGTAAAAGAAGTTCTCGCTGGTGAGTATTTTCACCGGACAGAGCACGCGTTCCTTTATAGTGCCGGCGGCGGCGTAGCGCACCTTTAGTTTCTTGCTGTGCTCGATGGCGAAGGCGATGTCTTCGTAGAATTTGCGCGTGAGCGGGTTGAGGGACCTGGGCCCCACGGCGTAGAAAGGGGAGTCGCCCGCGGCGGCGGTGGCCCTGGCGAAGACCTTGTCGAAAGCTTCCTTTATAGCTCCGCCCATGCCGCCGGCCATTTCGCTCATCAGTACCAGCACCGACAGCTGCTCGCCGGACAGGTTGAAGGATTTAAGCGAGACGCCTTCGGCGAAGGTATAGACGCCTTTCTGGGACGTATCTAAATGAAAGCCGGTGACGTTTATGCGCTCGATATCGCGCTGGATGGAGCGCTCCGAGACGTCGAATTCCGCGGAGAGGTCCGCTATGCGCACGGGGCCCGCGTTAAGGCGGTTGAGGATATTAAGCACCCGGTAATATTTCTTGTCGCCAGAATCTTTTTTGCTCATGTGTCCCCCGGTCCAGGCATAGGCCTATTATATTAAAGAAAGGGCGGGCGCCGACATTTCTTTGAGGCGGTGCCTTGACTGGAAAGGTCTAAATAAATATAATTTATGTTCTGCGGGCTTAGTTCATTAAGCTGAACATAAGTCTTCCAAGCTTGTTCTGTTCGTTTTTTTGCAGCGTTCGCGGGCGTAGTTCAATGGTAGAACACTAGCCTTCCAAGCTTGTTACGTGGGTTCGATTCCCATCGCCCGCTTTGAAATTTAGAGTAGTCGTTGGTTTTTTTGGCGATGGGAATTTCCTTAAGGGGAAGCTCGCTGACGCTCGCGGGTCGCCCGCTTAGGGATTTAGAGTGGTCCGCTCGTAAGTCGCCCGCATAGATTTTGGTGTTTGTTGTTTTGCGCTGGGGTAGCTCAGCTAGTAGAGCACTCCCTTGGTAAGGGAAAGGTCGTGGGTGCAATTCCCATCCCCAGCTTATCTTTTAGGATCAAAACGCGAGGAGAAAAACTATGGCAAAAGCAAAGTTCGACAGAAAGAAGCCGCACGTTAACGTGGGTACCATCGGCCACGTCGACCACGGCAAATCCACTCTTACCACCGCGCTGGTGAAGATCCAGTCCGAAAAGGGCCTGGC
>Ga0209212_1001778_pt1 | contig 33287 bp, 32 predicted proteins | sample RifGroC2_FD_183996 | JGI IMG/M metagenome (GOLD analysis project Ga0209212, IMG submission 183996) | Groundwater microbial communities from Rifle, Colorado, USA - Groundwater C2 (SPAdes) (version 2) | ecosystem: Environmental > Aquatic > Deep subsurface > Groundwater | place: Rifle, Colorado...
TCTGCCATGAACACCTCCGATTCGTTAGGTGTCCACACAATGGCGTAGTGGCTATTCGATTGTCACAGAACTTTTGTTATCGATGTGCTGGCACATTTTTCGGTTATCGATGTCCTGGCACTCAACACGTAGAACGTAGAACAGCTTCCGAGAGCCCGTATTTCTTGAGTTTCCTGGCGATGGTGGGCTGGCTCACGCCGAGCGCCTCGGCCATGTTGAACTGGTTTCCGTGCACCTTGAGCGCGTGGGCGAGCATCGCGCGTTCGGTACTTTCCACCACTTGCGGCATGGTGATGCTCTCGGGCCAGACGTCTCCGGCTGCGAGTTCCGCGGTGTCCGCCTTGACGACGTCGACCGGGAGGTCCTGCAACCCCACGACCTCCGTTTCCGACATGACCACCAGCCGCTCGCAGAGGTTCATCAGCTCGCGGACGTTCCCCGGGAAGGGGTAGGCGAGAAGGGTGTCGCAGGCGGCCCTGGAGAGGCGCTTGGGCGTGCCGTGCTTCTTCGCGTAGGAGTCGATGTAGTGCAGGATCAGGGGAAGAACGCACTCCCTTCTCTCCTTCAAGGACGGCACGTAGATCGGTATCACCTTGAGCCGGTAATAGAGGTCGAGCCGGAACTTCCCCTCCTCCACCATCCGCTCCAGATTCCGGTGGGTTGCGGCGAGTATCCGGACGTCGACCTTGCGGGACCTGGTCCCTCCCAGCCGCATGATGCAGCCGTCCTCCATGAAGCGCAGCAGCTTCACCTGGGAGGAAAGCGGGAGTTCGGCGATCTCGTCGAGGAAGAGGATCCCCTCGTCGGCGAGTTCGAAATAGCCGGGCTTGCCGCCGGTCTGGGCGCCGGTGAAGGCCCCCTTCTCGTAGCCGAAAAGCTCTGATTCTATGAGGGATTCGGGAATGGCGCCGCAGTTGATCTTGATGAGCGGCTTGTCGGCGCGCTCCGAGTTCTTGTGGATCAGGTCCGCGAAGAGCCCCTTGCCGACCCCCGACTCCCCCAGTATCAGGACGGTGGAGCCGACCTTGCTGACCTTGAGCGCCTGGCGGAAGGCCTTGATCATGTTGGGACTTTTGGCCACGATGTGGCGCATTTCCAGTGCCTCCTGCTGCATCTCCAGCATCTGGTTCCGGATCTGGTCCTTTATGGTCTCCTGCTCCTCCAGCTCGCGCTGCAGGTTGTCTATCTCCGTGATATCACGCTCGCTCACCACCACCCGGGTGATCCTCTTATTGGAGTCGAAGACCGGCGTCCCGGTCGTGATCAGCTTTTTCCCCTCCCTTTGCTGGAGCAGGTTCACCACCGCCCCGGTCCTCAAGACCTCGAGGGTGACCGAGCGGTCGAAGACCCTCAGGTTGACCAGGTCGTGCATGTTGCGGCCGACCACGTCCCCGGCCTGGATGTTGTTGATCCTCTCCGACGCGGGGTTGATGCGTATCACGTTGGCGTCGGCGTCGCAGATCCAGAGCCCGTCCGAAGAGGAGTCGATGATGGTGTCGAGTTCGAGGGTAAGTTCCTTGAAAAAGGCCGTCTGCTTCGCCATTTCCTCGAGTTCCGTGCTCTCCACGAAGACGCAGACGGCCCCCAGTTGTTCCTGGTCCAAAAGCATCGGGCTGACCCGCACCAGGTAGTTCTTTTCCGTGCCGCGCACCGAGATCTCGACGCTCCGGGAGCGCCCCCTGAGCTTCTGGGCGACCTGGGGCCAGAGTTCCGGCAGCACGTCGTTCAGGTGGACCCCCTGGCAGGCGCCGAAACATTCGCGCGCCGTCCTGTTGGCGAGGATGGTCATCCCGGAGGTGTTGACCGCCAGGATGCCGACGTCCATGGCGTTCACCATCGCCTGGTAGAAATCGTCGTTGCGAAGCGGGTCGCCGCTTGCGGGCTGGCCGATGAACTGGGCGGGGTTTGTCTTTGTAATCATTGGGTTTCACCTTCCTGTGTCGGTGCGGCAGCCAGGGGAGAGCGGCTCTCTTCGACGGGAAAAACGGGCGCCGGAGAGCCCACGCAAGGCACATTATGCAAAAATGAATGAAATATACAATAGCAAATAAAAAAACTGGAGGCAATGTCATAGCTATTCTCTGTGACTGCACACGAGTGACATGCGATAAGCCAGCCTCTCTGACAACCCGGCCGCCGTGCCAGTGATGCCGGCCGTACAGCCATTGCGAGTTTGATCCTTTCATACATAAGTTCAGAGGTTTGCACTCCCGAGAGGATCCTGCGAGCGTATACGGAAAACGGGCTCACGGCAGGGCCATTGTGAAGAGGCGGTCCCTCCTCGCCCCCCGCGTCGCCGTCCATCCCCGCCAGCCGAGACAGGCGCGCAGGCAATCCCTCCCCGTCCTGAAGGAGTTCTCCCACCAGCCGAAACCCCGCCGCGTTAAATGCCTGATTACCCGGTCCTTTCCGGCCGCAGCCGCTCGGAAACCATGCAGCCGGAACCGCTTGAAATCCCCTTGGTATGATCCTTGTAATGTCGTCGCACAGCCCAATCGAGGAACTAGACGTCCCGCCGGCCAACGCCCGGGCGGGGATATTCATGGCAAAGGAGCTTCACATTATGACAACGCGCAACGAGCAGCTGATGGAGTTACGTAATAAGCACGTACCGCAGGGTGTTTCCCTGCTGAACCCCGCTTTCATCGCCGAGGCGCATGGCGCCATCATGGTGGACGTCGACGGCAGGGAACTGATCGATTTCGCCGGGGGGATCGGGGTGAACAACGTGGGACACAGCCATCCCAAGGTCGTGGCCGCCATCAAGGCGCAGGCCGACAAGTTCATCCACACCTGTTTCCACGTGGCGCCTTACGAATCCTACATAGAGCTGGCGTCGCGCCTTAACGAGCTTGCCCCCGGGAAGTTCGAGAAAAAGACCATGTTCGCCAACTCCGGCGCCGAAGCCGTCGAGAACGCCGTGAAGATCGCGCGCTACGCGACGAAGCGCCCGGCAATCGTCTCCATGGAAAACGGCTTCCACGGCCGCACCCTGATGACCATGGCCCTGACCAGCAAGGTGAAGCCGTACAAGCTGGGCTTCGGGCCGTTCGCGCCGGAGACCTACCGCATCCCCTCGGCCTACTGCTACCGTTGCCCGTACGGACTTTCCCATCCCGGGTGCAACGCGGCCTGCGCCGAGCAACTGGACCATTTCTTCACCGGGTACGTGGCGGCCGAGCAGACCGCGGCGGTCATCGTCGAGCCGATCCAGGGGGAAGGCGGTTTCATAACGCCGCCGCCGGAATATTTCGCCAAGCTGCAGCAGATCTGCCGCAAGCACGGCATCCTGCTGATCATCGACGAGATCCAGACCGGCATGGGGCGCACCGGGAAGCTCTTCGCCATCGACCACTGGGGGATCGAGCCCGACATCATCACCACGGCGAAGAGCCTCGCCGGAGGGATGCCGCTTAGCGCCATCACCGGGCGCGCCGAGGTGATGAACGCGGCGCACGCAGGCGGATTGGGCGGGACCTACGGCGGGAACCCGCTGTCATGCGCCGCCGCGCTGGCGGTACTCGACATCTTCCAGAAAGACGGGCTGCTGGAGACGTCGGTTGAGCTGGGGGAGAAACTGCAGAAGCGTTTCCGCGAGATGGAGCAGAAACACGAGATCATCGGCGAGGTGCGCGGCAAGGGACCCATGCTGGCGTTGGAGCTGGTGAAGGATCGGCAGACCAAGGAGCCGGCCACCGACGAGGCGAAGAAGCTGACCAGGATCTGCTACGAGAAGGGGCTGGTGATCCTCTCCTGCGGGTCGTTCGGCAACGTGGTCCGTTTCCTCATGCCGCTGGTCATCACCGGCGAGCAGTTGGAGCGCGGGCTCGCCATCCTGGAGGAGTCGCTGGTCGAGGTGATGGGTTAACCGGAAGCGGAACTCGTCACGGCAGTAATGCATCGGCCGGCGTCCCTGGGGGCGCCGGCCGTTTTAGTAACGTATTCATCGTTCCTACGCTCCAGCGTGCGAACGCAAAGCTGCATCAACTCTGTGCATGCTCCTGATTCCCAGCTACATTGCGCCTGGTCCAACTCCCCCTCGCCCTCCGGGAGAGGGTCGGGGTGAGGGCGTCGGCCCCTACACCTGTCACACATGAACATTTCCAGCTCTCTCCAACTCTCCCTCGCCCTCCGGGAGAGGGTCGGGGTGAGGGCGGCGGCCCCTGCTCAACTGTCACACATGAACATTTCCAGCTCTCTCCAACTCTCCCTCGCCCTCCGGGAGAGGGTCGGGGTGAGGGCGTCGGCCCCTGCTCAACTGTCTCACTTCGTGGCACTGCCCTCACCCGCCCTTCGGGCACCCTCTCCCGGAGGGCGAGGGGTTGGGCGCGCGCTCAGCGGGAGGTCAAACTCGACGACAGGGGGATCTCGAAGATCTGCCCCCCTTTCGACATCCTGACCTTGTTCTCCCTGATCTCGACCACGCGCGCGCCGGCAACCTCTGCCCCCTCCCCCACCAGTTGCCCGTTCAGGACGGCGCGCCTGAGACGCCTCTCGTCCTGGTAGGCGATGCCGGAGATCGCGACGTCGGGGAGTGTTCCCTGCACCTCCACGTTCTCGCGCTGCGCCTTCGCCTGCGGCAGCGGGATGTCCAAGGGAGCTGTTCCAGGCGCGGCGGCAGGGATGCGTGCCGGCTTCGCGGCTCGGACCGCGGCTGGCGCGACTGGCGCCGGTTCGACCAAATTCCCCGCCACGTTAGCTGCGGGGTTTTGGGCAGGGGCCGGAACCACCGCAGGGGGAGCCGCCACCGACAGAGGCGCCGCAACGGGTGCGGCGGGTGGCTGCGGCGCGCCTGGAACGGACGCAGCGACACCGCTTGCCGGCGCCTGAATGGCCTGCGGCGCGACCTCGCCCCTGTTTCCCTTCAGCAGCAATCCGGCGCCTATCCCCGCGCCGATGAGCACCACTCCCATCAACACCAGCGGATATTTCACCGACTGTTTCGGCTGCGCAGCCGGGCGGTAATGGAGCACTGACGGGCGGAGGTCCTGCGCCGCTCCCCGCCTGCTTTTGCGTTCCTGCTCCATCTTTCTCAAGGCATCGAGTATCAAGCTCATCAGTTTCGCCCCACTCCCTGACTACCGGCCGAGTTGTTCCCGGCGCCGCTGCGGTCGAGCCCCGGCGGGAAGAACCCGCCGGCACGCCGGTACAGCATCATCAAGGTCTGCCCGCTCGCCTGCCCGTCAACCGGGAGCTGCTCGCGTCGCTGGAAATCGGCAAGCGAGGCCTGGGTCATCTTGCCAAGGTTGCCGTTGATCGGTCCGTTGTAGAACCCCACCTGCTTCAGGAGCCCCTGCAGGAGTTTCGCACCCGCCGCCTTGTCCGCGGGCTTCGCTCGCGACGAGAGAGAGTGGAAATCCTTCCAGATCAAGGTGGCGCCGCCGCTCCAGAACTGGGCCAGTTCCGCCCGCGTCAGCTTGCCCCGCCCCGCAATCGATGGCGCCACGCTGACCTCGTCCTGATTCAGCCCCACCAGGGCCACCAGCCGCTCCCCGACCCCGGGAACCGTCACGTGCAACAGCGCAGGAGCGTTCAGGCGAGCCAGCGCGTCGAGATTGCCGTTCACCTTCGTCGTCATCAGCCCACGCTGCCGGACCAGGGTGCGCAGCGTCGCCGCTTGCCCCGGCGCCGGTTGAACCGACTGGACCTGCCAGGCGGAAAGGACGGCGTTCACCGCGGCGTAAAGGTTATCCTGCTCGGAAACCGAGGCTATACCGCGTAAGGCGGCATCGCGGGCCAAGGCTGGGGCCGCTTGAACAGCCGGTTCTTCTTTCTCCTGCGGGAGCAGTGACTGGGACAAGAGGGAGAACCCGGCGACGACCAGCACGCAGAGGAACAGCGCCGCCATCGGGGCCTTCAGTGGAACGGCGCGCCGGTTGCGGGGGGACTCCTTGCGCAGGTCGGCAATGCAGAGATCCGCCATGGCGGGTGAAACTTCCTTGCACTCCCGCGTGTAGGCGAGCAGCAGCGTGCGGTCGCACACCCCGTTGATCAGGCGCGGCAGGCCGCCGGAGAACTTGTAGATCCTCTTCAGGGCGCCGTTGGAGAAGGTGAGCGGCTCCCTCCCTTCGGCTGCGAACCTGATGCGGTGCCGGATGTAGGCGCAGGTATCGTCGAAGCACATCGGCTTCAGGTGATACCGCACCGTGATCCGCTGGTCCAACTGCCTCAGTTCGGTCCTGGCCAGAAGGGCGTTCAGTTCCGGCTGGCCGACCAGTACGATCTGTATCAGCTTGTCGCTGTCCGTCTCCAGGTTCGAGATGAGCCGGATATGCTCCAGCACCTCCACCGATAGGTTCTGCGCCTCGTCGATCACCAGCACCACGGTACGCCCGGCGAGGTTCTCCTCCAGGAGGTAGGCGTTCAGGGCCGTGTGCAGGTCGCGCATGTCGCTGCCGTCGCAGTTGAGGCCGAACTCCGAGTTCACTTCCTTGAGAAAGCCGAGAGGCGAGAGGGTCGGGTTGAAGATCAGCGCGGTGCTGTACGTTGCGGGGTCGAGCTGGTTCAAGAGGGTGCGCACGATCGTGGTCTTGCCGGTGCCGACCTCGCCGGAGAGTTCGATGAACCCGGCGCGGTTCTCGATGGCGAAGAGCAGGTGTGCGAATGCCTCCTGGTGCGGAGAGCTTAGGAACAGGAAAGCGGGATTTGGGGTGAGTGCAAAAGGTGGTTCTTTGAAGCCAAAAGATTCCCAGTACATAAGTCGCCAAAGGCCCGTCAGGGCGGAGAAGGTTTAAGGGAAATGGACGTTATAGCTATAGTTTTTTGCGGCGGGAGTGTCAAGTTAATCCTGCCCTTCGGAGGTGTGACACCGGATGTGGTTCAGGATGCTGCGACGGAAGTGGAGCAGATTCAGCAGGCGTGCTGGATGGAGACAACCCGATCGCCTCAGCCTGGCGCTCATGGTCAATCGGAAAAGCTAAAAGCCGTAGCGCAGAGGACGCGGAGGTTTCGCGGAGGACGCAGAGAAACCTTTTTCCCTGCGTACTCTGCGGCAGTTCTCCGCGTTCTCAGCGTAACTGCTTTTGGTCCTTGAACCCCACCGCGAAGTCCATCACGCACATCGAGTCGAAAATCGGGTGCGGCCCGCAGGCGACGCCGGCCGTCGTGAAGGAAGGGTCGAAGATGTTCTTGCGATGCCCGCGCTCCCGCACGCCGTCATCGATGATCAGTTCCATCACCATGAGGCGGGCGGTCTTCGGACCGTAACCTATGTTCTCGGCGATCCCGATCCTCCAGGCGCCGCGCCTTTCGATCCTCTGGCGTATGCTGCCGCTTTGACCGCCGTGCCCAGTCGCCCCGGATCGCGCCTGCTCCCGCACGAGGTCAGCCGCCGCCTGCCCGAGCCCCGGAGACCACGACAGCGGAGGAAGCGGCCGCTGCCGGGAAAGAAACGCTATCGCCTCGTCCAGGGCCGCCACCCCTTCCGTCGTCATCACCATGTCCATCGAGCCGGGGAGCGTGTAGGCGTTGCCGAGGAAGCGTCCTCTCAGCTCCCCGATGTACGCCGCATACCGGCGCGGGTCGCTGCGGGCGACGTTCGTCTCCGCCAGCACCTGCCGGGCCAGATCATCCGGGGCCGCTTTCGCGCAGGTCGCCATCAGCAGCAAAAAGCAGCAGATCCGCAGAATCGCTCTCATGGCTTCTTCCTCTCCAGCATTCCCAGCCTCTCCTCGAACACCTTCATGGCGTCGGCAAGAGTCCCCTCGATATCGTCGCCGTAGACGGTGAAGTAGAGGTAGTTGCCCGAGTAGTGGTGCCAGTTGAGGTCCTCGACCAGGAGCGGCCCGAGGTAACGTTCCATCTTTTCGTAGGGATAGAAGGGATCGCCGTCAGGCCAGGTGCGCCGGAGCCTCTCAAGCTGGGTGTCTCCACGCCTGGGGGTCAGGTCTTTATTCTTGATTTTTCGCCTTCTGTCTGTCCAAGATTCGGCTAACGGTCGAGTAGTGCAGTTGCAGATGGTCGGCAACTGCTTTCTGATCGTAACCATATACTTCCACTGCTTCGGTAACTACACGATCTCGAAGTTTCTTATCCTGCTTCGCGTCCGTGCCAAGCAGTTGCTCCAAGGTGGGGCGATGAAGGAAACGCTGGCTCCGCGGGACCTCCTTCAGTTCTTCGATCCCCTTCGCTATGTCGGTGAATTGTTCTATAAACCCATCATCACCCAGAAGTATCTGGCATTTAAGGTCATCCCAGATCGAGTTACCATCTATCCCGTCTTTTACGAACTCCTGGTATTTCCGCCTGGCCTTCGGTTTTTCTCCGAACTGTTGCAGTACCCAATCCGTTGTTAAAAAAGCGGCAGCCGTCGCAAGACCAGCGGTCCCTCGATAACTGCTCCATTGCCAGGCTTCAGGCTTTTTAGCCATCCTTGCCCGTACAGGGTTTAGAACCACGTACCGACATGCTTCCAGCAGATGTGTTTCTCTTTCAATCAGGACGGCCTTGTACCTGCCTTGGAAGACATGGCCGACCCTGTGGTGGTTCCAGTTGAATTTTTGGGTATAGACACCATTGAGCTGACGCATTCCTTTACTGAGGGTGCCATCAACGGTTTCGATGACAATGTGGTAATGGTTGCCCATGAGGCAATAGGCATGACAAAGCCAATTGAAGAGATTGCAGCACCTTGCGAGGATATCAAGGAAGATAGCACGATCCTTGTCATCGCGGAAAACATCTTTCTGTTCATTCCCACGAGAGGTGACATGATAAAGTGCTCCCGGAAATTCTATGCGTAGGGGACGAGCCATCGTTAGCACCTTTGGTAGGGAATCGGTCCACGATCAACAGTAAGCCATATAAAATTCAAGAAACAAGACCTGACCCCCAGGCGGGTATAAAATTCAAGAAACAAGACCTGACCCCCAGGCGGCAGTCGCCCCGGATCGCGCCTGCTCCCGCACGAGGTCAGCCGCCGCCTGCCCGAGCCCCGGAGACCACGACAGCGGAGGAAGCGGCCGCTGCCGGGAAAGAAACGCTATCGCCTCGTCCAGGGCCGCCACCCCTTCCGTCGTCATCACCATGTCCATCGAGCCGGGGAGCGTGTAGGCGTTGCCGAGGAAGCGTCCTCTCAGCTCCCCGATGTACGCCGCATACCGGCGCGGGTCGCTGCGGGCGACGTTCGTCTCCGCCAGCACCTGCCGGGCCAGATCATCCGGGGCCGCTTTCGCGCAGGTCGCCATCAGCAGCAAAAAGCAGCAGATCCGCAGAATCGCTCTCATGGCTTCTTCCTCTCCAGCATTCCCAGCCTCTCCTCGAACACCTTCATGGCGTCGGCAAGAGTCCCCTCGATATCGTCGCCGTAGACGGTGAAGTAGAGGTAGTTGCCCGAGTAGTGGTGCCAGTTGAGGTCCTCGACCAGGAGCGGCCCGAGGTAACGTTCCATCTTTTCGTAGGGATAGAAGGGATCGCCGTCAGGCCAGGTGCGCCGGAGCCTCTCAAGCTGGGTGTCGGAAAGCGGGATGCGGTAGCGGATTGAAACGACCTCTGCCTTCATGAAAGACCCTCCCCTGACGGTATGACAGAGGAAAGGATAGGACAGCATAGGCCGGTTGACAAGGCACAAAACCGACAAACTCTATAGCCACAAGGCAGAACCCACAAACCTTTTTAGCCACAAAAAAGCACAAAAGGCACAAAAAAATCTAAACGGGAAGCCCAACATGTTTCTGTGTTTTTCGTATTCCTGCCGTTGAGTTTTGCTTCAACTTTTTGTGTTTTTTGCGCCTTTTTGTGGCAATAGAGTTAAGGGTTCTGGTGTTTGGTTTAACTTTTGTGACTTTTGCGCCTTTTTGTGGCAATCAAGGTTTGAGGTTCTGGTGTTCTAGATGGCCTTGCGCCAGGAGAGCCTTCCTTCCAGCCAGCGTGAGAACGAGGTGAAGGCGAAGCAGAGCACGAAGTAGACCCCAGCGATGAAGATGAAGATCTCGGTCGGAAAGGCCATGGTCCTGTTGTTGATCTGCGTCCCCACGTGGGTCAGCTCGGAAACCCCGACGATGAAGGCGAGCGAGGTGTCCTTGATGAGCGACACGAACTGGTTCACGAAGGACGGGATCATGTTCCTGAGCCCCTGCGGCAGGATGATGTAGAGCATCGCCTGCCAGTGCTTGAGGCCGGTGGAGATAGCCGCCTCGGTCTGCCCCTTGGGAATCCCCTCGATCCCCGCGCGCACGATCTGCGACATGTAGGCGGAGGTGAACAGGGTCAGGCCGAGGATGACCGTCTGGCTCTCCGGCACCGTGGTACCCATCAGCGCCGGGAGGAGGAAGTACATCCAGAAGATGACCATGAGCAGCGGCAGCCCGCGGATGGTGTTGATGAAAAGGTTCACCGGGTAGCGGATGAACGCGATGCGCGAGAGGCTCAAGAGCCCCAGGATCAGCCCCCCGAAGAAGGAGAGGATGCACGACACCACGGCCAGGTACATGGTGAGCCCCAGGCCGCCGAGCGGCCCGTTGGGGTAGCGCCCGATCATGAAGTAGGTGAAGTTATCTAGAATTACCTGAAAATTGAGGAAGTCTTCCATGTCTGTTCTCCGTTTCCCGCTGTAAATCTTTTTCCAGCTTCGAAATCTCCCCCTCCCCTTCAAGGGGAGGGCCGGGGTGGGGATGGGTTCGTTAGGCCCGGTGCGGGTTCAGCACCCGCTTGTTGTACTGGTCCATGAACGCCGTGATGGAAACCGACAGCACGAGATAGACCACCGTTGCGGCGGTGAAGGCCTCGAAACCCTTGAAGGTGTAGCTCTCGACCTGGCGGGCCTGGTAGGTGAGCTCCATGACGCCGATGGTCATGGCGAGCGAGGAGTTCTTGGCCAGGTTGAGGAACTGGTTCACCAGCGGCGGAACGGTGATGCGCACGGCCTGCGGCAGGATGATGTACTGCATGGAACGGAGGTAGGAGAACCCGGCGCTTCTGGCCGCCTCCATCTGCTCCCTCGGGATGGAAAGTATCCCCGAGCGGATGTCCTCCGCGATGAAGGCCGAGGTGTAGATGGTGAGGGCGATGGCGGCCGCGGCGAATTCGAAGTTGGTGCTGTTCAGCCAGTCGTTCACCACGGTCGGGAGCACCTTGTACGAGCCGAAGTACCAGAAGAAGATCTGGATCAAAAGCGGCGTGTTCCGGAAAAACTCCAGGTAGGCGGAGGCGATCCAGCGCAGGGGGCGGAAATGACTCATCTTCATCACGGCGATGAGCAGCCCCAGCACGAAGGCGCCGATGATGCCGACGGCGGAGAGTTCCAGGGTTATCTTCATCCCGGAAACCAGCCATTCGAAATACTTGCCCGAGGTGACGATGGACCAGTCAAATGTGTACTTTAGCACGGGAAACCTCTTTAAGGCAGGTTGAGGTCGAGGTTAAGGTTGAGCGGCTTACGATGCCTTTCCTCAACCTCAACCTCCACCGTAACCTGCTTTATTTGTCTGCGGTGATCTTGAAGGTTCTCTTCAGTTGGAAGTCGGTCCCTTTGCCGAACCACTTTTCGAAGATCTTCTTCGCTTCGCCGCTCTTCTCCATCTCCAGGATGGTCTTGTCGACGAAGGCGATGAACTTGGCGTCGTCTTTTCTCATGCCCAGGCCGTACGGCTCGTTGGAGATCTGGACGGGCGGGATCTCGAACTTCGCCTTGTTGGGGGCCTTGGCGAGGATGCCGGCGAGGATCGCCTCGTCGGTGGTCACGGCGGCGACCTTACCCTGCTGCAGCGCCAGGAAAGCCTGCGGATAGTCGTCGAAGGCGAGGACGGTGGCGGTCGGGATGGCGGTCTTCACGTTCTGCTCCGAGGTGGAGCCCTTGGCGGTGCCGATCTTCTTCCCTTCGAGGTCCTTGAGGCTCTTCACCTTCCCCTTGTTGGTGATGAATTTCTGGCCGGTGGCGAAGTAGGTGTGGCTGAAGCCGATCTGCTTGGCGCGCTCCGGGTTCTTGGTCATGGTGGCGGCGATGATGTCGATGTTCCCTTCGGTGAGCTGCGGCATGCGCGAGGCGGAGGTAACCGGCTTCAGCTCCAGCTTGACGTTGAGCTTCCTGGCGATCGCCTTCACGAAGTCGATGTCGTAGCCCACGATCTCGCGGCTCTTCTCGTCGACGTAGCCAAAGGGAGGAAGCGAATCCTTGACCCCGGCGACGAGAACGCCCTTTTTCTTCGCCTCGGCCAGGGTATCGGCCGGAGCCGCGGCCAAAGCCGCCGTGCCGAACGTGCCGACCAGCGCCAAACCCATCAAAACAGCAGCAAATCTTTTCACAGTACTCTCCTTTTGATGTCCTTATGATGCGCCCCGGAATTGAGGCGGATTGCACGTAACCCGTTTTCCCGTTTTCTCAGATCAGTGCATCGGCGACAGCAGCTGCTTCAGGAACTGCTTGGCGCGGTCGTGCTGCGGGTTGCGGAAGAACTCCTCCGGCTGGGCCTCTTCCAGGACGGTGCCGTGGTCCATGAAGACCACCCGGTCCGCCACCTCGCGGGCAAACCCCATCTCGTGGGTCACCACCATCATGGTCATGCCGCTTTTCGCCAGGTCCTGCATTACCGCCAGCACCTCGCCGATCATCTCCGGGTCGAGCGCGGAAGTCGGCTCGTCGAAGAGCATGATGCGCGGCTTCATGGCAAGTGCCCGGGCAATGGCCACGCGCTGCTGCTGCCCGCCGGAGAGCTGGGTGGGATAGGCGTCCCGTTTCACGGCGAGCCCCACGCGCTCCAGGAGGACCATCGCCTGGTCCTGCGCATCCCTCTTCGAGATTTTTCTGATCTTGGTGGGAGCAAGCGTGATGTTGTCGATCACCGACAGGTGCGGGTACAGGTTGAACTGCTGGAACACGAAGCCGACCTCGGCGCGGAGCTTGTTCAGGTCCGTCTTCTTGCAATGGAGGTCCATCCCGTCGACGTTGAGCGCCCCCTCGTTGATCGGCTCCAGCTGGTTTATGGTCCGGATCAGGGTCGACTTGCCGGACCCCGAGGGACCGCAGACAACGACCACTTCACCCTGTTTGACATGAAGGTTGATGTCGTTTAGCACGTGAAGCTTTTTGAACCACTTGTGGACCCCTTGAAACTTGATCATCTGCCGCTCCTTTTCAATTTGTTGCCGATCCGGTTCAACCGAAAAAAATCGTTTTGCTGACGAGGCGGGAAGTGGCCGCCGATCCCTACAGCCCCCGCCACAGCCGATCCGGCTACCGCTGCAGGCGGGAGTTCTCCGGCGGAATACTCCCATTACAGCAAGGGGGGTGCCAAGAAGAGCGTGCGACTCTAACACACTGGTTTAATATCGGAATTAGGTGATTGAGAAGGGAGAGACGAGAAAGAAGGGGTATAACCGATCCAGGAGGGATGCTACACGGAGGGATGAATAGTGTTTAAAAACAGCGAGTTACCGCAGGTATAATATTTATTATCGCTATAACGAAAGCTATACCCCCTCAAAGGCGCGAAACTACTTTAAAAGCGTAACTGCTTTAAAAGCCGTAACGCGGAGGACGCTGAGAACCGCGGAGCACGCAGAGAGAAGCTTTTTGGGGTTAACCAAAACCAAGCCCTAAAGTCTTTAAGCCTTTGATTCCCTCGCGTCCTCAGCGGCAGTTCTCCGCGTTCTCTGCGTAACCGCTTTAAAGGCCGCTCTAATCCCCCCGCTGGTGCTTGAGCCGCTTGCTCAGTGCCGGCTGCGAGATGCCGAGCATCCGGGAGGCGATGCTCTGGTTGTTGCCGGCGCGCCGCATCGCCTCCGCCACCAGTTGCTCCACCGCGGCAGTCAGGGTCGGTATCTCGGAGCAGTTGGCAAAGGCGCTTTGCTCCGCGCCGCCCACACTCTCGGCAGCGGGGCTCTCCCCCTTGACCTCCATGGCGTGCCTGAAGCTGTTCATGGAGAGCATCCGCGAGGAGTGCACGCTCATCGCGTCGAAGACCATCGAGCGGAGTTCCCGCAGGTTCCCGGGGAAACTGTAATTGGCCAGGAGCGTCAGGAGTTCCTTCGGGTAGCTCGGCACCTTCTTGTCGAAGACGCGGGCGCTCTCCTCCAGGAAGTGATCGAGCAGCAGCGGGATGTCGTCCTTGCGCTCGCGCAGCGGCGGGATGTGCACGTGGTGTGCGCGCAGCCGGAAGTAGAGGTCCTTGCGGAAGCCGCCGGCGTCGCGCTTCTTGGAGAGGTCGTGGTGGGTCGCCACCACGATGCGCGCCCTGAGCTGTTTCGGGATGTCGCTGCCAAGGGGGTAGTACTCCCCCTCCTGCAACAGCCGCAGCAGTTTCACCTGGCTGACCAGGGAGAGGTCCCCGATCTCGTCCAGAAAGAGCGTCCCCTCGGCTGCCTGTTCCACCATGCCGCTGCGGGTCTCGTCGGCGCCGGTGAAGGCCCCTTTCCTGTGGCCGAAGAGGGTGTCCGTGAAGATGCTGTCCTCAAGTCCCGCGACGTTCACCGGGACCAGCGGTCCGTTCCCCCTGCTCAGGGTATGAACGGCCCGGGCGATGAGTTCCTTGCCGACCCCGCTTTCCCCGGTGATGAGGATCGGCTGGGTGCTCTTGGCGACCGCCTCGATGTACTGGAAGATGGAGCGCATCGCCTTGTTGTTGGTGATGAGGGGGGCGAACGCCTGCGGGCACTCCAGCCGGTCGTTCAGGAAGCGGCGCCGCATCTCCTTGTTCTCCTGCTGCAGTTCCTGCATCCGGATGGCGCGGCGCACCGAGTCGAGAATGCGGTCCTCCTCGTCCGTCTTCACCAGGTAATCGAAGGCGCCGAGCCTCATGCAGCTCACCGCCGTCTCGATCTGGTTCAGGCCGGAGAGGACCACCACCGTCACCTCCGGGTGCTCCTCCGCTATGCGCGCCAGGAGTTCCTCCCCCGAGAGGTGCGGCATGGTCAGGTCGAGCAGGACGAGGCCGAAGCGCCCTTCGTCCAGCGCCCCCATCACCTCGCGGCTGTCCGTGAGCGTCCTGATGTTGCTGATCGCCCCCGGCCCCTCCAGCGTCATGCGGAGGCTTCGCAGCCAGGGCGCCTCGTCGTCCACCAGCAGTACGCCAAAAGCAGGATAAAGCGCTTCGTTCATAGACAACTCCTAGTTACAGTTAAGCCTTCACCGCCCATACTCCCCTCGCCCTCCGGGAGAGGGGCGGGGGTGAGGGCGCTGGCCATGGCCGCCGCTGCCAGTCAGCTCCAGACAAATCCCCATTCTCCCCTCGCCCACCGGGAGAGGGGCGGGGGTGAGGGCGCTGGCCATGGCCGCCACAGCCAGTCAACTCCAGGCAAATCCCCGTGAGGGCCTAGCCACGGCCGCCGCTGCCAGTCAGCTCCAGGTAAATCCTTTCCAGCACCGCCTCGGTGCTGTTCAGCACCTCGTTGTCCCAGAACCTGATTACCCTGATGCCTGCCTTGTTGAGTTCCGCAGTTCGCTGTTCATCTCGAGACACCTCGCTGTTGTGCTGCCCGCCATCCACTTCAACACACAGATGAGCCTCGTGGCAGTACAAATCGAGGACATACCGCCCCACAGGATGCTGCCTCCGGAACTTGAACCCCAAACTCCTGTTCTTCAACAGCAGCCAGAGCAGGATCTCCGCATCCGTCTGATGCAACCTCAGCGACCTTGCGAACTCTCTTACCTGTTCCGGAAGTTTCGGCTTCACCACTGCGGGCACCTCCCTCACCCCGACCCTCTCCCGGAGGGCGAGGGAGAGCCTGGCTGAGTTGGATAAGGTGGGACGTCTCCATGGGTTGATGAATCGCACTTCGCGCGGCGGCAGTCTACCATCTAACCCCTCGCCCACCGGGAGAGGGTGCCCGAAGGGCGGGTGAGGGCGGTGCCACGAAGGAAGTGGGTGCTAGCCGCCACCTCCCTCACCCCAACCCTCTCCCGGAGGGCGAGGGAGAGCTGTTGGACCCGGACCCGGCATCGTCCACGCCGGAGCAGGGAAACTCCAGGGTGACGGTGGTCCCCCGCCCGGGCTCCGAATCGAAGCTGATCGTGCCGCCGTGCTGCCGCACTATGCCGGCCGAAATGGAAAGCCCCAGCCCGCACCCACCCTCGTCCCTCTTGGTGGTGAAGAAGGGATCGGTCAGGCGCGACAGGTGCTCCGCCGCCACCCCCCTCCCCTCGTCCCGCACCGTCACCTGCACGAGCCGGCGGAAACGGTCCAGACGGGTGGCGAGGTAGATGTTCTTGCCGCTCCCCTCCAGCGACTGGCTCGCGTTCAAAAGCAGGTTCACGATCACCTGCTCGATGCGCTGGCTGTTCCCCCGCACCGGGGGAAGCTCGTCGGCGTAACTCGCGTTGATCCGCTGCGTGCTCTTCACCACCGTGTTCTCGACCAGGCGCAGCGAGGCCTGCACGCAGAGGTTCATGTCCACCAGCTCGGTCAGCTCCGCGCTGTCGCGCCGCGCGAAATCCTTCAGCTCCGAGACGATCCTCTTGATCCTCTTGGCGGCGTCCTGGGTCTCGGAGAGCATGTGCGGCAGTTCCTCGCGCACCCTCTCATAGCTGTAGCGCCCGAGCTTGAAGTCGCCGTTATCCCGGCGGTAATCGTCGAGTATCGGCTGCGAGGTGCGCAGGATCTCCTCGATGCGCTGCAGGTTCAAGAGGATGAGGCCGTTGGGGTTGTTGATCTCATGGGCCACGCCGGCGACGAGTATCCCCAGTGAAGCCATCTTGTCCGCCTGGACCAACTGGTCCTGGTGCAGCCGCAATTCCTCCAGGGCCCTCTGCTTCTCGGCCACCTCGCGGGCCAGCTCCTCCGTCCGCTGCGCCACCTTTTTCTGCAGGGTCCTCGACCATACCACCGTGACGCCCAGTATCAAAACTAGCGGCACGGCCACCAGCGCCACATACCGGGCAGCCCTTTTCCACGTCATCGGCTGCGCTTCCAGCACCCCCAACCACCTGCCGCGGATCTCCTGGTACTGTCCGGAGCGCTTCAGGATGGCGAGCCCCTCGTTGAACTGGGCCAGCAGCTCCGCGTTCCCCTTTTTCACCGCATACCCGTACGGCTGGGTGATGATCGCCTCCGCCACCGGGATGACCCGTTTGAGCCCCAGCTCCTTTTCCAGGTACTTTCCGGTCAGCTTCGAGACCAGGGCGCAGTCGTGCTTGCCGTCGTTCAGAAGCCGGAGGGCGTCGGCGATGGTGTCGGTCAGGATCAGCTTGGCGGTCGGATCGTACCCGCGCATGAAGTCGTGCATGATGCTGTTTCTCATCACGATGACTTCCTTGCCGCGCAGCCCCTCCAGCGACCGGATCCTCCGGTCGTCCCTCCTGGTCCAGATCGACTGGTACAGCATCGCGTGCGGCGTCGAGAAGTCGACCTCGCTGGTGCGCTCCTTGGAGAACGCCATCCCCTGGAGGATGTCGACCTCGCCGCTCTCCAGGTTCTTACGCATGCCGTCCCAGGGACCTAGGCGGATCTCCACCTCGAGCCCCATCACATCGGCGATCGCCCTGGTCAGCTCCACGTTGAAGCCTGTGGGGTAGCCGTTCTTGTCGACGAATTCGTAAGGCGGGTAGTTGAAGTCCCCCCCCACGACGATGGGCGGCCTGACCGATCCCCGCCCCTTGGTACTCTGCGCGGCGCCGACCGTGCCGGCCGCGACGACGAGGAGCGTGATGAAAAGAGGGGCGAAGATGCGGGCGAAGTTCCGCCGGAGCCGGCCAGCCGGCCGCCGGCGGGACGCCGTTTTTGAAGGATTGGGAGGAAACGCTTTAGAATGCAAGGAAAGATCCTCATCCCCTCCTCGAAGGGGAGGGAGATCTACGGCAGCGGAAAATTGTTGCTAAGCAGGGAAATTAATGGCATAGATGGCGCGCCGATGTCAACAGACTTCACCGGCGCAAAGGGGGCGGGAACCGGAGTCCCCCTTTGGGAAAGTGGGATCCAGGGGGGGGTCGGATAATCGCGTGAGGTGACTTGCTTTTTGCCCACCGTCGGTATTATTTTTATCTTGTGGTCTTTAACGACAAAAAACCCATACAGGTGAGCATATGAGGCTTTCTCTCTATCTTGAACATGGCGAGCAATTTTCACGGGCTGCTCAGAAGCTGCCGGTACGGACCCCGATCGAAATCGAGTCCAGCCTGCTGAACTGCTTCATCGAGGTGCTGCCGGTAGCCACCTCGTACTACATCGGGCCGGATCACCTTCCGGGTATCGAGTTCCCCCATCCCGACCTGCGCGTGGTGTTCCAGCTGAAAGAGCACCCGGAAGTGGCGGCGATCTACGCCATCGATGTCTTCGTCACCGACGCCATGCTGAGCCTGATAAGCCATGCCCAGGGGCACACCCACGTCGACATCAACCGCAGGAGCGCGCACATCGACCGCCTGGTCTCGAACAAGCAAAACGGGCTCCTGGAGCTGGTCGGCTGCAGCCACGCCGCCCTGATCGAGAGGCTTTCCCAGGCGTTCATCCAGCTGCGCTCCCTCTACCTGGACGCGCTGAACCAGGAAGGGTGCCTGCCGGTACCGCACCACTTTTAGAGCGGGCTACCGCCCCACATCCCACACCAAAAATCATCAGCCACAGAGAAAATCTGAGGACTTCCAAGAAGCCCAGCCTTAGGGTTTCGCGGACTTTCTCAGATTTCCTCTGTGGCCCACGGTTTTAACCCGCTCCTGCCGTCACACCCTCTTCACCGTCAACGACAACCCCTTCACCGCGACGACCTCCACCTTCTCGCCCCTGGCGATCGGCTCGCCGCTCGTCGCGTTCCAGTACTCCCCGCCCAGCAGCACCTTTCCTTCCGGCATGATGTCGGTGTCGGCCACCCCGCGTTGACCCGGCATCGCTTCCACACCGGTGATCGGCTTCTCCCGGTGCGCCTGCACCACCTTGGCGATCACCACCACGAAAAAGACGGTGGTCGAGAGCACCGTCACCGCGATGGTGCTCCAGGAAAGACGCAGGTAAGGCTCCGAGGACGGGAACAGCATGAGCGAGCCGAGCACCATCGCGACCATCCCGCCGACGGCGAGCATGCCGTGGGAGACCACCTTGATCTCCGCGATGAACAAGACGATGGCGAGCAGGATCAGGGCCATCCCCGCGTAGTTGACCGGCAGGGTCTGCAAGGCGAAAAAGGAGAGGAGCAGCGAGATGCCGCCGATCACCCCCGGCAGGATCACCCCGGGGTTGGCGAGTTCGAAGAAAATCCCCATGATGCCGAGCAGCATCAGCAGGTAGGCGATGTCGGGGCTGCTGATGGCGTCGAGGATCTTGTCGCGGATCCCCATCTCGTGCACGACCACCTTCGCGTCCGAGAGATGCAGCACCGTTTCCACGCCGTCCCGCACCACCTTGCGCCCTTCGAGCCTGGACAAGAGTTCCTGGCGGTTCGCCGCCAGGAGGTCTGCCACATGCTCCAGCAAGGCCGCCTCCGAGGTGAGCGAGATGCTGTCCCGCACCATCCGTTTGGCGATATCGACGTTGCGGCCGCGCTTCCTGGCGATCCCCTCCAGGTACGCCTCGGAGTCGTTCACGACCTTCGCCTCCATCACCTTGTCCTTATTTTCCCCGCCGAGCGTCACCGGGTGGGCCGCGCCGATGTTGGTGCCGGGCGCCATGGCGAGGATGTCCGCGGCAAGCGCGATGACGGCGCCGGCCGAAGCGGCGCGGGCGCCGGACGGCGTCACGTAGACGGCAACCGGGACCGGGCTGGCGAAGATCGCCTGTACCGCGTCGCGCATGGCGGTGTCGAGTCCTCCCGGCGTGTCCAGTTCCACCAGGAGCAGCCGGTCCCCGCGTTTCGCCGCCCCCTCCAGGTTCTTCTTCAGGAAGCTCGCCGTCACCGGGTTGATGGTGCCGCGCGCCTGGATAACGGAGACCTGCGCCTGTTGTCCCCGGAGCGAAAGGGGAAACACGAGTAGCAGGACCAGCAGGACAAGCAATCTCATCGTGCACCTCCATTGCAAACGAAAGGAGTGTTCTGCCGAGGGGTCGTCCCATCCCCTCGCCCTCCGGGAGAGGGTGGCCGAAGGCCGGGTGAGGGCGTTGCCACGAAGTGAAAAGGGTACCCCGACATTGCAGAACGCCAACGCCCTCACCCCGACCCTCTCCCGGAGGGCGAGGGGGAGTTTGCGTTCGGCGGCAAAGTAGGCGAAGCCCCCTCATCTGCAGGAGCTTGCATCAGTACGGGAAGTCCCCCTTTAACAAAGGGAGATTTAGGGGGATTTGAAGCAGGTGCGAGCCAGGAGAAATCCCCCCGCCCCCCTTTTCCAAAGGGGGAAGTCGATGAGCAGTTGGCGGAAGATTATTGCGAATCAGGATCGTCAATCGTCGAAAATCGTCGTCAATTGTCAATTGTCAATTGTCAATTGCTAGGCGCCGGCGCCGGCGCCGGCGCTCACGGCTGGGGCAAAGGGTGGGAGACGTACTGATCGGGGTAGACCTCGGCTATCTGGTGGAAAGACTCAAGGCAGCATTCGAAGAACACCTCGACAAGTTCCGGGTCGAACTGCCTCCCCGCCTCTTCCTTGATCGTTTCGAGCACCTTGTCATGGTCCCAGGCATCCTTGTAGCACCTGCTGCAGGAAAGCGCGTCGTAGACGTCGGCGAGGGCGACGATCCTCCCGAAAAGCGGGATCTCCTCCCCACGCTTCCCCCGCGCCTTCCCCTCCCCGGCCTCGAAGCCCGGCAGCGGCTCATGGGTGCGGGGATCGACATGCCCGGGATAGCCGTTGCCGTCCCAGCGCTCATGGTGGTTCAGTATAACCATCGCCGCCGACTCGTCAAAGTCCGAGTAGATGTCGGCGAAGAGATCGGCGCCGTACAGCGTGTGCTTCTTCATGGCGTCGAATTCCTCCGGGGTGAAGCGCCCGGGTTTCTTCAGGATGGTGTCCGAGATGGCGACCTTCCCCACGTCGTGCAGCATCGCCGCCATGCGGAGCACGTCGCGGTTCTTGTCGATCTCGAGCTGCGTCAGCCCGGTCCTGCCGGCCCATGCCTCGTAGAGCGCCACGGCGTATGCGGCAACCCGGTTCACGTGCGGGCCGGTCTCCTTGGGATCGCGCATCTCCGCCATCCTGTTCATGCGCAGGATGATCTCGCGGGTCATCTTGGCGCGCTCGACGGCGGTGGCGGCGTTGTTGGCGAAGTAGGTGATGATCTGGTCGTTCTTCTGGGCGAACGGGACCAGGTTGCCGTCCTCGTCCCTGGCGTTTATCAGCTGCAGCACGCCGATGGCGTCGTTTCTGGAGTTCTTCAGCGGGAAGGTGAGCATGGAATGGGTATGGTACCCGGTCAGCTCGTCGTAGCGGCGGTTGAAGGAGAAGGGATAGACGGCGGATATCTCCGCCACGTCCGGGATGTTCAGGATGTTCCCGTTCGAGCAGACGTAACCGGCGATCGAGCTGTAGTCGATCGGCACCGTAAAGGTGGAATAAGGGAGTTTTCTGCCCGGCGGCAGTTGCCTCTGCAAGGTGTCGTTCTGGGCATAACTGAACTTGAGCTGCTGCCCCTCCCGGACATAGATCGAGCCGGCATCGCAGTTAGTGAAGGAGCGCGCCTCGCTGAGGATCTTCTCCAGCAGCAGGTCGATGTCCTTGATCTGCGAGATCTCGAAGCCGAGATGAAGAACCTTCATCAACATTTCATCATACCGGTCCATGACAACCGCCCTCTCAACCATCCAGTTTTGGCCCTGCGGATTTGACATTCTTTCACTAAAAAACACATTTGGCAAGCGTCATACAGTGATTTGTGACTGGGAGACCCTCCCTCACTCTCCCCTCTTCGTCATCAATGGTCCACAGCTACAGTACTTTCGCGCGCTTTTCCCACCCGTTCCCAAGCTCCCGCCCGGGAACGAGCGATACCGCTCCTCCCCCGGAGGGGGCCGCGCGATACAGCTCCTCCCCCCGGAGGGGGGAGGTCGGGAGGGGGGAAGGTCCGCGTCCGGCCAGCAGGTCAGGGCGAACATCAGCAGGCTTGCCCCCTCCCCAACCCTCCCCCTCCGGGGGAGGGGGATCGGACGGCCTTTCTTCGCGTTCTCCGCGTAACCGCTTTTCGGTTTCATGCCTCGAAAAAAACCCGTTGACAACAGCGGCGAAAGGATATAGTTTAACATCAATCTATACGACGTTGATTTTTTCAACGGGGAGAAAGACGTGAAGCCGGAGAGCAGATCATACCGTTGCCTCAACACCTACACGAAGCTGATGCGCGCAGCCGAGTCCGTCACCGCCAGGGTAAGCCGCAAAATGGCGGAGCACGACCTCACCATCAGCCAGTTCGGGGTGTTGGAGGCCCTGCTCCACAAGGGGGCGATGTGCCAGCGCGATGTGGCGGCGAAGATCCTGAAGAGCACCGGCAACATCACCCTGGTCGTCGACAACCTGGAGAAACAGGGACTGGTCAGGCGCGAGCGCTCCGTCGAGGACCGCCGCTACTACTCGATCGTCCTCACCGAGACCGGCAGGGAACTGGCCGGGAAGGCGTTCGCCCAGATCGAGGCAGCCATCATCTCCGAGATGGGCACGCTCACCGAGGAGGAACAGGAAACACTGGGACAGCTGTGCAAAAAACTGGGATTAAGGGAGGGGAAGAAATAACGAAGACATAAACGACTTTTTTTTGGGGCAATAGTTCAACATCAAAACATATCAACTAAAATCAATTTGCAAACAGCAAAAGGAGAATGATCATGAAAAAGTTACTGACATCCGTCGCCGCCGCAGCACTGCTGTCGCTCCCCCTCCTCTCCTTCGCCGCCAACTACGACATCGACCCGGACCACTCCAGCGTCGGGTTCAAGGTCCGCCACATGATGGTGTCCAACGTGACGGGTAGTTTCGAAAAACACAGCGGCGTGGTCGAGATCAACGACAAGGAGATCGCCAAGTCGAAGGTTTCCGTCACCATCGACGCCGCCTCGGTCAACACCAATATGGCCAAGCGCGACGCGCACCTCAAAAGCGCCGACTTTTTCGACGTAGCCAAGTACCCGACCATAACCTTCGTCTCCAGGAAGGTCGCCAAGTCAGGGAAGGGAAAACTGAAAGTGACCGGCGATCTCACCCTGCACGGCGTGACCAGGCAGGTGGTGCTCGATGTGGAAGGTCCGACCAGGGAGAGCAAGGACCCGTGGGGCAACCTGAGAAGCGGCGTCGTCGCCAGCACCAAGATCAACCGGAAGGATTTCGGCCTGGTCTACAACGCGGCCCTTGAGACCGGCGGAGTCGCGGTCGGCGAAGAGGTGGCGATCAACCTCGAGATAGAGATGATCAAGGCGAAACCATAAAACCTCCCCCCTTTGTCGAAGGGGGACTTCCCGCTGCACCGATGCTTTTTGTGACGCGCCTGCTCGATGGCATAACGAGCAGGCGCGTCTCTTTTTGTCCGGCATTATCTGGCAAAGACCATGAGTTGAACTGTATCTGAAATACGACGGCATGGCATAGACAAAGTCATTTGACGACCCATCCCCGCTCCGATACACTTTCGCGATAAACCTCGACTCTCTTTACCCTTGTACCGCATATTCGAAGAGCCGCGCAGACATCGCAAAGCGGCACCGAAGACCAGAGAACCGCCTTTCATGCTCCTACAGACAAATCACGAAGAGGATTTCCCGATGTCCCCTGCCGATCTGTGTCAACAACTGTTGAACGCCATGATCAACGCCGATCGCGCCGGCGCCGCGGATATCGTTTCCGAAGCCCTCGCCTGCGGATTCGCTCCCGCGCAGGTCATCTCGGACATACTCGACCCGGCCATCATCCGGCTCGGGAAGATGTGGGAAGAGGAAACCATGTCCCTGGCACAGAACTTCGTCGCCTCCAAGATCGCCGAGGACACCCTGATCTCCTGCCTCCCCGACCTCGGAACGAAGGAGAGCCACAAGGGGAAGGCCGTAATCGGAAACATCGAGGACGACTTTCACAGCCTGGGCCGAAGGACCATGGGACTGTTCCTCAAGGCCGCAGGCTGGGATGTCATAGACCTGGGTAACGACGTCCCGGCCGAGCAGTTCCTGGAAAAGGCGCTGGAGGTCGGGGCGAGCGTCATTGGCGCCTCGGCCATGATGCAGACCACCGCGTTGAACATCAGAAAACTGCGCGAACTCATCGACAGGGAGGGGCTGCAGAACCACCTGAAGCTGGCGGTGGGAGGAGCGGTGTTCAACTGGCGCCCGGAACTGGTCTCGGAGGTAGGCGGCGACGGCACCGCCCGAAACGCCATCGGGGCCGACGAGCTCTTCACCCGGCTCCAGGCCGAGGTGAAGGGACCGGGGGCGCCATGAACTCCTACCAGCGCGTCATGAACACCCTTTCCGGGCGGCCGGTCGACCGCGTACCCGCCTTCGCCATCCTGGGAGCCTACGGAGCCAACCTCACAGGGTGCGACCTGCGCACCCTGTACAGCGATGCAGGCGCCTATCTGCAGGCGCAGCAGGCGCTCCAGTCGAGCTTCGGCTTCGACCTGGTGCTGGCGCCGTTCGACTTCAGCGCCATCGCGGAAGCCTTCGGCGGGGAGACCGTCTGGAGCGGCCTGCAGACTCCCAACATGCGGAGGCCCGCGGCGCCGACCGTGGCCCGGGCGCTCGACCTGCGACTCCCCGGCCCCGGGGACGGGCGGCTTTCGTTCATCCTGGAGGCTACCCGAGCGCTGGCGCAGCTTTACCAGGAAAGGGTCCCGGTCATCGCGGTGCTGCCGGGTCCGGGGATCCTGCCGTCGCTTTTGGTCGGCCTCGACCTCTGGATGGAAACGGTGCTGTTCGAGCCGGGGGCGGCCCGAAACCTCCTGAGCTACAGCGGGGATTTCCTCGTCGCCTTGGGGAACGCCCTCGTGGAGGCGGGCGCCGACTGCCTGGTGTTCACCGAAGGGATGGCATGCGCCGAGATCGCCCCGCGCGCGCTGTTCGTCGATGCCGTCCTCCCCCACCTGCGGGAAATCCTGGCCCGGATCGACGGTCCCAAGATCATAAGCAGCACGGGCGGGAGCATCAACCAGACGCTCGACCTCCTTCCAGGCATCCCCGGCGTCGTCGGCGCCGTCGCCGGTTCCAGGGACGACCTGGTCGAATCGAGGCGCCTGGTCGGTCCGCATTTCAACCTCCTCGGCAACCTGGACAACCTGGCCTTCGCCTCGGTCGGCGCCGAGGAGATGCAGCAGATGAGCCTGGACTGCCTGCAGGCCGCCGCCCACGGCGGCCATTTCATACTGGCCAACTCGGGAGGCGACATCCCGCAGGCCACTCCTGCGGAAAACCTGCTGGCGATGCACGGGGCCGCCGTCCGCTACCCGGCAACAGGGAGGCTCCAATGAATCGTGAAACCTTGTGGCTCAGCTGCGGAGTTGTCAGGGACGAGTTGCTGCAGCTGCACCGCCAGGGGCTGATCTCGGGTTCGCTTTTGTTCCTGGACTCGATGCTGCACATGAATCCGCCCAACCTGGAAGCGGAGCTGCAGGCCGAACTGCGGCGACAGTCGAACGAAGAACGCCTCATCGTGCTCGTTTACGGCGACTGCTCGCCGGGTATGCTCGACCTGGTGCGGCGGTTCAAGGCGGGAAGGATCGACGCCATCAACTGCGCCCAGTTCCTGGTCGGCAGGGAGCGCTACCGGGAACTGATGCGGGAGGAGGCTTTCCTGGTCCTGCCGGAATGGGCGCGGCGCTGGAAGCACGTCATGGGACACGAACTGGGGCTGAGCAGGCCGGTGGCAAGGGAACTCATGGGCGAGAACCGCGGCGCGCTGGTCTACCTGGACACCGGGATTACCCCGGCGCCGAGGGAGGAACTGGCCGAATTTTCCGAGTATACCGGGCTTCCCTGGCGGGTGGAGGCTGTGACGCTGGAGCCCGCCCTGGCAGAGCTGCTCAAGGCGCAGGCCAGGGCGATGGCGGCGCGCCCCCGGGAGGAGTCGATTTGAACAGCCGGAAAGATCCCGGATTTTCCCCAGCCGCCCAGCTGATGGCCGTCGAGGTCATCTCGGAACTGCTGGTCTCGTCTTCGCCCCAAAGGCTGGGAGAGGTGCTGACCGAGCACCTGCGCGAGCTCACCGGGGCGAGGACCGTGATGGTGCTTGCCCACAGCGACAACCCTTCCGTGGCGCACGAGCTTTTGAACGTCAGCCCGGCGCGACGCGCCGCCCTCTTCACCCCGGAGGAGCTCAACCTTTTCTGCTACAGGAGTACCCCGGAGGAAATCCCCCTTCTTCCCGAGGAACTCCCGCAGGGGCATCCGCTCTTGCCCCCTTTGCAGCGCGCCGGAATCCAGTCGATGGTGCGCTACAAGCTCTGCGTCGGCGGCGAATTGGTCGGCCTGCTCCTTTTGTTCGACCTGCACACCCTGCAGCGCATCTACGAAACGACGCAGGCGATCGCCCTGCTGGCGCCCCCCATCGCCCTCGCCCTCAAAAACGCCATCGCCTTCCGTATGATCGAAGAGCAGGCCCAGGAGCTGGAGCAACGGGTGGAGGAGCGCACGGCCGAGCTGCGCGAAGCCCAGGCGCTTTTGCAGATAGCGGTGGCCAACTCCCCCTTCCCCACCATGATCCATGACGAGGAAGACCGGGTGCTCCTGCTGAGCACCGGCTGGACCAGGCTGTCGGGTTACACCATCGACGACATCCCGACGCTGAGCGACTGGACGGAGAAGGCCTACGGGGAGCGGACCGGGGTCGAGAAACAGTACATCGACAACCTCTTTTCCATCGACCAGACCCGGTACAACGGGGAATGGGTCGTCACGGCGAAGGACGGCTCCAAGAGGGTCTGGGATTTCCAGACCACGCCGCTTGGGAGGGTGAACAAGGGGAAGCGGGTCCTTTTGAGCATCGCCACCGACATAACGGAGAGCAAGCGGGCGAAGGAGGAGACGAGCCGGCTGGAGGCCCAGCTCCTGCAGGCGCAGAAGCTTGAGTCGATCGGCCGGTTGGCGGGAGGGGTGGCCCACGATTTCAACAACATGCTGAGCGTGATCCTGGGGCACGCGAACCTGGCCCTGATGGACATGGAACCCGGGGACAGGCTCCAGGCAGGGCTTGAGGAGATCCGCATGGCGGCGGAACGATCGGCCGACCTCACCCGGCAGCTGCTCGCCTTCGCCCGCAAGCAGACCGCCTCTCCCAAGGTGCTGGACCTGAACGAGACGGTGGGAAACATGCTGAAGATGCTGCAACGGCTGATCGGCGAGAGGATCAAGCTGGTCTGGAAACCGCACGCGGGCCTTTGGCCGGTGCTGGTCGATCCGTCGCAGATCGACCAGATCCTCGCCAACCTGTGCGTCAACTCGCGCGACTGCATCGCCGACATCGGCACCATAACCATAGAGACGGGGAACAGCCTCATCGACGAGAGCCGCTGCGCGCCGCACGAGGGGTTCGCGCCAGGGGAGTACGTCCGCGTCAGCATCAGCGACGACGGCTGCGGCATGGACGAGGAGACCCTCTCCCACATCTTCGAGCCGTTCTTCACCACCAAGGAGGTGGGCGCCGGGACCGGCCTGGGGCTGGCGACCGTCTACGGGGTGGTGAAGCAGAATGAGGGGAGCATCAGCGTGAGCAGCAGGCCGGGGATCGGGACCACCTTCGCCATCTACCTGCCGCGCCGGCACGGCAATGCCCCGCCCCCCGCACCAGAGCCCTGCGCCCTTCCGGCCGCACGCGGGAAGGAAACCATCCTCCTGGTGGAGGACGAGGCGGCGATACTGAGCATCGTCGAGATGATGCTCGTCCGCCAGGGGTACCGGGTACTTTCGGCGCACACGCCGGGCGAGGCGATCCAGCTGGCGCGGGAGCACTCCGGGGAGATCCGCCTGCTGATAACGGACGTGGTCATGCCGGAGATGAACGGCCGGGACCTGGCGAAAAGCCTTCTCTCCCTCTATCCGAACCTGAAGCGACTGTTCATGTCCGGCTACACCGCCAATGTCATAGCGCACCACGGCGTGCTCGACGAGGGGGTGCATTTCATCCAGAAGCCGTTCTCGGTGTCCGAGTTCGCCGCCAAGGTGCGTGCGGCGCTTGAGTAGAGCGTCCTGAAAGCAGTTACGCAGAGAACGCTGAGAACTGCCGCGGGGTACGCGGGGAAAGCTAAGGCACGAATTTGGTTTTCACCCAAAAGCATTTCCAATTTTTTGCAGTTATCCCCTGCATCCCCTTCATCACAGTTAAACGCCTTTGGCCTGCTTTCACTTTGCGTCTTAGCGGCTTTGCGTGAGACGCATTTGATTCGACTATTTGGCTTTACCCCAAAAAGCTTCTCTCCGCGTCCTCCGCGATAAGGCTTTGAGCCTAAAAGCTGTTACGCAGAGAACGCTGGGAACTGCCGCGGGGTACGCGGGGAAAGCTAAGGCACGAATTTGGTTTTCACCCCAAAGCATTTCCAGTTTTTTGCAGTTATCCCCTGCATCCCCTTCATCCAAGTTAAACGCCTTTGACCTGTTTTTCTCTTTGCGTCTTAGCGGCTTTGCGTGAAACGCTTCTCTCCGCGTCCTCCGCGTAAAAGGCTTCTGACTTTGGTTGACGTCAAGCTGCGGCGGACTAGAATTACCGGCGTGGCAAATCAAAAATGAAATCGGAGGTTATCTATGAAGATATCGAAGCTGCCGGCTATCTGCGCCTGCCTCTGCCTCATCGCCGGCGTCGCGCAGGCAAAAAGCCATGGGATGCAGGCGCATGCCGACATTCGGGACGCGAACGGGAAGAGCATAGGGACGGCGACCCTTACCGAGCAAAAGGACGGGGTCAAGGTGAAGGTGAAGGTTTCCGGGCTTCTTCCCGGCAGACACGGCTTTCACATCCACGAAACCGGCACCTGCACCCCCCCGGATTTCAAGTCCGCAGGAGGACACTTCAACCCCTTCAAAAAGCATCACGGCATGGAGAACCCTGCCGGCAAGCATGCGGGGGACTTCCCGAACCTGGAGGTGAAGGAGGACGGCACGGCGCAGGCGACGGTGATCGCCACCGGCGCAACGCTGAAGAAGGGGCCGGCTTCGCTGCTCAAACCTGGCGCCACCGCCATAGTCATCCACGCCGATCCCGATGACAACATGAGCGACCCCGCCGGCAACGCCGGCGCCCGTATCGCCTGCGGCGTAATAGAAAGCGGCAAGTGACGCCCCGCTAAAAAGCCCCGCCGGGTCACCCTAGCCGGTCACTTAACATGTCGATAATCCAGCAAAAAACCAAAGAGCCTCCCGATGGTCGGGGAGGCTCTTTGATTGAGGCGTAATTTGGATATTCGTAGCTTATCCGAATGTCCGCACGAGAATCACCTCGCCTGGCCGCCGCTCCACGACTGCAGTTTTCTTCAGATAGTCGTAGGTGTAAGTCAGGTAGCAGTTCACCCTGGGATCGCTCAGGATCTTCGGGGTAAAGGCTACCACGTTGGTACCGGAGTATCGGGCCGATGGCGCCAACAGCCCGGAGTGCTCTTTATGGACTCGTTCAGCGATTTGCTGGGTCAGAGCGTAGCTGTCTGAAATCAGGTCCGGATATCTCTTTTCCTTGCCTACCAAGTCGATAAGGATCGCACGCGTTTTCACCAGGTAGACGGCCCTTTCCCTCTTCAGGATACCTGTGAGACCCTCTATCTTCGATTCTTCCCTCACGGTGTGGTAAAGGGTTTCGTATATCGTCGTTTCGAGATCCAGAGCACCGTACCAGACCCCGAAGGACCCATTGCCATACCGGGACAGGAGGTACGGTTCGTTGGTGAAGGGGTAGTCCACGGCAGTGGTGTAGTGGAATCCTCTTTCGATGAGTCCCAAGGGGGCGTTTGACTTGACCCGGGCCTCTGCGGCGATCGCGTACTGAGTCGCTCCCTCCTCAACTGTCAGGTCGTCAAACAGATCCTGCGATTCACGCAGGGACACCATATTCCGGAAGACGTCATCGTCAAAGTCCCTGACCTTATCGAACAGAGCCTTCACTAAAGCCCCCTGTAGTAGTCGAGGTAGCGAGAGACACGGGCCAGGCCGATGATCCCCTGCTCCTTCATCACGTCCAGTGGCCGCAGATTACCAAAGGCTTCGTTGCGGCGATTTACCCAGGAGTAACGAATCTCGGGGTTCTGCGGATACAAGAGCCGGAGTGCTTTGTGGATCGCCAGGAGCCACCCGACGCGGTCCAGAGTATCGCGTCCTTCCGGCAGCGCGTCACCTTTAGCGTACCGAGCCAAGAGGGAACGGCTCTTTACACTCAACCCGAGCAGTTCAAGCTGATCGGCGGTGGGAATCTCCCAAAGCTGGAACAGCTTTATCACCATCTTCGCCAAAGCGGAGCGCCCCTCGGGGCTTCGGAAATCGTTGGACCTTTGTTGGATCGCGCTGGCAGGCATGGCTTGGCCCTCCTTTGTGTTTAATAGTAAACATACAATGTCCACTATGCAACAAAAATTAAGGCCAGATTGATGCGGAAGCTGTTACGCAGAGTACGCGGAGAACTGCCGCGGAGAACGCGGGGAAATCAAAGGCACGAATTTGATTTTTCCCCCCAAAGCATTTCCAGTTTTTTGCATTTATCCCCCGCATCCCCTTCATCCCAGTTAAACGCCTTTGGCCTGTTTTTCTCTTTGCGTCTTAGCGGCTTTGCGTGAGAGCTTTTGGATTTGCTTTACCCCAAAAAGCTTCTCTCCGCGTACCCCGCGAGACCTCCGCGTCCTCCGCGATAAGGCTTTGAGCCTGAAAGCTGTTCCGCTGAGAACGCAGAGAAAGCAAAGACACAGCTTAAGAGCCGCTTCCGGTGAGGCGCGTGATCACGTCGGCATGCGACGGGTACAGGCGCAGCAGTTCCTCCCTCTCCCCCATCTCGAAGTCGGCGAAGTCGAAGCCGGGTGAGACCGTGCAGCCGACCAGGGCATACTCCCCCTCGCCGGACAGTTCGGCGCCGAACCAGCACCCCGCCGGCACCGCCCCCTGGAACGTCTCGCCGCGGGCGAGGTCGGAGCCGAGGAGCAGCTTCGAGTAATCCCCATCCGGGGAGATGACGTGAACGGTCAGGGAAGCGCCGGCGTAGAAGTGCCACAACTCGTCCGACTTGATCCGGTGCAGGCGGGAGACGTCCTGCCGTCCCAGGAGGAAGTAGATAGAGGTGCAAAACGAACGGGGACCGCCGAAGCGTTCAGGCAGGCCCGCCGCGGGTGCGGCTTCGGGGGAGCGGTAACACTCGCGGTACCAGCCCCCTTCCGGGTGGCGGGACAGCCCCAGGCGGCCCACCAGCATTTCAGCAGACAATCGAGACACAATAAGCTCCTTAAAAGACAAAAGCAGTTACGCAGAGAACGCAGAGAACTGCCGCAGAGTACGCGAGGAAAGCTAAGGACATTTTGGTTTCACCCCAATCCCCTTCATCCCAGTTAACGCCTTTGACCTGCTTTCACTTTGCGTCTTAGCGGCTTTGCGTGAGAGCTTTCGGATTTGCTTTACCCCAAAAAGCTTCTCTCCGCGTACTCCGCGAAACCTCCGCGTCCTCTGTGATAAGGCTTTTAAAGCAGTTACGCAGAGAACGCTGAGAACTGCCGCAGAGTAAAAACTCCCCCTTCAAGGGGGAGGACAGGAGGGGGATGGGTATGCTCTGATGAATCCCCAATTGACAGGTAAAGTTAACGCATATAATATAGTGCTGAATATGACACCAAATAACATGAGGTATGCTATGCCCATCAGTCTAGCAGAAGACATTCGCTCGGTTACCGATCTAAAGGCGATGAACCTTGGCCGCCTGTTGTCTGAGGCAGAAGCTCAGGTTTCCGGTGGTCAGACTCGCTCGGCGCGCGCTTTCCTGAAAGAATTCAAGAATGGCCGTAAGCTATAACGTCGAGATTACCCAGATTGCCGAACGCGATGTTATCTCATATACTGCGTGTCATCCACGGCGCTCGCCTACTAGATTCATCCTGCTTTGAGACTGAATGAAGCTTCTCTCCGCGTACTCCGCGATAAGGCTTTTAAAGCAGTTACGCAGAGAACGCTGAGAACTGCCGCAGAGTACGCGAGGAAAGCTAAGGACATTTTGGTTTCACCCCAAAGCATTTCCTGTTTTTTGCCTTTATCCCCTGCATCCCCTTCATCCCAGTTAAACGCCTTTGGCCTGCTTTCACTTTGCGTCTTAGCGGCTTTGCGTGAGAGCTTTCGGATTTGCCTTACCCCAAAAAGCTTTTCTCCGCGTCCTCCGCGAACCTCCGCGTCCTCTGCGATAAGGCTTTTAACGTTTTTAAGGCTTTGGATTGTTTCCCCCCGCCACGAACTCCCAGAAAAGGATGTCATTTTCCAGAATGTGGTGGGTGATCCACTCAACCAGGAAGGTGATCGTTTCGACGGAGAGGTCCTGCTTCCCGTGATGGAAATCCAGCTGGATGCCCACCACCTTCTCCACGAAGAGGGCATGCTCCAGCCGGTGCGCCTGAAGCCCCGGGTAGCCTTTTTCCTCCATCGCCTTTTCCTCGGTGTAGAAGTGGTAGGTGGCGTAATTGATCAGCTCGTGCAGCACCGCGCCGAGGCGCTCCGCCGAGGCCCCGCTGATGAAATCGTCATAAAAGCCGTTCAACAACTCCACCAGGCGTCTGTGGTGCTTGTCTATCATCTCGTCATGCAACGAAAACCTGTCTTCCCACTCGATCAAGGGCATAGCGTACTCCCGCCGGAAGTGCTCGCAAAGACTCTAATTAGCTCAGGACTGCGACGTTCCCAATCATACTGTTCCCGTTATTTCTGTCAAGCCGGAGGGCAACGGCTTTTAAAGCAGTTACGCAGAGCACGCCGAGAACTGCCGCGGGGTACGCGAGGAAATCAAAGGCTCGAAACGTTTAAGGCTTTCGGATTTGCTTTACCCCAAAAAGCTTCTCTCCGCGTCCTCTGCGAAACCTCAGCGTACTCTGCGATAAGGCTTTTAAAGCAGTTACGCAGAGAACGCTGAGAACTGCCGCGGAGTACGCGGGGAAATCTAAGGCACGAATTTGGTTTTTCACCCCAAAGCATTCCCTGTTTTTTGCAGTTTCCCTTTTCTCTTTGCGTCTTAGCGGCTTTGCGTGAAACGCATTTGATTCGACTATTTGGCTTTACCCCAAAAAGCTTCTCTCCGCGTCCTCCGCGAAACCTCCGCGTACTCCGCGATAAGGCTTTTAAAGCATTTGACTGCCACGCTAGCTAGTGCTAGCATCTGCAACAAGGAGGAAGCCACCATGTCGAGACAACTTAACTTGCGGGTAAGCGACGAGTTCGCGGAGCGGCTGGAAAGACTGGCGCGCAGAGTGGGACGCCCAATGGCCGCCGTACTTGAGTCAGTCGGAACGCCCGCCATCGAAGCGGCTGAAGCTGACGCGCAGTTTGAGGCGGACGCGCTCGCCGCTTGGGAGGAGTACCAACTGAATGGCGTG
>Ga0209212_1001779_pt1 | contig 33285 bp, 34 predicted proteins | sample RifGroC2_FD_183996 | JGI IMG/M metagenome (GOLD analysis project Ga0209212, IMG submission 183996) | Groundwater microbial communities from Rifle, Colorado, USA - Groundwater C2 (SPAdes) (version 2) | ecosystem: Environmental > Aquatic > Deep subsurface > Groundwater | place: Rifle, Colorado...
GGAACAAGACGGCTTAATCAAGGTCTGTCTAGGTTTGACAACCATTGAGGAGGTTAAGCGCGTCATGCAAACTTAAATCTATGTCTTTCTACAAATACAAAATAGTTAACAAAGACTACGACAAGGAGGCCGGCATTATGGAAGCGGCTACCCAGAAGCAGGTGGAAAATGTTTTGCAGGGTCGTGGCTACCAGATTATTTCCATTAGGAAATCTTGGAGTGACCAGATTTTCCGTTATTATTTTAATCAAGCTTTTAATCGGGTCAAACCTAAGGATCTAGTTTTGTTTTTCCGTCAGTTTGCTGTCTTAATTTCCGCCAGCATTACTTTAATCCAATCTTTGCGCATTTTGTCGGAACAAACTGAGAATCCCAGCATGCGCGCTATTCTAGTGGAAATCTCCAATGATGTGGATACTGGTGAGCGCTTGTCCGAAGCTCTAGCCAAACACAAGGTTTTCCATGAGTTTCATATTAGTGTTATTCAGTCGGGTGAAAAATCCGGTAAGCTGGACGAGTCTTTAAATTATTTAGCTGATGAAGAAGAAAAGAATTATGACATTGTTAAAAAATTAAAGAATGCCATGATGTATCCGGCCATTGTGGTCTCAGCCATGATCGTGGTTGGTATTCTGATGATGATCTTTGTCATTCCCAAGCTTGTGGATATCTTTGATGAAGTCGGCGGGGAACTGCCCATCATGACCAAGATATTAATTGGTGTCTCTGATTTTTTTGTTAACTTTTGGTGGTTAGCCATCTTAATCGTCATTGGTGTCGCTATGCTGATTCATTTGTTTATTCAGAAACCCCTGGGTCGTAGACAGATTGATTACTTAGCTCTCCGTTTACCAGTCTTTGGTGATATCATCAGACATATCAATATTATCCACTTTGCCCGTTCCATGAGCACCTTGATTACGGGAGGGGTAACCATTACCAACAGCTTGAAAATTACCCGTGGTATAGTCACCAATTCCGTGTTTAAAGAGTTAATTAACCGCACTATCATTGAGGTTGAGCAGGGTAATTCCATTTCCACTGTTTTTTTGAACAGCAAAGAAGTTCCTATGATGGTGCCCAAAATGATGATCGTTGGTGAGAAAACTGGTAAGCTGGATTTCGTTTTGGAGCGCCTCAATGCTTTCTACAGCAAAGAACTGGAAAATACTTTGGACAATTTAATGGTTTTGCTAGAGCCCATCATCATGATTATCATGGGCGTGGCTGTTGGTTTGATGGCTGCGGCCATTGTTTTGCCGATGTACAGTTTGACCAGTCAGTTCTAGAAAAAAAATATTGTTCATTTACTTGTGGCCATTTTCAGAATGTGCTATGATATAAATAGTCGAATAGAGGGGGTGTTGCCCGATAGTTTTTGGGCATACCAAAAAAGCTTGGGCAACCTTCTCTAAAATTAATAAATTATAAGTTGAAAATTTATGTTTGCAAACATTAAAACAACTAGGAAAGGGGGTGAGAATATGAATCGCAAAGGTTTTACTTTAGTTGAATTATTAGTCGTTATTGTGATTATCGGTATTCTCGCAACCCTAGCTACCGTAGCTTTGGGCAGTGCTAGATTAAAAGCCCGCGATGCCAGACGTATTTCTGACATCAAGCAGATCCAAACAGCTTTGGAACTGTATTATAATGACATGCAACGCTATCCGACTACCAGTGAATTCACTCTTAGCTCAGCTCTAAACAATGGTAGCGGTGTCGTCTATATGGCCAGTATCCCAGCAGAAACCGCCGCAGCTGATTGCGCAACTGGTGGCTATACGAACTATGCATATTTGCCTAGACAAGCAGATGGCGACCCAGCTACCGGTCCCAGTGATACCGTATCCTACTCTATTCAGTATTGTTTAGGCGGACAGACTGGAGATATAGCGGCTGGTTTACATACTGCCAGTACTCAAGGTATTGAATAATCCAGACTTTTTTAAAAGCAGGTTGTTAAAAACAGCCTGCTTTTTTTGTTTGCTAATTTTTGTTTAGCCTTGTATGATATAGCTATATGTTTAAGTTAGTAAAATTAAGCAAATTGCCGTTTAATAAAATAGCTCATTGGCTAATTTTAGTTATGGTTTGTATTCTGCCCATAGTAGTGGATTTTAGTTTTCAGACCAATAATATTTTTGAATTGCCCAAAGCTATTATTTTCCGTACTTTGTTATATCTATTACTCTTAACTTATTTAGCCCAATTAATTGTCAGTCGCACCAGACCGTTATGGGGTAAATGGCTCTGGCCGTTATTAGCCATTGTTTTATTACTGATTATTAATATTTTTGTGTCCTTAGCCCCTAGCGCTAGTTGGTGGGGGGTGTATTTCCGTCAGCAAGGCTTGTTTATGCTTCTCCATTATTTATTATTCTTTTGGTTGGTGTTGCAACAACCTTATGGCCGTCAGCAATATCGACAGCTGGTGTTAACTATTTTGTTAAGCTCAACTGTAGTTTGCTTATATGGTTTAATTCAGTTTTTAGGCTTGGATCCTTGGCGCTGGAGTGAAACTTCTGCCCGTATTTTTTCCACTTTGGGCCAACCTAATTTCTTTGGCTATTATTTATTATTAGTTATACCTCTGACCGTTTGGAGCCTATATTATCTAACTCGCAATTTTTTAACTCGATTTGCCCTGCTTCTTTTGCTGTTGGCTCAACTAAGCTGTTTATTTTTAACAGCCAGTCGCGGTGCTTGGGTTGGTTTAGCTGGCGCGACTGCTGTTTGGCTGCTGTTTGGCTTGTATCAGAAAGGCAGTAAAAAAATATTGATAATTGTTTTTTGTTTAGGTTTAATATTGTTTGGTGGTTTAGTGTTAGCTGGACGTTGGCAGATTATGCCGACAGCGGATAATTTCTATTTAAGGCGTTTGCAAAGCATTACGGACTGGCACAGTCCGACTGTTCGTCTGCGTGTTCTGTATTGGCGGGCGACGGCTGATATCGCTGATCAGGCTAATTGGCCACAATGTTTGTTAGGCTTTGGTAAAGATACCCAGCGCAATGTTTTTGTCAGTCATTATGCTCCGCAGTGGGGTTTGCTGGAAAAAGTTAATACTTTACCGGATCGGGCTCACAATATCTTATTTGATCACTGGCTGGAGTTCGGTTGGTTGGGTTTGTTAGCTTGGCTGGTTTTCTGGAGCTATTATTTGCATTTAGGTTTTAAAACCACTACTGCCTTACAAGTTAATCAGGAACGATTGTGGCTAATCAGAGCTTTGCTAATAGCCCTCTTAAGTAGCGGTTTGGCCAATCTCTTTGGTTTTCCTTTAGTTACTCATTCTGTCTATCATTATCTATTTTTAGGCTTGCTGGTTAATTTTAGTCTACAGGCTTGGCCAGTCAAGAAGTTGCGTCAGTTCATCAGGCCAAGGGTGGCTTGGCTATTGTGGTCAGTCTTGGCAGTATTTTTTCTCTTTTGTATATTTTTCTTTAATTGGCGCTTCTTATTAGCCGACTATTATTACGGTCAGGCGCGGCGTGATATCCAAAGTGGCGACTGCGTGGCTTTGCTGGATAATATGAACAAGATGGTGATAACCCATCCCGACCCTTTTTACAAAGAAATGTATGTTGATCGAGTAGTTAATTGTCTCGATCGAATTACCAGTCAATCGGACAAACTTAATTTAGCCAGCAATGTCATTGATCAGCTGGAAGCTATGGGCGACAAATCACAGATTTTTTATACTAGGGCTGTAGCAGCTCGCGCCTATTCCTTATTCGGCTATTTTATTCATCCCCAATATTATCCCGAGGCGGAAAAACTTTATCAGGAACTTATAGCTACCAGCCCCTACATGTATTTTGTTTATCAGGACTATGGCCGACAGCAAGTTTGGGCAGGCAATTATGAGGTAGCTAGACAGGTTTATATGCAAGGTTTAAGTATAACGCCATATTTGCCACCCAGCTATTTAAGTGTTTTTAGACCAGACGCTGTAGATGACTATTATTATTTTTATGTATTAATTGGCGACAGCTATGCTAAACAAAAGAACTGGACGTTAGCTCAAAGATATTATGAGCAGATTTTTCAGCAGTTACCCACCTATGTGCCAATTTATGGCAAGTTAGCTGAAATGGCTTATAATCAAGGTAAAAAAACTGAAGCCCTTAATTATTTATTGCGTGGCTATCGTTTAGAACCCAGTAATATGGAGTGGGGCTACAAATTAGCCTTGTTGTATCAGGAGCTGGGGAATCTGCCACAAGCTAAGCTTTATGCTGAGCAGGTTTTGTTAAGACAGCCTGATAATAAGTTAATTAAACAAATTTTAGAACAGCAGAATTAATAAAACGATCAACATGGTTATTACAATTGCCGATAAAATTAGAATCTTACTAAAGGCTTGGGGAATAATTAATTTATTGCCTAATTATCGGATGTGGCTTAAGCACTTATTCAATCCTATTGATGCTGTTCGTTATTTGGAATTCGGCTATTTGTATAAATTTTTAAATATTTATAGCTTGTCAAACTTAACTATTCTTGACATCGCTTCTCCTTACGTTATGGCTTATATTTTAGCCGATGATCATCAAGTACTGGTCACTAATATTGACGTCAGAGAAATCCAAAATTTTCCACGAACTGAAAAATTGAAATTTGAATCACAAAACGCCATATCATTGCCGTACAGCAACAATCAGTTTGATTTAGTCTATTCTATTAGTGTTATTGAGCATATTTATAGTAATTATCTGCAAGCAATAAGAGAAATGGTTAGAGTGACAAAAAATAATGGCTATATTTATTTGACTTTTCCTGTAAGTAAGCAATATATTGAAGAATGGCGAGCAGATGATGTATATGGTCATCAGTATAAGGAAAATGATCAAGCTTTTTTTCAATACAGATTTGATGCTAATCATATTGTTGATTTGTTAAGCCAGATTCAAAATATTAAAATAATTCATCAAGATATTTTTTGGGAAAAGATAGATGGTTCATATAATGTGATGATTAAATTTTTGGGTCTGCATATCAGAATAAAGCCGTTAAACTTGTTAAAAAATTCATTAATCAATTATTTATGCGGTTTTAGTCTGTTAAATAAATGGCCAGATGCTAATTTTAACAAGGCTAAAAATTTTGGTAATATGCATTTGATTATGAAAAAAATAATATAAAGTATTTATGATGACACAAATTACAAAGAGCAACAATCATGATCAAGGTGAAGGTGAATTATGGCAAAAAATTTTATTACGTCTGCGTATTATTTTTTTTGCAGCCTGGGGACATGATTGGCCAGAAATTATCTTTGCTCTTCAATCAGCGGCGATGCGACGTGGAGAAGACCTGATTGCTTTATTAACAAAACGTCAAATCGTGTCTCTGGATAAAACAACCAATTGTTTTTCTTTTTTACATTATAAGTTTTATTACAGTGGTAATTTTTTTGCCTCTATTTTAACAGACTTGGTTTCCATTTGGGGCTATAGTTATAAATACTTTTGGAAAAATTTTATTACTTTACGGCCAGGATTTTATGAAGGTCCTTATGAAAATAAATATTTTGCTATAAAGTCAGGAGACTATGTGGTAGATGCCGGTGCTAATATAGGTTTATTTTCCGCCTTAGCCAGTGAACAAGTCGGCCCCCAGGGCCATGTTTATGCGTGTGAACCAATAGCTAAAACTAGGGCTATTTTGATTAAAAATAAGACAATTAATAATTTATCTAATGTAGAGATTATCGCGACGGCTCTCGGTTCTAGTCAAGGACAGCAAACTTTTATAGCGGAAAATAATTTAGGCAATAGCTCTGGGTATTTTGTAGAGCAAAAACAATTGACTGGTAACTTGGAAACCGTAGTCGTTGATACTCTGGATAATTTAGTGGCCAGTGGTTTAATCACGAGGGTTGACTTTATTAAAGCCGATATTGAGGGTATGGAGCGAGAGTTGTTAGCTGGTGCGGCTCGTACTATTGAAAAATTTCACCCTAAACTGGCTCTCTGTATTTATCATCGTCCCGACGACAAAGAAGTTTTATCCAGCATGTTGTTGGCCATAGAACCTAATTACAAAATTGATTATAATCAAACTAAAATGTTTGCTGTCTATGAAAATAGCCATTGATTGCCATACTTTGGAGGTGGAAAACTGGGCCGGTAAAGAGCAGGTTTTGTTTAACTTTTTGCTTAGTTTAAAAGCCAATGACAAAATCAACGATTATATTTTATATTGTCGGCGACAGGTTTTAAAAGCAGCTGACTGGCCACAACGCTGGCAAATTAAAAGCTGGCAACTGCCCTCTCCTTTGTGGCAACTAATTGTCTTATTACATTGCTTGATTCAAAAGGTTGATGTTTTAGTTGCCCCCTGCGCTTATTTGTTACCAGCTATCAATGTTTTTTGCGCCAATGTAGTGATATTGCATGATGTGACTACCATCATTCCTGATATAGCGCCAACCCATAAATTAGGTATTAAAATTAAAGAAAAGTTATTTTTAAGGTTGGCTTTACGTAGAGCCAAAGTGATTATTGCCGTTTCCGAGCATACCAAAAAAGATGCTGTCAAATATTTTAATATTGCCCCAAACAAAATAGACGTTATTTATCCTGGTTGTCGCTTCAATCAATCATTAATCTCGCTTGATATACTGGCAGCCGAAAAATTATCAGAACATCATTTACCGCTAGAGTTTATATTATTTGTGGGCACTTTAGAACCACGCAAAAATTTAAATAATTTAATTTTGGCTTATAAGCAATTGCATGATAGACAAAAAGCTATTCCGTCTTTGTTGATAGTTGGTAAAAAGGGCTGGTATTACCAAGATATTTTTAATTTAGTAGCGACTAACAATTTAACAAATAAAGTAGTCTTTGCCGGATATTTACCAAATGAATTATTGCCTTATCTGTACAATAAAGCTTTAGTCACTGTCTATCCCTCATTATATGAAGGTTTTGGTCTACCTGCTCTAGAAGCCATGGCTTGTGGTAGTCCGGTGATAGCCACTAACACTTCCTCGGTATCTGAAGTGACTGGTCAGGCTGCCATTCTTGTTAACCCATATTCCGTAGATGAAATCGCCGATGCAATGCATAAAGTATTAACATCACCGGATTTGCAACAGACAATGAGAAAACAAGGTTTGCAACAGGCGGCTCAATTTTCTTGGTTAAATTTTGTACAAAGTTTTTTGACTATTATTAACCAAATTACCAAATAATTTTTACATTTGGTTATCTCCGATTATATTGATATAATAGAAGGCAAGAAAATATTAAAATAATTATATGACTTATTTTTTTCTCATCACAGTTTGGTTTCTCGGTTTAGCCATTGGCAGTTTTGTTAATTCTTTGGCTTGGCGTTTGTATGAAAAGAAAACTTTGAAAGGTCGTTCAGTCTGTCCTAACTGCGGGCATAATCTAGCTTGGTATGACAATATACCTTTGTTAAGTTTTGTGTTGTTGAAAGCCAAGTGTCGCTATTGTAGTCAGCAAATCTCTTGGCAGTATCCTTTAGTGGAATTCATTACTGCCTCTTTGTTTACCCTAGCCTTCTATTACAACCCTTTGTTCCCTTATTTTGCCACCAATGATGTGCTGGAGGCTGGTTTGACCTTGATCCGCAATTGGTTGCTTATTGCCATTCTGACCACCATCTTTGTGATGGACCTCCGTTGGTATGTGATTGTGGATAAAGTGAGTTTGCCCGCCAGCGTCATCATTTTAGCCATTAATCTCTACCTAGGTTTGCCTTGGCAAAATCTAGCTTTGGCTGGTATAATAGGAGGAGGTTTCTTTTTACTGCAATTTGTTGTTTCGCGAGGCAAGTGGATTGGGGGAGGCGATATCCGCTTAGGTTTGCTCATGGGCTTGACTCTAGGCTGGCCACAAGTGGCTGTCGCTTTATTTTTGGCCTATATCCTAGGCTCCATCTACGGCGTGCTCTTCATCATCTTGGGCAAGAAGGATTTGCAGGCTAAAGTGCCTTTTGGCACCTTTCTGTCTTTAGGCACCTTGATCACTTTGTTTTGGGGCCAGCAGATTTTAAACTGGTACTTAGGTTGGGTATTATAAACTAGATAAAATATTATGATGGACGGTAGCAATACACAGGGAGGGGGAAAAACAACTAGATTCATCTTTGTCGTTGGTGGCGTCATGTCGGGCATTGGCAAAGGTGTCACCGCGGCTTCTATCGGTCGCATTCTATCTAGCCGGGGCTTTAATGTCACGGCTATTAAGGTTGATCCCTACATCAATGTTGATGCAGGTACTATGAATCCCATTGAGCATGGTGAAGTCTTTGTGACTGAAGACGGCGATGAAACCGATCAAGATATTGGCAATTATGAGCGTTTTTTAAACAAGAATATCTACCGCGTTAATTATATGACCACCGGCCGTGTCTATCAGGCGGTTATTCAGCGTGAACGTAATCTCGGCTACCAAGGTAAATGTGTCCAAGTCGTGCCTCACATTCCTATGGAGATCCGTGATCGCATTCAAAAAGCAGTTGATGCAACTAAGGCTGATATAGCAGTTATTGAAATTGGCGGGACAGTCGGTGAATATGAAAATATTCTCTTTCTGGAAGCGGCCCGCTACATGAAACTGGAAAAACCCAAGGATGTTCTTTTTGTCATGGTGTCCTATCTGCCTCTGCCCAACAAGATTGGCGAAATGAAGACCAAGCCGACCCAGCATGCTGTCCGATCGTTAAACAGTGCTGGTATTCAGCCTGACTTCATTATTGCCCGAGCTGAAGTTGATGTTGATGAGCCCAGACGCAAGAAGATTGCTCTGCACTGTAATATGCAACGCGATGATATTATTTCCGCTCCGGACATTGACTCTATCTATGAAGTGCCTCTGAATTTTGAGCGTGATCATTTGGGCGACCGCATTTTGGAAAAATTTAATATTGAACCTAAAACTGGAGATTTGACTAATTGGCAAGCCATGGTTAACCGCTTAAAGAGCGCTACCCAGGAAGTTAATATCGGTATTGTCGGCAAGTATTTTGCCACCGGCGACTTTTGTTTATCTGATTCCTATGTCTCAGTTATTGAATCCATCAAGCACGCCTGTGCGGTTAATGATCGCCAGGCTAAATTGAGTTGGTTGAATACCGAGGAGATAGAGGAACAGGGCGTAGGCATATTGGCTCAATTTGATGGTATTATCGTACCCCAAGGTTGGGGCTCCCGTGGTTCCGAAGGTAAGATCAAGACTATTCAATACTGCCGTGAAAATAAGATACCCTACTTTGGTCTCTGCTATGGCATGCAAATGGCGGTTATAGAATTTGCTAGAAATGTCTGTGGTTTAGAAGGCGCTAATAGTGGTGAAGTTGATCCTAATACTCCACACCCAGTTATCCACATCATGCCTGAACAAAAAGAGCTGTTAGCTAAACAACAATATGGTGGTACTATCCGCTTAGGTGGTTGGCCTTGCAAGCTCATTAAGGGTACACATTTAGCCAAGGCCTATGAGAAAATCAGAGGCGAGCAAGAGATAGTTTCGGAACGCCATCGTCATCGCTATGAGTTTAATAATGACTATCGGGAGATTATGGAAGAAAAAGGTTTGGTGATTGCCGGCACTTCACCTGACGGTCGGATTGTGGAAGCCATTGAGTTAGCCAACCATCCTTTCTTCATCGGCACCCAGTTCCATCCTGAATATATTTCCCGCCCCTTAGATCCCCATCCTTTATTCGTGGAATTTGTCAGAGTTTGCGCTAAGAAATAGTTAGATAAAAAAATATCGCAATCAAAAAACACCTTAGAAGGTGTTTTTTGACGTGGACCTGACGGGATTTGAACCCGTACTGCACACGTGTCAACAGTGGCGTGCTACCATTACACTACAGGCCCAGGCCCACATATTTATTGTAAAATAAAAAGAATCCTTTTTCAAGAATTCTTTTTATGACACGTGTGCGGAGCCTATAGTATAGGCCACCACCGTTTATACTGATAGTATAGCATATTATTTAGTTTTGTCAACACTTTGTGGCTCTATAATAATCAGTGTGGTGGAAAACTCTATTTTAGTTTTAATATTAAAGTGAATTAGACCTTTCTCAACTATGATGATATATAAATAGCAGTTAAGGGGAAAATATGGCTCTGCGACACTTTTAAATAGCTACCAAGTTCAAGGCCATAATTATCTTTAATAATCTATTTATGGGGCAAAATATTCAATATCACTTGACCACTATTAGTTCTAGCCATGGCTAGATAGCATTATTTTAGTTTTTGTAGTAAGCAATTATATTAAAAAACATCACACTACTTGATGGGGAGCCCACTTTGTCAAGACTTGCGGATAACTATAATAATAGCTTTTTAATATTGAATAATGATTAGAATGAAATTTTTATTTTATTAAACAAGACGGCAAAAAGCCAGGTACTGATCATGGCTACGATATTCCAGATGACAAGCCCGGAAATAAAATAGCCTACTCCAAAATAATTAGAAGTGATGGAAGTATCGGCGTGCAAAGAATATTTCATAAATAATTCCCTGCTCTGCGGAAAAATTGCCACTCCGGCATAACAAATAACGTAAACAATGCTGACCCAAATCGCCATGACTTTAAGTAAATGTTTGGTGTTAATCATAGATTTATTTTTTATTAATATATTTCCATAAGGCAGCGATGCCCAAAACGAGCAAGACAATAACTAAAATATAAGTCAACCATGAAAAGAACATCATATTGTTGCCGTTGAGCCCACTCATCATATTGTAATCCATCATATTTTTACCCCCTTTCTATAAATTTATTTTTTGACCTTTACACAAGTTTTTAAAATAGCTTTTTCTCTAGTTACTAATTTCGAGTATCCTTTATCTAAGGCTATTAACTACTATAGCTCAGAACAAACAATTAAGCTAGCCAAGAATCAGCCAAGAGCTTCAGCAGTATTTCTCTAGCCTCGAATAGTTTAGGAATTTACAAATAATAATTAGCCCCGATAAATAAGATAGACAATATAACAGATATAGAGTAGCAGGAAGGTAAAGCCGTGCCAACGTTGTAGTTTTAAACCGGGTTTAACTAAGACAAAAATCAACAACAGCAAAGTGACACCAATACAGACTAGCAAATCAATATTGGCTTGAGCACTAAGTGGCAGGTAAGAAATAGTACCGGTTAAGCCTAAAATCCACAAAACATTGAAGATATTGGAACCAACAATATTGCCCACGGCAATATCGTCTTGATGATGCATGACAGCCACTACTGAAGTGGCTAGTTCTGGCAAAGAAGTGCCGACAGCCATAATAGTTAGACCAATTAAAGCTTCAGACATGCCGGCTAGTTGGGCTAAAATAATAGCGTTATCTACTAAAACCTTGCCACCAATGACTAGCAGTATTAAACCACCTATGGTCAGGGCCACGGCCAAAGGCCAAGGATAAGTCTTGATTTGTCCGGTGACTTTTTCTTTTTTAGCCATGTTAATGACATAGAACAGAAAAATGCCAAAGATGCCGATTAAAGTTAAACCGTCAGTTCTGGTTAAAGCATTGGCGCTATTTTGATCAAACAAAATATCATTGCCCATGACAAAAAGAATCACTATAGCCAGCAGAGCCAAGGGTATTTCTTTGTAGGCCGTGCTTTTTTTAACTGTCAGGGGATAGATTAGGGCGGCTATACCTAAAATCAAAAGAATATTAGCAATATTAGAACCAACGATATTGCCAATAGCAATATCCGGAGCGCCACGCAGAGCAGCAAAGATATTGACAGTTAATTCTGGCATAGAGGTGCCAAAAGCCACCACGGTTAAACCGATGACTAAGCTAGAAATGCCAATTCTTTTAGCTAAAGAAGAAGCACCACGCACTAGGCCTTCAGCGCCAGCTATGAGAATACCCAAGCCGAGAATGATTAAGAGAATAGTAATGATCATAAAATTAATTTAAAAACACCGGATATTATGCCGGTTATAATTAACACAGGTGCATAGCCGTTAAGCGCTCATATTGAGACCTGTCGCTTTTTAGCTCCACTGTGTTCAAGGCTTTTATATTATAGCAAATAATTAAAATTAATAAAACACAATACCGCATCCTCGTCAGATATTATATTAAATGATTAAATAGTTGGTAGTGAATAAGCTACAAAATAAAACTTTTTAATATTAACTACTCCGTCGTTAGAAATCTATACCAAGAATGGCGGTCTGTTAATATGTTGCCATTTTCGGCATCGGCAGTGATAGTCCTTTGACTATTAAGCAGAATAAACCCAAATAGTTTGCGCTGTTCATTAATCTTCATGCTGTAGACTGCTTTAGCATTGTCTTCTTTTAATTCAATTGTTTTTGGTACAAGATTAAGTTTCTCAGTCACTTCACTGGCTGACATTTTTACATCAACGCCACCTACGCTTAAGACATTTTCTTTAATCATCACTTCATCCGTTTTTACTTCTAACCCCTTGTCCTTAATCAGTACTTGATTCATTGTGGGCTCAACACTCACCGGTCTATCTCCAATGTTGACAAGCATTTTTTTCTCAATAGTTTTTACCACGATATCATCGGCTTTAATTTCTCCTCGGCTTACTTTTACTTCTTTGACCAAAGTATTGAGCTCGCTGACTTCCAATTCTTTTCTGCTTTTTATGAGATTGGAAATAAGGCCATCTATTTCATTCCTCAATGTTTTGAGTTCAGATAGCTGTTCCTCATTTTCTTTTGTAGAAACGGCTTTTTCAATCCTGGCTTTATAATAAGCATTAATTTCTTGCCCCGACTCGACAACTATTGGTTTAACCGTTTCTTCAATAAATGCTTGTCCTGTGGTCGCAGTAATTTTGGGTGTGACAGATGCCTTTTTTTGATTAGCACATTGTGCTCTCACTTTTTCAATGCCGAGTATTAGCTCTTGTAAGATTTTGGCAATTTCTTCTCGCGAAAAACCTTCTTTTTTTAAATCTTCGGTTCCTAAATTACTAAGTTTTTTATAATAGGCAATTTTATTTTCCCATTGTGCAACTTCATTACAACGATCCATGGGTATGACAACTGGATTATTAGCTATGGCCCTAGGTAGAGACGATTGAGTCGTAGTGGCTGATTTATTTTCAATTGGCTTGCCTTCTGCCGTAGCAACCGATTTATTTTCTGTCACCGTCGGTGGAGCTGCTACTTGCCACGCAGTCTGTGGATTATCGGCGCAAGCTTTCTTTTGAGCTTCAATATATTTTTTTAGATTACCAAGCTCTCTAGTTAAGGCTTCCGTCTTGATTTTGTCGGATTTGGCTGTTTGTTTTTGTAATTCGTTAATAAGCTCATGGTAATTTTGCATCAAATTGTCGCTGATAGAACACACGGAAATCCATTTTAGCGCTGGCATCGGCGTTAGTGGTGCAAGAGGAGTTGATTTATTTCCGTCTCCAGTATCACCTTGGGCATAAATAACAGGAGTCGATGTTGTGGGTTGAGGCAAAGGTTTTGTAATAACACCCGACCCATTTCCGGTTGAACAATGATTTACACAAGCTTCTTTTATATATTGATACCATAACTCTGTTGGTTTGCACGAAGTCGTTTCGCCTAAATTAATTTCAAAACCATCATAACATTGAGCATGGGCATTTTTGTAGACCCCAGCGCCACACTCGTTAAAGACTCCAGAAGCATTCACTCCGCATTTTATTTGCGGAGAAGTGGTCGGCAGGGTTGATGCGACTGGACTAATATATGACGTCGCTGGTTTTGGCGATATCAGAACCGATCCTTCACCACCACCTCCAGTATTACCTCCCGGTGTAGTAGAAGTTGTAGTAGGCGTTGCTGGCATAGCTGGTGTTGTAGAAGCAATTGAACAATGATTGGCACAGGCTTCTTTAGCATACTGGCCCCACAGCTCAGAAGATTTACAAGAACTGGTATCGCCGATGGTAGGTTCATAGCCGTCATAACATCGGATATAGGCATTCTTGTACCTGATACCACCACACTCGTTATTGAATATAGACGTTTCAGTACACGATCCGGTATCACACTCATTATAGACTTTAAAAGCATCTACCCCGCATTTTTTGGGCGATACTGATTCGGCCCTTGTTTGTGGAGCAGTAATAGGTTTGGCAGGTATAGCCGGTGTTGCTGGCGTGGCTGGACTGACACCTGGTGTTGTTGGCGTGGCAGGCGTTGCTGGTGTAGCCGGTGTTGTGTAGCTAATTGAACAATGATTTGCACACAATTCTTTCGCGTACTGATTCCATAGTTCAGAAGGTTTACAAGAACTGGCATCGCCTATGGCGGGTTCATAGCCGTCATAACAGCGGATATAGGCATTCTTGTACACGCCAGTACCACATTCATCGCCGACTTTGAAAGCGTCTACCCCGCATTTTTTGGACGACAATGATTCAGCACTTGTTGGTGTAGTAGCAACGGATGTTTCCTTTTGAATTGGTGAAATTTGAGTATTGGTAGTTTGTGTTAGTCCAATAGCGGGCAGTATTATTAGCACAGCGGTGGATAAAATTGTTGCGATTTTCATAGTTTTATATTAGTAATAATTTTGAGGTTCAACTAGAACTATATAATAAAAATGACCATTAAGTTCCCTTGCTATTATTTTACCTTTAAAACAGTAAACGGTCAAACAAAAACACCTTAATATAAAGGTGTTTTTGAATAAGGCTCGCATACAGGGACAGCTTCCGAACTTGTTTAGCTAAACTTTAACAAAGTCGATTTTTAAATCGCAACTGAAAACATTGGCAATTTTTTGTAGGGTAATAGTAGTAAGGTTTTGCTGGCCAGCTTCTATGCGAGCAATATTGCTTTGGGTGGTGCCAATTTTATCAGCTAATTCTGCCTGAGACATTTGACTGTGCTTGCGTAATTCTAAAATTTGATAAGCGATTTCTAATTGCTTACCGTATTCATTAAAATGTTTTTTAATTTGAGGATCTTTCAAGTTATCTTTCAAATAACCTTGGAAGTCATTATTTTTTTTATTCATATCGTTTAGGATTATTAATTACACCTTTTAGATTATCTTCAGCTTTATTGATTTCCCTGTTCGGTGTTTTAGCGGTTGTCTTTAAAAAAGCATGGAGTAAAATAATAGTTTTTTTGATAAAAGTAAAGTAAAATATTCTGTGTTTATTTTTGCTAAAATCAACTCTCAGCTCTCTAATCTTACCTTTGATATGTTTGGAATACGGTTCATCCAAATAACCGGCATTGTCTTTCAGGAATTCAATATATTTTAAAATTTTAGCCTTTTCTTTTTTGTTTATTTTTTCCAAATAATTAATAATTGGGATATCTCCTTTGTCATCTTGGTAAAACTTAACTTTGTATCCATTTTTATTGTATATCATATATGATATGTTGTCAATAGCTTAATTTAATTGGCAATATTCAATATTATAGCATAAAAATATAACAAAAAATAGGCCAAATGACCTATTCTTTGCTTGCTCGGGGGGAAGGAATTGAACCCTCATTGACAGGACCAAAACCTGCTGTCCTACCATTAGACGACCCCCGAATAAAAATAATTGCCTATCTTTGGCAAAAATTGACAATTACATAATAAATCATAAATCTTTATTTGTCAAAAAATGTTTGCTATACTAGTATTATATAATAGAAACTAAATATTTGAAACTATATGAGTCAAACCAAACAAATTTTGTTTATCTCTTTTTTGTTTTTAGCCCTAGCCGGTGGTTGGCTATGGCAACAATCACGTACGGTTATTGTTCAGGCTGATGTTTTGGCTTTTGATGAACAGGAAGCTACCATTCGCGCTATTGACAAGGCTATTGCTTCGGTAGTCAATGTCATGGTCTATGAAAAAGTAACTGACACTACCTATGATACCGTGGGTAGTAAGAAAAAAGCTGAACCCAAGAAAATCTTAATTGGACAGGGTACAGGCTTTCTAATCTCGGCTAATGGTTGGATTATCACCAACAAGCATGTGGCTGAAGCTTCTAAATTAGGCAACAGTGAATATACCGTAGTGCTCAATGATGGTCGCAAGTTCGGCGCCTTCTTGATTGGCAAAGATCCTTTTAATGATTTAGCGGTCTTGCGCATTTTGGGTAATAGTTTTCCATATCTTTCTTTAGCTCCCACCAGCAATGTGCCAGTGGGTACCACAGTCATGGCTATTGGCAATGCTCTAGGTAAATATCAGAACAGCGTCACCAAAGGTATTATTAGCGGTTTGAGTCGTAATATTATTGCTTCGGACAAGAAAGGCAAACCAGTCAGTTTAGATAATGTGTTGCAGACTGATGCGGAAATCAATCAAGGCAATTCCGGTGGACCATTAATTAATCTCTTAGGTCAGGTGGTAGGAGTTAATGTAGCTGTCGATCATTCCGGTTCTTCCATTGGTTTTGCCATTCCAGCCGATGATGTCCGTCCCGTAATCAACAGTATTATCAAATATGGTCGCATTGTTCGACCTTGGCTAGGTGTACGCTATGTGATGATTACTCCGGAGCTAGCTACAGAATTAGGTTTGCCAGTGGACAAGGGAGCTCTGCTCATTACCAATGAAGCAGGCGATCCAGCCGTAGTGGCTGGCTCACCAGCTGACAAAGCCGGTTTGAAGCTTGATGATATTATCTTGGAAGCCAATGGCACTATCTTGGGTGATCGCAATACTTTGTTGTCTCTGACCCAGAAACAAAATCCCGGCGACAAGATGAAAGTAAAGGTGAAGCGGGGAGCAGTGACTTTTGAAACAACTATTATCTTAGAGGAGTATAAGTAAAGGACTTGAGGGCTTATTAGATTAAATGGCTAAAATTATTAGTTATTTTAGCTCTATTTGCCAAAAATTAATGATTGTAATAAAATCAAAAGAAGTATCTAAGAAGTATTAAGTATCTCAATAAAGAACCCTATGATTGAAGTGAAAGGACTAACTAAGAAATTTGCTGATCATGTTGTTTTAGACAACCTGAATTTTAGCGTCCGCCAAGGTGAGATCCTCGGTTTGCTAGGACCCAACGGCGCTGGCAAAACTACTACCATGAAAATACTCACTGGCTTTTGGCCAGCTACTGAAGGTCAAGTGACCATTGCCGGACAGGATTTAGATCATCATGCTTTAGATCTAAAGAAACGTTTGGGCTACTTACCAGAACATGTACCGTTGTATGATGACATGAAGGTCTATGAATATTTACGCTTTGTAGCTGAAGTGCGAGAAATTGAGAAAGAAGAAATCTTAGCCCGCATCAAAGATGTTTCAGCTAAATGCGGTTTGCAAAAAGTTATTGGCCAAACCATGGCTGAATTATCCAAGGGCTATCGCCAACGTGTTGGCTTGGCTCAGGCCATTATTCATAATCCTGATATTTTAATTTTAGATGAACCGACCACTGGCTTGGATCCTAATCAGATTGTAGAAATTAGGGAACTGATCAAAACTATTGGTCAGCACAAGACAATTATTTTTTCCACTCATATTCTAGCCGAAGCCAGCGCCACCTGTGACCGGGTTTTGATTATTAACCAAGGCAAGATTGTGGGCGAAGGCACGCCAGCTGAGTTAACAGCTAAATTATCTGGTTCAGCTAGTCTGCAGGTCAAGGTCAAAGGCCCACAAGCAACAGTGCTGTCAGCCATCCAAGCCTTACCCCAGGTGGCTACTGTTCAAGCTCAGTCTGTTGATAGTGCTGAAGTAACTACCTACGCTATTACTGTTCAACCCGGTCAGGAAATTAAAGAAGAACTATCTAAACTTATTATTAATAATAATTGGGGGCTGTTAGAATTAAGTCAGACCCAAGCTAGTTTAGAAGATGTCTTTAGACAATTAACTAAGTAATATGAAGAACCCGCATTATATCTCTACTGTTTTCTCTTTATTTAAAAAAGAATTAATGTCTTATTTTAATTCGCCCATTGCCTATATCTTCATTGGCATCTTTTTGGTTGTTGGTAATTGGTTATTCTTTAGCCCTTTCTTTCTAGCTGGTCAAGCTAGTTTGCGCAGTTATTTTATGCTCTTACCCTGGGTGTTGTTATTTTTAGCTCCGGCCATTACCATGCGTCTCTGGTCGGAAGAAAAGCAGAGTGGTACCATTGAATTTTTACTAACCCTACCTGTAACTAATTGGCAGGTGGTGTGGGCCAAGTTTTTGAGTGCTTTTATTTTTATGTTTTTGAGTTTACTCTTATCATTGACCCTGCCCATCACGGTTAGCTATTTAGGTGATTTAGACGTTGGCCCAGTGATTGGCGGTTATGTAGGTGGTGGGCTTTTGGGTGCAGCCTATTTAGCCTTAGGTTTATTTATTTCCAGTTTAACCCGCAATCAGATTATTGCTTTCATAGTTGCTTTAGCTGTTTGTTTTGGTTTATTTATGTTAAGTTCAGAAATGGTTTTAATTAGTCTGCCTCAGTGGTTGGCCAACATTGTTAATTCTTTGGGCGTGGGTAGCCATTTTTACAATCTAGCTCGCGGAGTTATTGATACCAAAGATATTATCTATTATTTTTCCTTCACGGGTCTTTTTCTCTGGCTCAATGTTAAGGTTTTAGAATTACGTAATTGGCGATAGTATGAATAAATTATTTAAAACTTCCAAATTAAGTGCGTCCATTATCATGACTCTAGCTATTTTAGTGGCTATTAATTTTGGCGCCTATCATATTTTTAAGCGCTGGGATCTGACTGTTAATCAACTCTATTCTTTGTCCGAGGTGAGTCGTACCACAGTTAAGAATCTAGATAAAGAAGTGGAAATTGAAGTTCTCTTTGGACCGGAAATGCCAGCCCAATATTTAAATCTACAACAATCAGTTAATGATATCCTGGCTGAATATGCCAGCTATTCTCGCAATATACAGATTAAAGTTGTCGAGCCAGAAAATATTACCAAACGAGCCGAAGCCTTAAAGTTGCCTAGGGTGCAATTTAATACTTTACGTAAAGACAAGCTGGAAGTGCTTAATGGCTATTTAGGTTTGGCTTTGCAGTATGAAGGTAAGACCGAAATTATTCCGGTGGTGCAGGATACTAGTAACTTGGAGTATCAGATAACTTCTTTGATTAAAAAATTAACTAGTCCGGAATTACCAGTAATTGGCTGGGTGCAAAGCCATGGCGCCTTTGATATTAACAAGCAAACCCAGGTCGCCTATCAGGCCATTGCTAAGCTCTATACCATCAAGACCGTGGATCTGAGTACGGCTGAAGCTATTGATTCTAGTATAAAAACCTTAATTATTCCCGGTTTGAAATCGGCTATGGAAGAGCCGGCTCTACAAAAGATTAATGATTTTTTGATGCAGGGCAAAACAGCTTTGCTCTTGGAAGAAAAAGTCGGTCTAGGTAATAATTTGTCCTATCACGCCACGGCTAATAATCTGGATCAGCTTTTAGTCCAGTATGGATTGAAAGTTAATGAGCAACTGGTTTTGGACAAGGTTAATGCTGTCGCGCCTTTTAATCAGGGTTACGTTACTTTTAATATCAATTATCCTTTCTGGCCTAAATTAGCCAACGCTAATTTTGCCCAAGATGTGCCAGCCGTGGCCAAGCTGGAGGGCATTGTTCTGCCTTGGACTACTAGTTTGTCAATAACTGATCAATTATCAACCTCAACTAAAGTAGACTATCTAGCCAAAACCAGTGATCAGGCTTGGATCAAGAGTGGTGATTACAACCTCATGCCTAATCAGAATCTCTATGACAACGAAGCTCTACAACAATATTATGTCGTTGTTAAATTAAGCGGTTTAACTAATAGTACCACTCAACAGAGCAGTGCTGATGCTCAATTGATAGTAGTAGCTGACAGTGATTTTATGCAAGATCAGATTCTGCAGATCTATCCGCAAAACTTAACATTATTCCAAAATTTAGTTGACAATCTGGCTCTTGATTCTGATTTGGCTACTATTCGTGCTAAAGAAATTATTGATCGGCCGATAAAAGAAATATCAACCGTGCAGAAGCGCTGGTTGCGTTACGGCAATGTTTTTGGTTTGACTATTCTAGTGATCATCTTGGGCTTAACCCGCTATTACTGGCGTCGTAAGTCCAACCATTTTAGTTTGTAGCTAGACAGACAAGTGTGCTACAATTAACTTATCTAAACAAGCAATTATGGTTAAGCGTTACGATGTCATTACCGTAGGTGGAGCAACCGAAGACATTACTTTTTATGTTGATGGTTATTATTTATTGGATAATAATCAGAATGCCTCGGGCAACAAGCTCTTGGCTTTTGACTATGGCACCAAAGTTAATGTCACTAAGACTTATATGACCTTTGGCGGTGGCGCTGCCAACGCGGCTGTTTGTTTAGCCAGTTTGGGTCTAAAAACTGCTGGTCTCATCACCTATGGTTCTGATGAACGTGGCACCCGTATTCTAGCTAATATAAAGAAGAGAGGCGTCGCTCCAGATTTACTGAAAAAGATTAGGGGAGAGATGTCTGGTTTCTCTTTCATTGTCATTGGATCTAAGAATGAACATGTGGCCTTTTCCCATCGGGCAGCCAATGCTCGCTTGAATATTACTGAGACAGATTTGGCTAATTTGAAAAAAACTGACTGGATATTTTTGACCAGTATGGCTGGAGCTTGGAAAAGTGATTTAAATAAGATTTTTAGTTTGCCTAAGGAAATTAAGATTGCTTGGAACCCTGGAGAATTGCAACTAAAAGCCGGTTATCAAGAATTATCTAAATATTTACAACGGGTTAATGTTTTAACTTTTAACAAAGACGAAGCCATTGATTTAATTTTGACCCACCCTGATCACAACAACAAGCCCTATGAATTTTTAGCTGATGTCAAGAATCTTTTGCAGACTATTAAAAGCTGGGGTCCGGCCATTGTGGTTATTACCAACAACGAAAAAGGCGCTGATGCCTATGATGGAATTAATTATTATCATCAACCAGTGGTGTCGGCCAAGGTTAAGGCTGATACTACGGGTTTGGGCGATGCCTTTGGCGCCAGTTTTATAGCCGGTTTGCATTTATATGGCAATGATATTAAAAAATCTTTGCATTTAGCTGCCGCCAATGCTGCTTCAGTTTTGGGTCAGCAAGGTGCTCAGAACGGTTTGCTGACAGCTAAGGATCTGCCAACTGTTGGTAGTAGAAAATAATATGCCAGAATTGCCAGAAGTGCAGACGATTGTTAATGATCTACAACCTTTGGTTGGTAAGAAAATTAAAGATTTTGTTGGTACTAGTCCTAAAATGTTAAATTTCCCTGTTGGCTCTTTGCGCCAGCAGGTTTTAAATTTGCCCATCAAAGAGGTGAGTCGTCTGGGCAAACATTTAGTTTTTAAGTTGCCTAACCAGTATTTAGTTATTCATTTGAAAATGACCGGTCAGCTAATTTGGCAGAGAAAAAAGCAAATCATAGTTGGCGGTCACCCCATTGTTAATCAGGGGCAGGAGCTACCCAACAAATTTACCCGAGCTATTTTTACTTTCAGCGATGGTAGTAAATTGTTTTTCAATGATGTTAGAAAGTTTGGCTGGCTCAAGCTTTGGACCAAGGAAGAATTAGCCACTTACCAAAAACGTTTTGGCTTAGAACCTTTGACCAAAGCTTTTACTTTACCAGCCTTCACTGCTTTGTTGCAGAGCCGGGCTAGAAGTCAGATCAAAGCCGTCTTGCTGGATCAGACCAAGATTTTGGGCATAGGCAATATCTATGCTGATGAAAGTTTGTTTGCGTCCGGTATTAGACCGCAACGTCGAGTTCAGACCTTAACTAAGATGGAGATAAAACGGCTTTGGCAAACGATTCCTAGAGTGTTAAAAAAGTCTATTAAACATCGCGGTACTTCTTTCAATGATTATGTTGATGCTCAGGGTCAATCCGGCAATTTTTTCCAGCATTTGCAAGTCTATGGTCGAGGTCAGCAACCCTGTCCTAAATGTCATCGGCCTATACAGAAAACAAAAATAGCTGGCCGGGGGACTCATTATTGTCCCCATTGTCAGAACTAGCAGTTGGTTTATTTTCGTGTTATAATATAGCTATGGCGAAATATAACTGGCTAAAGTTATTAAATTCTTTGTTTACTCCATTCCTCATAGTGGCTATTTTTGTTGCATTATTTGTAATCTGCCAGCATGACTTTTGGCTGCCTGTCCAAGCAGCTCAAGGCCCTGATGCTGTGGGTATCAAGGTTCTGCCCAATCCTGAACATCTGGCACCCTTGTCGTGGTACAACAAGAATATAGAAAAGAAAGGCGCACCGCAATCTACAGTAGTGGATGGCTATCAAGCGATTCGTGATGGACGCAGTGTCTATATCAACGCCGCCAATTTAGATTACCAGACTAATCCGTCTACCCTCTATACCAATATCTATATCATCTCCTACAATCAAGGCGCGACCTCAGAGACGGTTGATATTTTTGGTCAGCTGTTAAAAAATTGGAAGTTCAATGTTGCTTTAGTAGATAATGGCGGAGAAGGCTGGTGTTTACCACAAACTGATAAGTCGTGTACTAAAGATGAAGATTGCCAAGATAAATACAAAGGTTTCAATTGTGAAGACCTGGGTAACAGTGGTCAGAAAGTCTGTACTAAAAGTTGTTTGTTAGATGCTGACTGCCCAGACAATACCAATTGTTTTAGTGACAAATCAAAATTAGTGCGCGATGTGCGACGTTTGTCTGATTTAATAGCTCTGAATGCCACCTTACAGAATTATGCTAACAAGAATAATAGTAAATATATTAGTTTACCCAGTGGTAGCTATTTGCCAGATACTACAATTTCTGTTTGGCCGAGTTGGCAAGATACTTTTGGTAAGGGTCTAGGTACTGAATTGCCTCTGGATCCGGTTAACAAGCTAGGGCTCTGTCCTAATTTTGATGCCATTACTTGCTGGAATGAACTTAAAAAAACCTTTGCTACTGACTTGGGTAAAACCGGTGGTGAAGTTTTGCCTGACAATAGCCATGCCTATGTCTATCTCTATGATTCCGCTAAAAATCTTTACAAGCTCTGCACTAATTTTGAAACTAATTACGCTGGCCTACCAGCCAAGCATCGTTGCGATGCTTGGTCTGGGCAAACTCCAGTCAATCAGCCTCAATTAATAGTGGGTAATTGTGTTAGGCCGGAAGGCACTTTTGACAAATGCTATATCGCTGCTTACAGCCCTAATCAGATTGATTGGTCCAAAACAAAGATTACCCCGGTCAATCCTAATACTTGGGCCGGTTGGTCAGCCTTGGGTTGGCAATGGGCTAGTGGTAGTGGCAATCAATTGGATTGGAAAAATACTAATTTGCCTAGCCACAAAGAACTATTGGCCAGCAGGGTAGACCTGCCTGCCAATCGTAATTTTGGCATCTTTGTTTACAATGTCATTGTCTATGATTTACAGAATAACAGCAACAGTTTGGAAGGGGTTATTAGAATTTGTAGTCCCCAGACCTGCGCCAGCCTAGGTGCAGAGTGTGGTCAGATTGATGATAATTGCGGTGGCACTCTAATGTGTGGTAGTTGTTCAGGTGGTAAGCAATGTACAAACAACAAGTGTGTCTAGAGATTAAATAGAGCTTTCTACAATTTACAGCTTAAATAGGCTGTTTTTTGTTGTATTACTTTTTGGCTAAAGTGAAGCAATATTAAAACATGTTAGGCTAATATTAAAAGAAAATAGTAATTAATTACAGGCCTTAGACCTTGACAAATATTCTAGATTATGCTATACTGTGAACATAATAAATTGAGAAAGTTTTTTGACAAATAATAAATAATAGTCATGGCACAAAGACCAAGTATAATAGAATTTATGGACTTTTGTGTCACGATACACAAAAATTCAAATTTATCTGTTGTTGCAAAACAACAGACCGTTGCTGAAAAACTTCAGCATCATTTTCCAAATTTGACTTTAAGTCAAATTCTGGAATCTAAAAAATTGTCTGAGTTATTTGGGCAATAATTAGCACATTGGGGCAATAACAAAACAGACACGGTATGTGTTATTGTCCAGATCTGTAGGTGTCTAAAACAGATCATTAATTTTATAAAGAGGAAAGTTGAGTAAGACATAATGTTTTACAAAACTTACCTCTTTTTTCTTTGTTAAAAAATAACGGTCTTCAAACTTCTTGAAAACCGTTTTTATTATTTACTTTACAAACCATACTTCTTAATATTCTCATCAGCTATCTTTTGTATTTCCTTGATAATCTTTTTACCTTGAGTAGTTTTAAAGAGATGTTGAAAACGTTTTTGTTCTTGTAAGTAGGTCTCCACTTTGAGGTGAGGTTTGGGTACGCGGTGTACTTTAGTTAATTTACCATTGATATACTCCACTATGGGATAGAGCCCAGTATCAGCTGCTAGCTTGCCTAATTGCAGAGCTTGATTGTGCGCTATTTGCCAGCCAGGAATGCAAGGCGAAAGGATTTGTATATACTTAGGCCCCTTGATAGTCAGGGCTTTTTTTATTTTCTCGGCAATATCATCTAAATAGCCAGCTGTGCTTTGGGCCACGTAGGGGAGTTGGTAAGCTAGGGCAATATCCAGCATATTCTTTTTGCGGTCAGCCATACCTAAAGATTGTAAACCAACCGGACTGGTAGAAGTGTTAGCCCCTAAAGGTGAAGCGGCACTGGCTTGCATACCAGTATTAGCATAGATTTCATTGTCATAGCAGATATAGAGAATATCATCGTAGCGACTCCACATGCCGGAAATAGTGCCAAAACCAATATCAAAAGTAGAACCATCGCCAGCTTGAACTACAACGGTGGGTTGAGTCTTGTCTTCTTTGTGGCCTTGTTGGTATTGCAAAGCAGCCAAAATACCAGAAGCTACGGCTGAAGGATTGCCAAAAAGAGAATGTAACCAAGCTACACCCCAGGCGCTGTTAGGATATTGGGCAGTAGTAACTTCCAAACAACCGGTAGCTTGAGTGATGATAGTATCTTTGCCCAAAGCATTAATCACGACTCGCGCCGCTATGATTTGCCCGCAACCTAAGCAGGCAGTATGGTTGTGTCCGAGGAGATTAGTCATAGTTAGGAATTTGTACTGGGTAAATACCCAAGACTCTTAAAGCATCTTGGCAATTATCAAACCAGATGTCAAATCTGCGACCCGTAATAGCTGAACCTTTGTCAGTAACAATATATTGTTGATCGTTCATTACAATAGTGCTCAGAGCTGGAAAACATTGCCAGTCAGCAGCTACATGATTAGGCTCGGGTGTAATTTGGCTAGCAGTTTGATGACAGTAGTCAGTAGTCTGGTCATCAAACTCTAAACAAGAACTCCAACTCAGAGAGCCAGTGCCGGCACAGTCAGGCGTAGTCTGACGACCTTGGGGACAATTACAGTTTAAGCCGACAGCGCAAAGAAAGTCATGGCGATCAACAAAGTCTTGAGCTTGGGGTTGGCAATAGCCGGTAACTAAAGCATCAAAAGAACCTTGTTTTAATTCCTCTGGGCTAAAGGTCTGACAAGAGCGTTGGGCATAGTCTTGCTTAACTTCTTCCAAGCTATTAGTCAACAACTGACTGGCTAGCTTCCAGCGATGGTCATTGGAGAAAAAATAAAAAGCCATGGCCATGACTACTAGAAAGAGTAGGATTAGGATTTTTTTAATCATAAATTAATGATGCAGTTATTTTTGTGTACGTTTGATATAGTATAGTTTTTCTTCGCCATTGCTTTTATCACCATCAATATAGCCTTCCAATCTTTGGCGGAAGTCCGTTATTTTAATAGCTCCGTATTCGTGGATAACAGCAGGAGGAGTTCCTCCGGCTTCCACCAGCATATTTTCACCGATATAGGTCATAACATGACCTGTACCTTTGCCATCATTATAGCCGATTAAATCTCCAGGTTGTAAACCCAATCTTTTAGGAGTATCTTCGCCATTTTTATAGCCCACGAAATCTAAGAGCTGACGATTATTTTTTATATTAGGATTTCTAAATAAGTTGTAGCTACTGCCTTCCCCAGGTATGGGATTGCGTCCCAAACATTCGGTGATATAGTTGGCAAAAGCTGAACAATCAAAATAACTAGTATTGTTATCACTAAGCCCCCTTAGTCTTGATTCAGCTGGAATTTTAGGATGTACATATTTTGTCTGCACCATTTTTTCCTTTGTATAATACAAAGCTATAGCTTTAGTTTTTTTGCCAACAGGAAATCTATCCATATAATCTTGCGTCGGACAGTCTACTTTAGTTAATTTGCCAAAAGGTGTTATAGGAGAATCTGAATCACCAGGATCGGAATAGCCATTAGAGGAACCAGAAGATGAACCAACAGAACTCATATTAATCGGTCTAAGAATAACCAACTCCGGATTAACGGTATAGAGAATAAGGTAGGCGCTCAGAGCTAGGATTAAACCTAAGATGCTGGAAGCAATCCAAGATTTTGCTTCGCCAATGCGGGAAGGGTTGCCAACCGAAGTAATCCAAATAACTGCGCCGATAATCAGGGTCACAGCCGCAAAAATAGCTACGACTATAATCAGAAATTGATAAAGACCGGCTAGATAATCGCCAATCCAAGTAATAGATAAATCATAACCACCATTGCGAACAGTAACCACGGCATCTTGAAAACGCTGCATACCTGGAATAGGCACCTGCAGTTTGTCAAAAGGATTTTCAAAAGTGGGCATGGATGAATTAGGCATGATGTTATGTTATTGACAACGGCATTGGGCAAATATATCGGCAACAGTGCCATCACCTAAATGAGCAGAGTTAATTTTCCAGCACATTACCGTAAACCCAATCGGTGAGTTGGAATTACAGTCTTGCTCATCAATATTAGCTAGGTTACCGCAAATATCGCTGTCATCAGCACATTCCCATTCTTTACTGCTACGATAGCACTTAAACTTATCATTTAGTTTTTGAGCTTCAGTCTCTGTATCTTTGGGTGTAGCGCCGTCTTTAACCCAGCCCTTTAATCTTTCTTTGCATGGTCGGCAAATATTAGTACCCTTGACTTCTTCACAATAGCCCCAGGCGTTATTAACTCGGCAAGTGGCGCCCTCGCTTTTATTTTGACAATAATTTTTGGCATCTAGCTTACTTTTATCAGCACAACAACAGTAATAGCCTTTCCAATCCGGTTTGGGATAGGACGCTGGCATGACACCGAAGGGATCAGCATTATAAGGTAGACCAGCGCAATATGAATTATCTTTTTTAATAAAACCAGCATCACATTTAGCTGTAGTCGCATTGGAGCTTGAGTCCCATTTGCAAGCCTCTTGTTTTTTGTTATTACTAGGTTGTTTAGACTGACTGATGGTGATGTTTTTAATACTATCAATACTGATATAGCGACAGATGACTAGTTCTGGATTAATGGTCGCTAGGAGTAGGAAGGCACCTAAAGCTAGGGCCAGACCAGTTAAAGAACTGGCTATCCAAGATTTAGCTATACCAATGCGACCGGGACTGCCAGCCGAAGTGATCCAGATAACGCCACCGATAATCAAAGCCACAGCAGCAAAGATAGCTATTGTGCCAATGAGGTATTTGTAAAGACCAATGAGATAATCACAGATGGTAGAAGTATCTTGTTGAACTTCCGTAGCTTGACCCGCTACAAATTCCGTACCGGGTATGGACACGGCCGGAGTAAACTGTAGATTATCAACAGCCAGCACTGGGACTACGAATAATATAAAACAGAGCCAGCAGAGCAGACTGTATTGCAGAATTTGTTTTATCCTCCTAGGCATATTTAAAGAAACTTAGTAATCTTTTGTGGTTGGTCAGCTTGTTTGATAATCTTCTGAATCATTTTAACAGTAATATCTCGGCCACCTAAGCCAGCAATGTAGCTGGAAAAGTTTATAGCCTTAGGTATAATTGCTTGTAGGTCAGTAGCTAAAGGTCCGCCAGAGCCTAAAGATATAGCTTTTTCAATAACAGCCACATTTTTCCCTAGCTTTATTATACCTAATATTTCCTTAATTGGAAATGGACGGTAGACTTTTAATTGTAGTAAACCAACCTTTTTTTGTTGACCTTCATCAATGGCTTGTTGGATGGTGCCAGCCACTGAACCCATGGCCACGATAATAGTTTGTGGTCTAGCTGGACCATAGTATTTGTAGAGACCATTGTCTTGACTAGTTATTGATTGACCATGAATAATCTTTTGATACTTTCGATACTCTGTTTTAATCAGCGACAGACTGTTAATTAAATCTTGGTGCAGATTCTGTCGGTAGGTTTGATAATGTTCTGGTGTTACCAAATGACCTAAGGTAATGGGCTGTTGGGTGTTGAGATAAGTCTGCGGTTGAGGTTTGTAGTCTGGTAAATATTTTTTAATTATGAACGCACTAGGAATGGCCACGGGTTCAAAGCTATGGGTGAGGATAAAGCCATCAACATTGACTACCACTGGCAACCTTAATTTTTCTGCCAACGCATAGGCCATGATGTGTTGGTCAACTGCTTCTTGGTGGTTGGCCGCAAAAAACATGAGCCAGCCAGCATCGCGCATGGCCATAGCGTCCTGTTGGTCATTCCAGATATTCAAAGGAGCAGACACAGCGCGATTAGCGCAGGTGAGAACAACTGGCAAACGCAGGCCAGCAATATTGTAGAGGACTTCCAACATGTAGAGCAAACCTTGTGAGCTAGTAGCGGTATAACTGCGCACCCCAGTGGCCGTAGCACCTAAAACAATGGAAGCAGCTGCATATTCGCTTTCCGCTTTAACATATTGAAAATCAGCTAGGCCATCAGCTTTCAGCTGAGCTAGGGTTTCTACAATATGGGTTTGGGGGGTGATGGGGTAGGCAGCCACTACACCTGGTTGGATATTGTTAACAGTCAGGGCAATAGCTTGGGCCCCTTCCAGTATTTGTTGTTTAAGCATATTTTTGGTTCAGTTCTGCTATATTAGCTAGGATAATCTTTTGGTCTTTGTTTGATAGTTTTTCAGTGAGAACTTGTTGTAAAGATGAGAGCTTAATTAGACCAGACAGTCGAGCCCAGGCGCTAAGCAGAGCAGTGTTGGCATAGGTTGAATGGCTAAGATCTACAGCAGTAATTTGTTTGGCTGGGACTGATAATTGTTTAGCTAGAGCTGGTACAGCTTGTTGGCTGTTGATAATAATATGAGTGGTTTTGGTTAGTCCAGACTTAACCTCAGCTTGAGTTAATACTTTGTCACTTAAAATAATCAGCCAGTCTGGCTGATAGATTTGTTGTCTAACCTTGATTGGTTGGCTATCTAAACGAACATAGCTGGTGACAGGGGTACCAGTTCTTTCTACGCCAAAAAAAGGAAAAGCCTGCACTTGCAGGCCTTGAGCAAAAGCGGCCTTGGCTAGAATTTCAGCGCTAGTGACCACTCCTTGTCCGCCCAGACCGTGGAGCCTGATGGCTATCATAATTAGTCTATTAGTTGGTTAATAATACTCTCCCATTCGGCTAAGGTTACTACACCTTCCATTTTTTGTCCATTAACAAACCAAGTCGGAGTGCCTAAGACACCTAAGGATTGGGCATCAACAAAATCATTCTCAATTTTGTCCAGATACTTTTGAGCAGAGATGCATTTGGTTAGTTCATTAACATCCAAGCCGATTTGTTGGGCAATGGTGGTGAGGTTGTTAACATCAGCGGCTAGTTCAGGGGAATATTGTTCATAGAGCTTGTCATGCATGGGCCAGAACTTGCCCTGATCATCAGCACAGTGAGCAGCCATGGACAGAGCAATGGAATCTTCAAAACCGGGTCGATCACGAAAAATTATCTTCACCTTGTCTTGATACTTAACCCCTATCTGTCTCAAAGCAGGATAGGCTTGGTTGCAATAGGGGCAGGCAAAGTCTGCAAATTCTACAATAACTATCTTAGCACTGGGTGAGCCGAACCAAGGACTGTTTTCGCCTTCAACAATAGCCGCTAATTCTGGAGTATAGGTGGCTGTGAGTTGATCTTTTAATTCAACCTGTTGGTACTGGTTGATATCTAAGGTTGAATCTGCAATACGTTGGGACATGGCTAAAATATTAATCACTAAAACAGTTAGTAAGCCCGCAAAAATAATAGCTACGACAATGGCAATGATGGCCAAGGGCGTAAGCTGGTTAGGATTGATGGGTGATTTGAGATTATTCATGCTCTAAGGTATAATAAAATAGAATGATATATAAAATAATATAAAGGTAATATAATATATTATACCATTTTTTCTATGTCTAGACAAAACTGGGAAGAATTAGAGCAAACCCTAGCCCATAAGTACACTAAGCGTGAGCGTAAACAACGACCCAAGATGAAAGTTTCTGGGGCTAGTGTTAAACAATTACAAAAAATAATTAAAAATAAATGAAATTAATATCTTGGAATGTTAACGGCCTTAGGGCTGTGGTAGCCAAGGGCTTTGTTGATTTTTTGAAAAAGTACCAGCCCGATGTGGTAGCCATTCAAGAAATAAAGATTGCTGATGAAGCTCGACTGAAAATTAAATTTGATTTTGCCGACTATTACGAATACTGGCATCCGGCCCAACGCCCTGGCTACAGCGGTACAGCAGTTTTGTCCAAGACCGAACCCTTGTCAGTTAAGAATGGTTTGGGTTGTAAAAAATTTGATGACGAAGGGCGAGTCCAAACTGTGGAATATCCCCAGTTCTATTTAGTCAACACCTATTTCCCTAATGCCCGCGAGGGATTGAGCCGTTTAGATTTTAAAACAGAATTCAACCAAAAACTTTTAGCCTATCTGAAACGCTTGGACAAAAAGAAGCCAGTAATTATCTGTGGTGATTTTAATGTGGCGCCTCAAGAGATTGATTTGAAGAACCCCACAGCTAACCGTCATAATGCTGGCTTTTCTGATGAAGAAAGAGCTTGGGCCCAAAAGTATCTCCAAGCTGGTTGGGTGGACACCTTTCGTCATTTCTATCCAACTAAGATTCAATATTCTTGGTGGTCATATCGCTTTCAGGCCCGTCGCAAGAATATTGGCTGGCGCATTGACATGTTCTTGGCTTCGTCTAGAATAATGAAGCACATCACCCAAGCCTATATCCTAGATCAGGTTCAGGGTTCGGACCATGCTCCTGTGGGTATTGAAGTTAATTTTAAATAATATGGCTTATTTACTATCGTTTATTTTGCTTGCACTATCAGCTCTTTTTTCTGGTATGACTCTTGGTTTTATGAGTCTGAATAAGAGTGACTTAGAAAGAAAGGCTAGGATGGGGGATAAGCAGGCTAAAAAAGTTTTTAGTGTTCGCAAGAATGGTAATTTGCTCTTATGCACTTTGTTGGTCGGTAATGTCGCCGTTAATACTAGTCTATCTATTTTTTTGGGTTCAATTATTCCAAGTTTTATCGCCGGCTTGATTGCCACACTTTTGATTGTGCTGCTTGGCGAGATTGTTCCGCAAGCAGTTTTTTCTAGACATGGTTTAAGGTTTGGTTATCGGTTTGTGTGGCTGGCCAGGTTTTTTATCATCATTCTTTCACCAGTCTGTTGGCCAATTGCTTGGGTTTTAAACAAGGCTCTAGGTAAAGAACTGCCCGTGATCTATTCTAAAGATGAATTAATCAAGATTATTGAAGAGCATGAAGATTCCGGGGATAGTGAAATTGATCGTGACGAAGAAAAAATATTAAAAGGTGCTTTGTCTTTTTCTGATAAAACAATTATGGAAATTATGACTCCTCGAATAGCTATTTTTGCCATGCCAGCGGATAGCAAATTAGACAAGGCTACAGTCAAAAAGATATTTAAAGCTGGTAATTCCAGAATACCTATTTATCAAGATAGTCTTGATGATATTGTGGGTGTACTTTATGTCAAGGATTTAATCGTTAATTTTGGTAAGACTAAAAAATTAGTTAAGGATATGGCCAGGGAAGATGTTGTCTTTGTTAAACAGGATAAACACTTAGATGATTTGTTCAAGGCTTTTAAAAAAATACACAAGCATTTATTTGTAGTTCTTGACAACTATGATCTGGTTGTAGGTATCGTTACTATTGAAGATGTTTTAGAGGAAATTATTAATGATGAAATTGTGGATGAATATGACAAGTATAAAGATATGCAAAAAATTGCCCAGAACAAATTTAGGCATAAAAAAAGAAAAAAAATTTAAATTATGGAAAAATATAATCACCAAACAATTGAAGCCAAATGGCAACAGCAGTGGCAGACAACAGAGTTGTACAAAACGGCTGAGAGCCAGGACAAACCTAAGTATTATGTCTTGGATATGTTTCCCTATCCGTCAGGCCAAGGCTTGCATGTCGGCCATCCTAAGGGCTATATCGCCACTGATATTCTAGCCAGATACAAAATGTTGCAGGGCTTCAATGTTCTACACCCCATGGGTTGGGATGCTTTTGGTCTGCCGGCAGAAAATTATGCCCTCCAACACAAGGTGCATCCGGAACAGGCGGTGCAAGAGAATATTAAAACTTTTAAAGCCCAACTCAACAAGCTAGGTCTAACCTATGATTGGTCCAGAGAAATCAGAACCACTGATCCTGACTATTACCAATGGACACAATGGACTTTTATTCAAATGTTCAAGCAAGGCTTGATTTACCAATCCAATGAGCCTATTAATTGGTGCCCCAGTTGTCAGACCGGTTTAGCTAATGAGGATTTGGAAGACGGTAAGTGTGAACGTTGTGGCAGTGCCATTGTCAAAAAGCCTTTACCCCAATGGGTGATTCGCATCACTGATTATGCCGAAAGATTACTCAATGATTTGGACAAGCTGGAGCACTGGGAAGAGGCAATTAAAGAAATGCAACGCAATTGGATTGGCCAGAGTCAGGGTGCCGAAGTTATTTTTCAAATTAAAGACCAACCACAGACGATTAAAGTTTTTACTACTAGACCCGATACTTTGTTTGGTGCCACCTATCTAGTACTGCTAAGAATAAATCAGACTTGGAGCGCACTGATTTGAATAAGAATAAGACAGGAGTAAAACTGACCGGTGTAGTAGCTCTTAACTCAGCTAATAATCAAACCATACCTATTTTTGTAGCTGACTATGTTTTGTCAGGCTATGGCACCGGCGCTATTATGGCTGTACCCGCCCATGATGAGCGCGATTGGGAGTTTGCTCGTAAATATCAAATCATGATTAAACCCGTGGTTAAACCTCAAGATCAAGACGTGCCAGAAGAATGTTTTACAGCCGCAGGCGTGGCAGTTAATTCTGATTTCCTAAATGGTCTATCAACCAAAGAAGCCAAACAAAAGATGATTGACTGGCTGACTAATGAAGGCTGGGGCCAAGCCACCACTA
>Ga0209212_1001782_pt1 | contig 33237 bp, 26 predicted proteins | sample RifGroC2_FD_183996 | JGI IMG/M metagenome (GOLD analysis project Ga0209212, IMG submission 183996) | Groundwater microbial communities from Rifle, Colorado, USA - Groundwater C2 (SPAdes) (version 2) | ecosystem: Environmental > Aquatic > Deep subsurface > Groundwater | place: Rifle, Colorado...
TTCCGCCTCGGCCGCTTCAGCCAGCGCCACCACAGCCGGCACCGAGTCGGGGAACGCGGCCACATACGCCAGCAATGCAGCCTCCTCATCGACGACCGCTCAGACCGCTGCCACCACGGCGACCACACAGGCCTCCAACGCCACAGGTAGCGCCACGGCTGCCTCTACCTCAGCTTCCACAGCCGCCACTCACGCCACCAATGCCGGTAATTCCGCCTCGGCCGCTTCAGCCAGCGCCACCACAGCCGGCACCGAGTCGGGGAACGCGGCCACATACGCCAGCAATGCAGCCTCCTCATCGACGACCGCGCAGACGGCTGCCACCACGGCGACCACGCAGGCATCCAACGCCACAGGGAGTGCCACGGCTGCCTCTACCTCAGCTTCCACAGCCGCCACTCACGCCACCAATGCCGGTAATTCCGCCTCGGCCGCATCAGCCAGTGCCACCACAGCCGGCACCGCGTCCGGGAGCGCGGCGACATATGCCAGCAATGCCGCATCATCATCCACGACCGCACAGACGGCTGCATCCAATGCTGCCACCTATGCAACCGATGCTGAGGGGTACGCGGCAACAGCGGTAGACGCGGCCAGTATTGCCGACGCTGCAGCAGGCACCATCACGGCGCAGTACACCATCAAGGTCGATGTCAACGGCCGGATCGCCGGGATGGGGCTGTGGAGTGACGGCAACACGAGTGCCGTTGAGATCCTGGCTGACAGATTCGCCATAGTGGACCCGGACAACGCGGCCACGGTCCAGGTCCCCTTCATAGTGGATAACGGCGCCGTCTATATGAGCAACGCCATGATCAAGAACGCCGCTATAACTACGGCAAAGATAGCAGATGCTGCCATTACCGCTGCTAAGATCGGCGAGGCTCAAGTTGAAACACTTAAAATTAAAGGTAATGCAGTAACCATTCAAAAGGTGTGGCGACCCGTCGATGCCTCTATCCCGGAGTGGTCGACCGTGGTCGTGGCAACATTCACCGTCAATGTGCCGGCCGGTGCCAATCTAAGCGGGCAGGGCAATCTAATAACCGTTTCCTACAAGTATACAAATGCAGGGGGCACTGGCTGGTATTCTACTGCTGAAGTTAAAAAGGGGGCAGCTGTGATTGGTACCGGAGCTTACCTTGGATTTAACAACCTTCCGGCTGGAACCTTATGCTTTTCGGCTTTCGACGATAATATAGCTTCCGGCGACAATACCTATACCCTCAGCGTTACTACTGATCAGGCCGCAGTTGATGTCAGTCAAGCGATCATAACAAGCGTATTGGGGTTGAGATAATGAAAGTCGCCATATATTCAATAGAGACCGGCAAGATAAAAATGTTCGTTAGCGGGCCTGCAAGTCAAGTCGCCTGCGACGTCCAGGCTGGAGAAGAGTTCTTTCTTAATTGTCCCGAGGGTGCCACTCACATCATAGACGGGAAACCAGAGACAAGAGAACGGGTAAAGCCTTTTCCTACCCTGGAGGAGATCCTGCGTGAGATAAATCGGGCACTGGAAAGGCATTCCGAAAAGGTGGCTCAATCCAGGCGATATGACAGCCCCCTTACCTGCGCGCTTCGTGCCGGCTATCCGGGTCCCTTTCAGGCCGAGGGAGTAGCCTTCGGCACCTGGATGGATAACTGCAATGCCTATGTCTATGCCGAGATGGCAAAGGTATCCTCCGGGGAGCGCGCTGTGCCGAGGCCTGAAGAGGTCATATCCGAGCTGCCACCCATGGTATGGCCCGACGTCTAAGCCAGCTCCTCTCAGGGCTGCAGCAGGCCGGATGGACCAATAACTGATGATGCGTACTAAGTTGTGACGGGGGGACGATGGCCCAGTATAAGGCTGGAACAATATCGATAGTAAACGGAAGCAACCTGGTCATAGGAGTCGGCACCGAGTTTTTGATCTACTCAAAGCCCGGCGATATGTTCAAGATCCCCGGAGCTCCGGTCCATTACATGGTGGGGGATGTACTCACCGACACCTCCCTGGTCCTGACCGCAAACTTCTCACAAAGTGATGCCGTCAACTCACCCTATGCCATAACCAGAGATTTCACCCAACTCCTCGGTCTCCCCGAAGTCTACACCGGAGATGCCGACGTCCTCGCCCTGCTTACCGAGGCGTTGCGCCTGATCGACACCACCGTGGGGACCGGCCTCCCTAGTCCAGCTGCTCGCGCTGCAGCCGGTCATCGAGTGTGGGTGTCCGGCTATGCCGTCAACGGACTACCCGACGCCACTACCCAGGCTGAGATAGACGTGCGGCTAGCAGCTGGGTGGCCCATTGACAGCATCATGTGGGACTATTTAGGGGAGGCTGAAAGCGGACCATCTGAGTTTGCGTCGGCAGGTTCCCTGTCCGTGGCGCCGGCGATCGGCGCGGCCGAGCTGGTCGGAGTCGCTGCTTCAGCTGACATGTCGATCCAACCCTCGATAGGCGCGGCCGGGCTGGTCGGAGTCGTCGCTTCAGCCGGCATGTTTATCCAACCCTCGATCGGAGCGGTCGGGCTGGTCGGAGTGCTCGCCGCATCTGGCATGTCGATCCAACCCTCGATAGGGGCGGCGGAGCTGGTGCCCGCGGGATCGGTCGCCGCTAGCTCCATGGCGCTCCAACCGACCATCGGCGCGGCCGAGCTGATTGGAGTTGTTGCTGCTCAGAATATCGCTGTACAGCCCGCTATTGGCGCTGCCGATCTGGTGGGAGTGGCCGTAGCAGGAGCCCTCTCCGCCACTCCGGCGATCGGCGCGGCGGAATTAGTCGGAGTGCTCGCCGCATCTGGCATGTCGATTCAACCCACGATCGGAGCGGCGGAGCTCTTGACCGCGGGCTCGGTCGCGGCTAGCTCCATGGCGCTCCAGCCGACCATCGGCGCGGCTGAGCTGGTCGGGGATGTTGCTGCTCAGAATATCGCTGTACAGCCCGCTATTGGTGCTGCCGATCTGGTGGGAGTGGCCGTAGCCGGCGCCCTCTCCGCCACTCCTGCGGTCGGCGCGGCGGAATTAGTCGGAGTCGCGGCCGCTGGTTCGCTTAGTGCCACGCCGACTATTGGAGCAGCCTCGGCAGTAGGTGCGGCGGTTGCGGCGAACATGTCAATGACGCCGGCGATCGGCGCCGCGAATCTGGTGCTTGCAGCTATCGCGCCCGCCCAGGTGACCGGGCTTAGCGTGTCCAACACCCCGGCGCAGATTACGGCAATATGGAGCGATTTGGCCGGTGAAGACGGGTATGAGCTATATTACTCCATTGACCCCGGGCTTGACGCGGCGAACTTTGATGGTGGCACAGGCGGCTATCCGCTGCAAGGCGATGACACATGCGGGTATTACCTCGACATTCCGGCCGGGACTACGCAGATGATCATCAACGGACCGTTAACCGAGGGAGTGACGTATTATGTGAAGGTTAGGGCCGTGAATTCCGCTGGCGCTGGCCCGCTTTCTGCAGCTGCCGCCGCCGCCGCCGCAGTTGTAGTTCCTCCCGGCTATTTCTCCGAGACCCTGGAAGGGTGGACCCCCGTTGGATCAGAAATGACCCCTTACCTCATCAATTCTCAGAACCACTCTGGTGCGGCAGGCACGTATGGGGGGCTATACGGGTATGCCAATAGCGTCTGGACTGGAGAGCTTGACGGGGAAGACGAAGAGATCTGGGATGGTACTTTCGGTGTCAGTAAGGATATCAATCTTGTAACGGGCCAGACGCTACACATTTGGTACCTTGCGTCATCTGGGCAATTTTTGGACTTCAGCGGCACCATAGCCACTGCTAACGCTGCCAATTTCGCCGCCGACAGCACGTGGAGAGAGGCAACATACCTCTACGCTGGCCCCGGCGGACTCGAAACAGTGGTGATACAGCTACATGCCGGTGATCTGGTGGACGGCACTGTCACCGCCGTTTTAGATGATTTCTCGATAACAGGACCATAAGGGGAGCCGGATGCATAACGTAAAGAACAATGCCGCGTCAACTTTAGGCGCTCAACTGCTTATCAATAGTACCTCGATGGTTGTTGCAGCCGATGTATTTCCAGTTGTGCCGTTTTATCTCACGCTAGCAGATAGCGAAGGCCTCAGCTTGGAGGTCGTGGAAGTCACAGATAAAACAGGGACTACCCTCACTGTGATCCGTGGCGTAGAGGGCGCTGATCAGACACATCCCGTCGGGCGGCCCGTAGAACTGCGCATGATGGCCCAACACCTTGTTGAGCTGCAGGACGCCGCTGCAGTGGTTAGGCCGAGAGGAGATTGGGTGTCAGATACGATCAATCTCCGCGAAGCCAATGCCTCCGGGAAGAAGGTACAGCTGGCAGCTGGGACGTTTTATTTAGAGGGAGACGGCAATGAAATAATCAGGAAAACAAACACAGCTTCATGGGATGGAGCAGGTCTCGGTTCTACGTTTCTGATGATCCGGGCTAACGTGCCTAATACCCGTGACGTATTCCGGCTGACACCTAAAGAGCTAGAGCCGATGGGCTACAAAAACAGGGGGTTTCAGCTATCGAATTTCGCAATTATACCCGAGTCCGGGAAACCGGGACGGTATGCCATCCACCTAGATGTAGATGATGTCTACGAGGAAATAGAGGGGGAGATGGAAATAGTGGAGGCCAACTGGTTCACCTCCCAGTTTCACTTCCACCACTTGCACCTCGATTACTGCGGCGGTAGATCAATTAGGTTGAGCAACACTCTTCCTAAAATGGACGGATATTTCTGCGGCAAGGTCACGGACTGTCTAATTTGGTCAGGGATACAGTGCATCGGTGGTGGGGACAGTCTCCAGTTCCTAGGCAACACTCTTGCTGGTGAAAACTGGGGCTTAGAGTGCCTACTTAGAGACTTGGCGAATGTCGTAGCCATCCGCGACAATAACATCACGGCACGGGGTGGCGCTTTACGGCTCTATGGCGACAGGTTCAAAATTACCGACAATAATATTGAATTGTACGAAAATGGCGGAACAGCTCCTGCCGTTACGCCTGCAGCTATTGTGCAGTTAATCGGCGGTAAACAATCTGAGTTATCCGGGAACACGATCATGAACATCGTCGGCAACTCCTCAGCGGCGTGCCAGCTAGACAACTGCGACCGTGCCAAGTTGACGCATAACAGGTTTCACGGTGGAGCTGTAGGTAATGATTTAGTAGTTGCCAGCTCGTGTACTAACACGTTTCTGTACCCAGATAATCACTATTATAATGCTCGTAAGGTAGACTCGGGTACGAATACTACATATGTCTAGTCTATTTAATACTGCCATATTTAATGGCGACAGAATCGAGGCTGCGGTAGTGGTCCCCGCTGTCGCCGCGAGTTCAGCATCCGTCACCCCGACCATCACCCCTGCCGAATTAGTGGGTACACTGAATGCTAACTCCCTAGCGGTTACCCCTGCGATTGCCGCAGCTCAGCTGGTAGCCGCAGGCACAGCAACCGCGGGTTCAATCGCCGTCACTCCCACAATCACCTCAGCCGGGCTGATAGGCGTACTGACTGCAAGCAATCTACAAATCACCCCTGCTCTGTCTCAAGCGGCCGCCGTGGGCCTGCTGTCCGCAGATGGCATGACTGTCACGCCCACATTGGCATTCGCAGAGCTTTTACCTGCGCTGGCAGGCTCCGGCTCCATCAGGTCCCCGTCTGGCCGGACTGTTGACCGCAGACGCGTCGACGGGTCCACTACGACAACCAAACGCTACATCACAGGGGTGTGGCAATAATATTGATTATTCAGGAGAAATTTTATGGCTGCAACAAAACAAATCCCGGCCGCGGTAAGCGACCTCATACTCAACGACATCGCAACAGGCACGATGGTGCTATACACCACGATGACCACCAATCCGGCCAACGCCGGCGCGATCACCGGCGTCATCCTCACGCGTTCAGGACTCACCGGTACGGATTACACCAAGGTCTCGGCATCGGCAATCGGTTCGAGTGCCAGTGTGGAGGTCGAAGCGGCCGCAGCACCCATCGTCGCATCCGGGACCGGTACGGCAACCTGCATCATCGTTAAAACCGGCACGACAGCGACCGACGGCGTGATAAAAGCCATCACTACCGGCAGCACGGCGATGACCTCGGGGCAGTCGTACACCCCGTCAGCATTCACCCTTACGGTCCCGGCGGCAGCATAAACAAATGGCCCCGGTTTCCCGGGGCCAAATCTAAAACAATTGAATTATAGAGAGGGAGCGACCGGACGGTAGCGCTAACTACCGTCCGGCCACCCAACGCACAGATCACGCCTGTGAGCCAGGCCAAGGCTCCCCCACCCCGTACGAGGCGGAGAGAGCCTAGCACAAATGAATACAAAATGAAAGGGCTCACATGACAAAGCACTACCCGATAATAGCATGGCCCGGTGGCAAGCGTCGCCTGGCTAAACACCTGCTTCCGCTGATCCACAGCCGCCCGCACACATGTTACGTTGAAGAATTCGCCGGCGGCGGCAGCATGTTGTTCATGAGGCAACCGGCCGAGGTCGAAGTCCTAAACGACATCAACGTCGACGTCGCCAACCTTAGCCGGGTCATAAAGCATCATTTAGAGGAGTTTATACGCCAGTTCAAGTGGGCACTTACCAGCCGTCAACTATTCGAGTGGGCCAAGGCCACACCCGCCGAAGTCCTCACCGACATCCAGCGCGCCGCGAGGTTCTACTATCTCCAGAAGCTCGCCTTCGGCAGTAAGGTCACCGGGCAAACATTCGGCACCGCAGCCAGCTCACCGCCCCGCCTCAACCTGCTCCGGATCGAAGAGGACCTAAGCCAAGCGCACCTGCGACTCGCCCGAGTCTGGATCGAGCACCTCGACTGGCACAGCTGCCTGCAGAAGTACGATCGCGACTACACTCTGCACTTCATGGATCCGCCCTACTGGGAGACCGAAGGCTACGGAGTCCCCTTCGGTCTGGGCGAATACACCAAGATCGCCGAGGCCATGCGGGCCATGAAAGGCAGTGCTATCCTAACCATCAACGACCATCCGGAGATGAGGAAAGTCTTCGCCGGCTTCCAGTTTGACACAGTCGGCATCACCTACACCATCGGCGGTGGAGGCAAAGGAAAAAGCAGGCAAGAACTGATCTACCGGAACTGGTGAAAGAGTCAGGACAGGTTCTAACAAGGAAGACCTAATAGCGTAGCGGTACAAGCGCAAGAGCAAAAAGTACCGCCACAAGCCAGCACAGGGAGCCTCATCGATATCGCCTTTCGAAAGAGGCGTAAATAGTCCGTCTATAATGACAATCATTATCAACGCTGCAAGCCATTTAAAGGGGGCTTTAAACCCCCTTTAAAATCTGCTACAAAACCCCTTTGAAATGTTTCAATAATTCTTTACGATTCAAGTGGCCAAATTTTACGATTCAAGTGGCCTGTTACATTTAAGCCCCCCTCCCTTGTTGGGAGGGGCTGGGGGAGGGTGAAAAGCAGTGGGTTTGAGTCGAAATGTACAGATGCATTTTTCTAACCGGACAACACTGGGACTGGGGGGGCTTTTTAAACGGGGAGTTCCCATTCAGCCGGTAGCCCGGTAGGTCGGGTTAGCGGCCTCATCGCGTAACCCGAGGTTGCCATGTTGGAGTCGCCGACAAAGTGGCGTACCAGGACAGAAAAAAGCCGGGGGGATGGAACGGGTCGCCGATGCATGCGCGCAGAGTGGTCTAAAGGCGAAAAAGGGGGAACGGCTCGAACCGTTCCCCAAGAAAAGGAGACCCTGGATGTTGTAATATTCCCGGGTGCTACAGACATCTATCGGGCCGTGCACGGAATACTTTAATTTTATTTTTACGCCCCCTTTGCCGCAACCGGCAAATCCCCCTCGGAGACGGCTGCGCCAGCGGAAGCGCTGCCGATGGCGAAACGGTCGATGATCCAGCGGGCGATGCTGCGGCGCGGCGGCAGCGCCGCCGGCATGTCATCGCGTGAAAACCAGCGGGCATCCTCCAGCTCGTCCCCATCCACCAGTATCCCGCCCGAGTCGCACTGCGCCACGAACCCGGCCATGAGCTGGCTCGGAAAAGGCCAGTTCTGGCTCCCGACATAGCGGACATCGGTCACCCTAAGCCCCGTCTCCTCCAATACCTCCCGCACCACGCACTCCTCAAGCGACTCCCCGAAATCGACAAAGCCCGCCACCAGGCTGTAGCGCCCCGGTGCCCACTCAGGCTTTCGTGCCAGGAGGAACTGTTCGCCGCGTTTGACCAGGACGATGACGCAGGGATGGATATGGGGGTAATGCTCGTGACCGCAGCCGGCGCAGAGCTTCCCCCAGGTGGCGGGGATCCGCTCCATGCTGCCGCCGCATCGGGAGCAGTGACTGCTCATCTTCTCCCAGTACAGGATCTGCCGGGCCAGTCCGTAAAGCGTAAGCAGGTCGTCGGGAAGCTCGGTCCACGCTACGGCACGAAACGGCTGCGGCAGGTTCAGTTCTCCCGGGACCGCGCAAAGGCGCACCGGCTCGCCGTCCCACTCCCCGAAAACCAACGGCCGGCTCTCGGGTACCAGCGCTATGGGAAGATCTCCCCGGTACAGTCCGGCCTCGACCAGCAGCAGAGAGTCGCCCTGCAGCAGGACCCAGTACCCGACATCTGCCGCGTCCGGCCCACCCGGCTTACCCTGGGTGAACCGGGAGCTGATGATCTCGCTATTGAACGGGAGGTTTATCGCCTCGGGATATGCCATGTAACTACTCCTCATGCGGAATCATGATACCAATGAGAGGCATAATACAGCATCGGCCGGCGGAATCAACCGTCTTTCCGTGAGCCCCGAGCCTCGTGCCTGGCCCCCTTTTAGCTTGCATTGCATCGGCGCGGTATGCTAGTTTTTTTATCTTTGGCCGCCGTTGCCGTCAACGAGAAAAAGCAATCTAAGAGCTTGAGAAGAAAGGCATCCCCCGCTGCGACACCTCCCTTCCTTCAAGGATGACAATACCTCCCTTCCTTCAAGGATGACAATACCTCCCTCCCCTTCAAGGGGAGGGTCGGGGTGGGGATGGGGTAAAAAGCCCCGATCAGGAGATCATGTGAACGATATACGATTGCCGGCAGAGTGGGAGCCTCAGGACGGGGTGCTCCTTGCCTGGCCGCACGAGGCAAGCGACTGGCGCCCTTACCTGGATGCGGTGCAGCCGGTCTTCGCGGAGATCGTGCGGCAGGTAAGCCGCTTCGAGCTCGCCGTGGTCGCGGCGCCCGACCCGGAGGCGGTGCGCGAAAAGCTGTCGCGGTGCGGCGCCGATATGGAGCGGGTATTGATCTATCCGGTCGAGACCAACGACACCTGGGCCCGGGATTTCGGTCCCATCACCGTGCTGGAAGACGGGGCCGCCCGGCTCCTGAACTTCGGCTTCAACGGCTGGGGTCTCAAGTTCCCCTCGGATCTCGACAACCGGATCAACCGGCGCTTGCAGGCCCTGGGCGCCTGGAGTGCGCCGCTGGAAACGGTCGGACTGATCCTCGAAGGCGGCAGCATCGAAAGCGACGGCCGCGGCACCATCCTGACCACCGAGGAGTGCCTTCTAAACGACAACCGGAACCCGCACCTGATCCGCGAGGAGCTCGAAGAGGAAATGCACGGCCTGTTCGGAAGCGACCGCTTTCTCTGGCTGGCCAACGGCTACCTCGCCGGCGACGACACCGATTCGCACGTGGACACGCTGGCGCGCCTTTGCCCGGACGACACCATAGCCTACGTGAGCTGCGATGATAGAGATGACGAGCACTATCCGGCACTCAAGGCGATGGAGGAGGAGATCCGAACCTTTCGCACCCGCGACGGCCAGCCATACCGGATGATTCCGCTTCCCTGGCCCGGTGCCAGGATCGACGAAGAGGGGACCAGGCTCCCCGCCACTTATGCCAACTTTCTGGTGATAAACGGCGCCGTGCTGGTGCCGACCTACGACGATCCAAACGACGCGGCCGCCCTTGACGCCATCGCCCTCGCCTTCCCGGGACGCGAGATCGTGGGGATAGACTGCCTGCCGCTCATTCTCCAGCACGGCTCGCTGCACTGCGTCACCATGCAGTTTCCCAAGGGGACGCTCAGGTTTTGACCACGAACTCCCCCCACACCAACGCTCCCCCCTTTGAAAAAGGGGGGTCGGGGGGGATTTTACGCTGCCATCAGCGGCACATCGGAGTGAACCATGCAGAAGATAAAAGTCGCACTGGTGCAGCAGGGGCTGCGCGAGGGACGCGATGCCAACATAGCGGCGAGCGTCGCCTCGATACGGAGCGCAGCCGAGCAAGGAGCCAGGCTCGTCGTGCTGCAGGAGCTCCACACGGGGAGCTATTTCTGCCAGACCGAGAACACGGCCTGCTTCGACCTCGCCGAACCGATCCCGGGCCCTTCGACGGAGCTCTTCGGGGCGCTGGCGCGCGAGCTTGGGGTGGTGATCGTCAGCTCGCTTTTCGAGCGGCGCGCGCCGGGGCTCTACCACAACACCGCGGTAGTTCTGGACAGCGACGGGAGCATCGCGGGGAAGTACCGCAAGATGCACATCCCCGACGATCCAGCCTTCTACGAGAAGTTCTATTTCACCCCGGGCGACCTCGGCTTCGAGCCGATCCAAACCTCCGTGGGGCTCCTCGGCGTTTTGGTCTGCTGGGATCAGTGGTACCCTGAGGCGGCGCGACTCATGGCGCTTGCCGGCGCCGAGATACTGATCTATCCGACCGCCATCGGCTGGGACCCGCGGGATGACAAGGGCGAAAAGCAAAGGCAGCTCGATGCCTGGGTCACCATACAGCGCTCCCACGCCGTCGCCAACGGCATCCCCGTTCTGAGCGCGAACCGCGTCGGCTTCGAGCCAGATCCAAGCGGCGCCGGCGCCGGAATCCAGTTCTGGGGCTCCAGCTTCGCCGCCGGTCCGCAGGGGGAGCTGCTCGCGCGCGGCGGCGAAGACGAGGAGCTGCTGGTAGTCGAGCTGGATCGCCGCCGCAGCGAAGACGTCCGGCGCATCTGGCCCTTCCTGCGCGACCGCAGGATCGACGCCTACGCCGACATCCTGCGCCGCTACCGCGATTAAAGACAAACCTTGAACCGCACAGACAAACCTTGAAGCACGCAGGCAAACCTTGAACCACAGAGGACACAGAGGGACACAGAGGACACAGAGGGACACAGAGGAAAAACATACAAGGTTCAAAGGAAACTTTCTTCCCAAGAAGTGGTTTTGTAGATTTTCCTCTGTGTTCCTCTGAGTCCTCTGTGGTCAGGGCAGTTGATTACGTCGTCGATTAAAGGCAAAAGTTTTTTCTCCGTGCCCTCCGTGTCTCCGTGGCTAATCCGCCTCTGGCGTCTGGAGGCCCCCGTCAACAAAAGCCGGCAAAGGAGAACGCGTGTCGTCCCCGATTAAGATGTCCCAGAAACTCCTCAGCAGCTTCGAAGCCTGCAGCGCCGACGAAAGAACGCTCATCCAGCTCCTCTCGATCATCTTCGCACCGGTCTCCAAAAACGTCCTGCTCAACACCGCCAGGCGTAACCGCAGCCTGGCCCAAGGCGGCCGCAGCTACACCGGCCTCCTCATCTCCGAGAGCCTCGAAAGGCTCAGTCGCACCAAACTGGTCCATCTCACCAAGGAAGGGGTACGCTGCAACCCGCAGCTCATGCACGCGGCGACCCTGAGCGCGGTCCGCGACGGCGCCTTCACCGCCATGGCGAGCTCGGTACAGCTGGAGATCCCGATGGTCACCAACTGGGGGAGCAGCTACTACCGGAGCGCCCCGCACGCACTGCGCGACGTGCGGATCGGATTCTACCGAAAGGACCCGAAATATGCCTTCGAGATGGCCGCGCAGTATGAAAGACAGTTTCCCTACGACGCACTGCGCTGCCATCCCTTGGTCGCCGCCTGCAACAACCCCTTTGACGGCGCATGGTTCCGCTCGCTCCCCGAGCCGCTTCAAATCGCGACACTCAGACAGCTCCTCCCCGACGCAAGCCTGAACCTTTACCCTTCGGATGCTCCCTTCGAGGTCCTCTGCGAGATGACGTCCAAGATCGCCATGCCGCAGGATCTGATCGACCTCTACTGCCTGGAGTTGCTGATGCGCGGCAGGCTGGCCGAGGCGGAGCAGGCGGCGCAGGAAATGGTGAGCTCGACGCAGTTGGCGGTTCTTGGCTGCAGCGCCCTGCAGCGCGGCGCCTTCCCTACCTCGATAGATTATTTCGAGGCGGCGTTTCTCAAGCTCAGGAAGGAGACCGGCAAGCGGAAGACCTTCTTCGACGACGTCACAGGACCGTTCTTCATCCTGGCGCTGATCGGCTCCGGCGACCAGAAGATGCTCGACCGGGCGGCTGAGCACTGCGCCTTCGTCACGGGGAAAAGGGAGTGGCCCAACCAGGACGTCTACCGCATCCTGCAACTCGTCATCGGAGAGCGCAACGGGGAGCGCGGCAGCGCCGGCCACCTCGAGGCGCTGGGCCACCGACTCAGCAGGTTCCCGCTCAACGCGCTCTTTCTCACCATGGCGCTGCACTGGTGCGGCTCGGATCAGACGAAACAGGTGGCGGAATATCAGACGACCCTGGCGAAACTGATGCAAGAGGCGGGTTACCTCTGGCTTGCCGACGAGCTGGAGCTCACCATCCTCGCCTGCGGCGTGGAGAGCTCCTCCGGCGCCAAGCTGCAGAAGCGCTACGACGCGCAGGGGTTGATCCCGTTTTGCCGCACCATCGAGAAGACCGAGCCCTGGGAGAACGCGCTCTCGGCCCTGATCAGGCTCAACAAGAGCGAGGAGGCGCCCCCCCAGAAGGCTGCGGCACAGACCCGGGTCATCTGGCACTTCCTGGAATTCGGCGGCTACTTCGAGATCCAGCCCCGCGAGCAGAAGCTGACCGCCACCGGAAAATGGACCTCCGGCAGGAACCTGGCGCTCAAGAGACTGGCGGAGGAGGCGAGCCAGATGGAGTTCCTGAGCGAGCAGGATCTCCTCATCTGCGGCTGCATCAAGGCCGAGCGCGAACACGGCGGCTATTACGGCCGTATCATTTTCCGGCTGGACCAGAACGCGGCCATCCCGCTCATGATCGGGCACCAGCACGTCTACCTCGACGCCACCGCCTCGGTTCGGCTGGAACTGGTGCGCGGAGAGCCGGAACTCCAGCTCTCCACGGAGGGAGAGCTGCTCCAGATGCAGATCTATCCCCCCTTCGAGCAGGACCAGAAGATCTATATCCAGAAGGAAAGCCCGACCCGCCTGAAGATCTTCGAGGCGAAGGAGGAATACAAGAAGATCGCGGCGATCGTGGGAAAGGGTCTCAAGCTCCCGGCGCAGGCGAAGCAGAAGGCGCTAGAGGCGATCAACTCGCTCTCCTCGATCCTGACCGTCCATTCCGACTTCGGGAGCGAGTCCGCCGAGCTGCTCCCGGCCGACGCCACCCCCTGCTTTCACCTTTTGCCCTACGGCGCCGGACTGAAGCTGGAGCTACTGGTGCGCCCCTTCTCCGACGCCGGCCCCTACTTCCGACCCGGCGCGGGGGGCGAGACGGTGATGGCGGAGCTTGAGGGGAAAAGGGTGCAGGCACGAAGGGATCTGCGGCTGGAAGTCCGGCGCGCCGCCGATGCGGTCTCGGCGCTGCCGCTTCTGCCGGAAAGCGAAGAGAGCGACGCGGAATGGCTGGTCCCCGCCACCGACGACGCCCTGGAGCTCCTTTTACAGCTCCAGTCGCTGGGCGACGCCGCCCGTGTCGCCTGGCCCGAAGGGGCGAAGTTCAAGGTGCGGCAGGAGGCGAACTCCGGGCACTGCAGGCTCTCCATCAGGCAGTCCAAGGAGTGGTTCGAACTGGAGGGGGAGGTCAAACTGAACGAAGGGCTGGCGATCGACCTGCAGCAGCTTCTCAGTCTGGTGAAGGACGCTCCGGGCCGGTTCGTGCCGCTGGGCGACGGCGAATTCCTCGCCCTTTCCGCGCAGCTGCGGAAGCGTCTCGACGACCTCGTCGCCTTCTCCGAGCCGCACGGCAAGGGGTTCCGCTTCCACCCGCTCACCGCCGGCGCCTTCGAGGATTTCGCGGGCGAGGCGGGAGAGTTCACCGGCGACAAGCAGTGGCTTTCGCAATTGAAGAGACTGCGCGAGGCACAGGCCTTCCGGCCGCAGCTTCCCGCCACGCTGCAGGCGGAGCTGCGCGGCTACCAGGAGGAGGGATTCAACTGGCTGAACCGGCTGGCGCAGTGGGGAGTGGGTGCCTGCCTGGCAGACGACATGGGGCTTGGCAAGACCGTGCAGGCGCTGGCGCAGATCCTGAGCATGGCGTCCCGGGGACCCTCCCTGGTCGTGGCACCGACCTCCGTCTGCCTGAACTGGGAGAGCGAGACGCTGAAATTCGCCCCGACCCTGAACGTCATCGTGTTCGGCGCCGGCAAGCGCGAGGAGTGCCTCAAGGGGCTGAAGCCGTTCGACCTGGTGATCTGCAGCTACGGACTTTTGCAGCAGGAGGGAGAACTGCTCGCCGCGGTCAGCTGGCAGGCGATCGTGCTGGACGAGGCGCAGGCCATCAAGAACATGGCGACCAAGCGGAGCCAGGCGGCCATGGAGTTGAGCGGCGCCTTCAAGATGGTGGCGACCGGCACCCCGATCGAGAACCACCTGGGGGAGCTTTGGAACGTGTTTCGTTTCATCAACCCGGGCCTGCTAGGCTCCCTGAAGCAGTTCAACGTGAAGTTCGCCTCCCCGATCGAGAAGAGCCAGGACAAGAAGGCACGCTCCCGCCTGAAAAAGCTGATCCAGCCCTTCATCCTGCGCCGCACCAAGAACCAGGTCCTGGAGGAGCTCCCCTCGCGCACCGAGATCACCATCAAGGTCGAGATGGGCGAAGAAGAGGCGTCGCTCTACGAGGCGCTCCGCAGAAGCGCGCTGGAGACCCTGGCGGGGCTCGGCACGGTCGAGGGGAAAGGCGAGCAGCACCTGAGGATTCTGGCCGAGATCATGCGGCTGCGCCGCGCCTGCTGCAACCCGCGCCTGATCCTGCCCGAGAGCTCGATCGCCAGCGCGAAGCTTGCCGCCTTCGGCGAGATCGTCGCCGAGCTGCGGGAGAACCGCCACAAGGCGCTGGTATTCAGCCAGTTCGTGGGGCACCTGGACATCATCCGGCAGTATGTGGAAAAGGAAGGGATACCCTATCAGTACCTGGACGGCAGCACCCCCCAAAAAGAGCGCAAGAGACGGGTCGATGAGTTCCAGTCCGGGTCGGGCGATCTCTTTCTGATCAGCCTCAAGGCAGGCGGCGTCGGCCTCAACCTCACCGCAGCCGACTACGTCATCCACATGGACCCGTGGTGGAACCCCGCCGTCGAGGACCAGGCCTCCGACCGCGCCCACCGCATCGGGCAGCAGCGCCCGGTGACCATCTACCGGCTGGTGACCAAGGGGACCATCGAGGAGAAGATCGTCGGCCTGCACCTGCAGAAGCGCGGCCTGGCCGACAGCCTGCTGGAAGAGAGCGACATGAGCGGCAGGGTGAGCGCCGAGGAGCTGCTGGCGCTTTTGCGCAAGGAGTCGTAACCGTATCGGTCAAACAGGGCGCCCGCAGGGGTGGCTGCGGCGGCAGCTATCGGGATGCCCCTCGCGGGTATCGTCGCGCCGGTGCAAAGACTCTAACCGGTCAACACCTGGCGGTAATCGTCTATCTGATTCAAAGATTGGTACTTTTTTGTGTCTTTTGTGCCTTTTTGTGGCGAAAACGCCTTCAGGCTTTGATTTTTCAGTTGTACTCTGATCCGTAATGCTGTAAAGAACTCTAAGCTTGGAAGCACAATCATCGCTGGTGGGTGGCCCGGTCTTCAAAACCGGTGAGGGGGGTGAGAAACTTCCCTGGTGGGTTCGATTCCCATGTGCTTCCGCCATTCAACATTTCATGCCTCTTCATGGCATACCTAAACCCGCTAAAATGCGGGTTTTTTATTGTCCGCACGTCCAACTCGGTGCTATACTGACCTACATAATCTGGGTAACCTGATGGGTAACTTTATGGGTAACTGCCAAAACAGGGGTGGGTAACTCGGGGTTTTGGCATGGGTAACTGGAGGTAAGGTATGGGACTCACTGACCTTAAAATCAAGAAAGCACAGCCGCAGGACAAGGACTACCGGCTGCCGGACGGAGACGGCCTCTTCCTGCAGGTGACCACCAAGGGGGGCAAATGGTGGCGCCTCCGGTACAAGTTCGAGGGGAGGGAAAAACTGCTGTCTCTCGGGGTCTACCCCGACATTTCACTCTCCGACGCACGCGAGCGGCGGCACGAGGCCAGGGCCATGGTCGCCAAGGGTATCGACCCCTCCGCGGACCGGAAAGCCGTGAAGGCGAAGAAAATCGAAGAGTCCGCCAACAGCTTCGCGGCTATCGGCAAGGAGTGGCACGCGCACCTGGTCGGCAACAAGGCATGGTCGGCGGACCACGCCACAACCATCATGACCCGCCTTGAGAAGGACGTGTTCCCCTGGATCGGCGCCAAGCCCATTGCCGAGGTGACCGCCAAGGAGATCAAGGCGATCCTGGACCGGGTCAGGTCGCGGGGCGTCATCGAGACGGCGCGCCGGGTCCGCACCATTATGGGCCAGATCTACACCTACGCCATCGCCACCGACCGTGCCAACTACGACATCTCCGCAGGCTTCAAGGGCTACCTGCCGGCCACCAGCAAGACCCGCAGGCACATGTCGTCGGTCACCGACCCGAAGGAACTCGCTCCTTTGCTGCGCGCCATGGACGCCTACCAGGGAGGCCTGGTGGCCCAATGCGCCCTGAAGCTCCTCCCGATGCTGTTCGTCCGCCCCGGAGAGCTCCGGCACATGGAGTGGGGGGAGATCGACCTGGAGGCCGGGGAATGGAACATCCCCGGAGAAAAGATGAAGATGCGCCTGCCCCACCTGGTGCCCCTGTCGCGCCAGGCGGTGGCGGTCCTCAGCGAGATCCGGCCCCTCACCGGCGACGGCAAGTACGTATTCCCCTCCACCAGATCGTTTTCCAGGTGCATGTCGGACAACACCATCAACGCGTCCTTCCGGCGCATGGGCTTTGACGGCGAGACCATCGTTGGGCACGGCTTCAGGGCGACGGCAAGGACCATCCTGGACGAGGTCCTGGACTTCAGGCCGGACATCATCGAACACCAGCTGGCCCACGCGGTGAGGGACCCCAACGGAAGGGCCTACAACCGGACCGCCTTTCTGGAACAGCGCAGGGAGATGATGCAGACCTGGGCCGACTACCTGGACGGCCTCAAGACCGGAGCGAAGACCCCCGCCGCCAAGAAAAGCGCCAGGAAGTGACCCCCTCCTGCGAGTGCCGCCCTCTTTTCCGGCACTTGCCCTCCTGCCGCGCCGCAGTACCGGTCCCCGATGCAACCCTTCGCCAACTCTGGGCAGAAAGGCATTTGACCATGGTTAGCAAATATGCTAACTTATCTGCGACATGAACTACTCCATTGAATATTTTCACAAACGAGTGAAAGCCGAGATCGAGGGGTGGCCTGTAGGGATACTTGCCGACTTCGCCCGGATTGCGGAGCTGCTCTTGGAGTTCGGGCCGAACCTCCGGATGCCGCACTCGCGAGCAATGGGAGACGGCCTCTTCGAGGTGCGTCCACGCGGGCGGGAGGGCATCGGACGAGCATTCTACTGTTTTGTCGTAGGACAGCGGATTGTAATACTTCATGCTTTTATCAAGAAAACCCAAGCCACGCCGGAGCAGGAACTGAAAATTGCCCGGAAACGATTGAAGGAGGTCCAAAATGGCTGACTTGAAATATCAACCGGTAATCCATGAGCACGATAAATTTCTTGAGGAAGCTGGAAAGCGGGAAGGTTTCCAAAAAGCGTATGAAGAGCTGGCAGAAGAATACGCACTGGCAAAGGAAATGCTCGCCGCCCGTGCGCGTGTCGGTCTCTCGCAGGAAGCTGTCGCCGAAATCATGGGGACAACCAAGAGCGCAATATCACGGCTGGAAGCAGTCGGAAAACACGCCCCTTCCCTGACCACCCTTAAAAAATATGCACATGCTGTCGGCTGCCATCTCGAAATAAAATTCGTGCCTGAGATACCTAACAAGGCCTAGAAGAGCACGGTCTGCAACCGGACGGCCTTTCCGGGACAGCGCAGAGAGATGCAGACCGGGCCGGTCCAAGAGGAAGTAACGAAGAGGCTCCGGACCTGCCTCACGGTCTTTCCGGCGCCCGCCGGGTATCTCCCATCCCTTCCATCCCTCCCACCCCCGCCGTACCGGTCTTGAACAGCGCAGCACCTGCGCTGATCACCCAGGCCCGCCTCCTGCCGCAATTCGTCAATAATTTGATATTGTTAATGCTGGCACGCTTCGCGCAGTCCTTACCCTCGAACGGGGAACCGACCGTGAGCTCCGGGATGGTTCCTCCGCCACCAACTTCCAGGAAACCCAACGAGGTCAAAGGAGGCGAACATGAACAGCGACATACCGAAAAACGGGCTGCTGCGGCTTTCGAAGGTTCTGCAACTGATACCGGTTGGCAAGTCGACCTGGTGGGCGGGAGTGAAAAGCGGCAGGTTTCCCAAACCGGTCAAGCTGGGGCCGCGAACGACCTGCTGGTACTGGCAGGACATCCAGCCCCTGATTGAAAAACCGCCCCCCGGTTCCTGAGCCGGAACGAGCGCTTCTCATCCCCGACATGATGTCCCAGGGACGCTTGGCTTCGAGAGCAGGCGTCCACCACCTTTCGAAAGGAGGATCAGGCCATGCCGCAAAAGCAGAGGACGCTGTCGCAACGGCTTTGCGTCGCAACGCAAGCTTTTCTGAAAAACCTGACGGACGATGATGAAGAAGTCAAACTCCCCAAGTCTCCCGGCAAGATCCCCGAGACCGGAACGGAAATCCCCTGCCTGCACTATGCCGTGGCGGACCTCCAGGAGGACCGGACCGAATCCTTTACCTCCATCGTGCTCAAGCACCTGGCGGGGAAAGAACCTTTGGGGAGGGGAGAATACCTCTTCCTGGTCTACGAGATACAGCGTGCCTCCTATTCGGGGAACAGCATCTGCCGGCAGCGCTTCATCGAGCTGGTACAGCTGCACCGCGAACTGTACCGGCTCTTCCACTCCCGCTTTAACGACGATCGCTACCTGCTTGGCAACCTGAACGCCTACGCCGCACGCGTGGGGATCAACAACGACGTCTCGGCCGCCCTGGAGAAGATGCTGGCCATGGCGGAGCGGGCGCCGGAAAAGCACAGGTTCAACCCGGACCTCGTGACCCGGAACCTCGCCGCCCTGTTACGGGAGAGCGAGAAGGTCGGCGAGGTCGCCTTTTCCAGCACCCTCTCCGCATACGACGAAACGGTGGTGACCCTGGCGGCACGGGGGGTCTTCGAAGCGGGGCGGGGGTGTGCGGAGCGCTTCGAAGAGTACCTCGAGGAGCCGGTGAGCATCACGGAAAAAGGGACCCGGTACCGGCTGCAGGTGATCAGCAACAGCTCCAACTTCTGGGCCGTCCTCGAGCTGAACAATATCGTGATGCCGCTTGAGTACCGCCAGTTCTGCGCGCTCTCTGCACTGGAGGTGCCGGAGCGGACGGCCCCCTCCGGGGAGGAGGACCCCCTGATGCTGCGCCTACCCCACGGCTACCGGCTCGTGCTGTCGCGGGAGGAGGCGAAGTCCCTCAAGGAGGCGTGCGCCAGGATACGGAAGGACCCGGGCTACCGCTCACACGACCGGATCTGGTCCGTGCTGCACGGCATGTGGGAGTAGCGCTTAGTTTTTTAGCGGGATCGGGGTGGGAGGAAAAAGAGAGCCGGCCCCGGGGAAGCCGGGGCGGGCGTGACCGTTTAAGGCGGCCGGCGTTCGCGCCGGCGGCCTTGGTCCACCTGGTCGGGTGGGAGATCCCGCCTCCCGGCGGGGTGCGGGGGAGCGCCCCCGCTGCCGTTCACGCCTGCCGGCGGCACCCCGCCGGCGGGCATACGACCGGTAAAGCTGCCGGCGCGCCGGGCCGGCTGCTTTGGTCCAAAGCGGGCCGTTCAGGGGGCGTTGCGGGGGAAGCCCCCGCAGAGGGGGAAGCGGAGAACGGCAGGGGTACCCTGGCGGTCGCAGCGAGGGGGAGTCCTCCCCCCTTGGGCTCTCAGGCAGCCTTGCTGGGAGCCCTGAGCACCGAGAGCGCCTCCGGGTCGCGGTCCAACAGGACCAGGGCGTTACTGATGGCGCGGCTGGGGAGGAGGTCGCCGCTTTCGTATTTCTGGAAAGCCCGGGGACCGCCGCCGATCAAAAGCCCCGCCGCCTCCTGGGTCAGGTGCAGCCTCTTGCGGATCCGACGCATCTCCTCCGGGCTCAACAGACCCTCGTGGGCGGCCTTCAAGCGGTTCAGCATCCGGTCGGAGACCTTCAGGTCCTCCCCGGTGTGGACGCTTTCCTCCGACTGCTCGCAGTACCAGCCGGGCATGTCGAAGGTCGCCGTCTCACCCTTGTAGCTGATGGTCATGGGGCGCACGCCGCGGTACATCGGCGCCCCGCTCTCCGGGCAGACAGGGTTACTCATGATCCTTCTCCTTGAACGACAACAGCAGAAACTCGGTGATGACATCGGCAGTGAACTTGACGTAGAGCAGCCCCGCCGGGGAGGGCACGTGGTAGACGTCCTGCCACAGGCGCGCGTCGGCATAAGAGGTCATCGACTTGTAGAACTGGCCCCGCCGCATGGACTGGATGGTCGCGACCACCTCGGCGCGGCCGTACCCCAAAGAGGCGGCGCTGCGCAGCGCAGTACCGGTGAGAGCAAGCCGGTCCACCGTGCCGAAGGCGGCCTTGAAGGCCTCGAGATCGTAGGTCGGCTTGCGCTTCTCGGTCATGTCTTCCTTTTACACCATAATGGTGTATTTTTCAAGCGGCTACGGACGGCTCCCCGCCGGACCGGGAAAGCCGCCGGCAGACCGGCGCGGTTCCGCCTTTTTTGCCGGTAGCAATCGAACCAGCTGCAGGTGCCGTTGCCGGCCAGGCTAAACGGTTTCGATCCTGACAGCCCCCTCCCTGAAAGGGACCCCTTACCCCCCGCCACGGCTTAGAGGGAAGCCACAAAAACGGCTAGAACTCCCCGTCCTTGAGCGGCGGCCCGCCCTTTGCCTCCGGCGCGGCCGGCGCCGGGAACTCGGCCATCGCCTGCCTGGTCTCCCCGATCCGTTCCTCCTTGGCCCGGATGTCGGAAAGCGAGAGGCCGCGGCGCAGGATGAAGCTCGGGTTGACCGCCGGTAGGAGGTTGGGCGGCCTGATCTTCACCCTGATCTTGGCCGGCTCGTGCTCCGGGATCATCAGGTATCCCTCCAGCTTCCTGAGCCCCTGGATCTCCGAGGGGAGGATCAGTTTCTCGGTCCGCACCACCTCGCTGAAGGTGGCGGTCACCCTGGAACTCCCCTGGGTCAGCGAGCGGGATTCGGTGATCTCCTTGTACTGGGTCTCCCCGAAGCGGCCGGAAAAATAGCTCGCCGTGGCCTCGTCGGCAAGCTTCATGACGAGCGAGGTGCCGCAGCTGTTCAGGATCGACTTGGCGTCTGGGAGGCCGTAGATCTGCTCGATGGAGGCGAAGTCCTGGAAGCCTAGCAAAACGGTGGCCCCCTTGCTCCCCCCCGCGGTCAGGACCCGCTTGATCGAGGGGAGCTGCTGCATGTTGCCGAACTCGTCCAGGAGGAAATAGAGGCGCCGGTCGGGGTCGTCCGGCAGCGAGAGAAACTCCCGGCACAGGAGATCTACCATGAGCGAGGTGTAGGGGCGCAGGGTGTGCTCCACGTCCGGGGTGCCGGTGATGAACAGGAAGCTCCCGCCCGGACTCTCGATCCACTTTCGCACCGAAAAGCCCCCCTCCCCCTTGGCGTATTCCAGCCAGGAGCAGAACATCATGGTGACCGCGCCGACGATGGAGGCCTGCTTCCCGCCGTACTTCTCGATGTACTTGAGCCCCGCCGCCCCCTGTTCGGTCAGGGCGCAGAGCGCCGCGATCTCCTTCATGCCGGAGGAGACCGCCCGCCAGATCTCCTCGTTGCTTCTCTTCCCCTGCAGGTAGAGCCCGGCGATAACTCCGCGCAGCATGTCCCTCACCGCACTGTACCAGAAACGCTCCACCTCGTTACCCGGCGGGACCAGGGAACCGAGCAGCATGGAGATGTCGGGAATGCTCCGGATGTCGTCGAAAAGGTTCCAGGCCAGGCCGCGCGCGTCGAGGGGATTGGCGAGGTAATCGACCCCGGGACGGTAGAACTTCTCCAGGTACTCCCCCTTGAAGTTGTAGACCACCGCGGGGAGCCCCGCGTCCCGGAGCGCCGCCAGCTGCTGGGTCATGGTGATGGTTTTGCCAACCTGGGTCTTGCCGGCGATCATGCCGTGTTCACCCTCGAACCGAAAGGGGAGGCAGACCGGACCGAAGGGGAGGAGCCCCCCCTCCCTCCTCGCCTGACGGGCCAGTTTTCGCTCGGAAATGAGGACCGGACCGCGGATGTGTTCCCGCCTGGCGACCCTGGCGTTTTTCCTGCGCACGACCCACCAGAAGGCTCCCGGCACCAGGACGAATACCGGTGACGGATACCACTTGAGACGGTCGAGCCAGGTCAAAACCGCCGCCTCCATCTGGTAGGACTCCTTCTTGCGCAGCATCTCCGAGCCCCGGTAGCGCTCGCCCTCGATGACGAAGTGGGGCTGGAGCGGGAGGCCCCGGAAGAGCTTGGCCACCTGGAACTTCCAGGCGACCTCGCGCCAGATCGGCTCGGTGTTTTGCTGCACCAGGTAACCCAGAAGGAGCAGATAGAGCAGACCGGAAACGGCGAGCGCGGCACCCCAGATCCGGAGCATGAAGGCCAGATCCGCGGCCCAGATCCCGGCCGCCTGGAACCCTGATTTTTTCGAGGAACCGAAGCTCATGTCGCACCACCTTCAGGCGGGAAGGCGCGGCTTCTCGCCTCCTCCTTGTAGGGCTCCCAGGCCTCCTTGTTGTTGCTGAAGGTCCCCCTGGCCAGCGTGTAGGCGGCCAAAAGGGCGACCTGCACGAAGGAGCGCTGCATGCCGAAGGGAGCACTCCTCTCCTGGGCCTGGAGTTCCACCTGCCGCACCAGATTTTCCGAGAGCGCGTGGATCTCCTCCTCGGCATTTTCCAGCCGCCGGGCCATCTCACCCTGCGCGTTTTTCAGCTCGCAAATCGACTCGATCCCCTGCCCCATGCCCGCCATCTGCTCGGAGCTCCGGGCCATCCCCGCCATCGATTCCGCCAGCGAAACAAGCTGCGAACGGAGCTCCTCGACCTGCCCGGAGGTCGCCGGCTGCAGGGCCAAAACCCGCTCCAGATCGCGGAACAAAATGTCGCGCACCAGGTCCGAAACGGTCTTCCCCAGGAGGGCCGCCTTCTCCTGGAGGAGCGCCTCCTCCGGCTCGGAAACCCTCACATGGATGCTCTTCACGCGCGCCTCCCTCGACTTCCGCCCGTAGCACGGCGTGCCACGGGCAGATTCCAGTAATTGAAGCCACTTACAGCAAAGACCAGGGCCGGGCCTAAGCCTGGTAGCACGCCGTGGCACGGCTGCGGCCAGTGATTATCGGCACTTGGCAGGTCAGTCATCCAGTAGGTAGCCCCGAGGGGCTGCTGGGGTGTGAACGGAAAGACGCCGAGCCAAGCGAGGCCCGCCCTCCCCTTCCCTGCACCAAGTCCCGCTCCCTCCGGCAGGGGCACCTTCCGGCCCAACCGGCAAGCGGACCTCGCGGAGAACTAGGGGGAAAACGGAGCGCCGGGCGAGGCAAAAAAGAAAAGTGAACCGGAAAAATTACCGGACACCTGCCGGGAAAAAATTCGGCGGTTCCCCGGGGGCAGCTCCCCGAAATTCGAACGCCGTCAGATGTCGAGATCGAACCCCTTGATCGGGATCTTCTCCACCGGCTTCACGATCTCCTTTGCGACCGGCGGGAGATGGCGCGCGAGGTTCCGCAGCAGGTCGTCGGGTGCTCCCCGCGCCGGCTCGCCGGCACGCGCCAGCCGCTCCAGAGCTTTCCCGAATTTCGTCCCCCGGTCGAATTTCTCCCGCGCGGGCACCGGCCCTGGTTTCTCCCGGGCCGGATCGCCCGCCGGGGTCGCGGCGTCGCGAACCACCTCCGGCAGCGGAGTCCCTTTCCCGCCAGGGCCTGGGGGGGCGGGAGATGGGTCGCCCGCTTGGGCGCCCGCTCCCGAAACCGCGAGCCGACCTTGCCGCGGAGGCCTCGGGTCCGGCGCTTTCTGCCCGGCCGGCTGCAGCTGCGCTACGGGAACCGTGGTCAGCCTCCTCTGCGTCCCGGGCAGGCAGTCGAGAGAGGAACTCTTCACCTCCACCCGCCCCACTTCCCGGGCCAGGTCGTCAAAGGAATTGGTGCAGACGGTGGCGCCGTACTGCGCACGGGTGACGGCGACGTTGAGGGCGTTGTAGCTTGCCCGTCCGTAGCTCTTTTCCGCCGCGCCCCGTTCCCCCCCGCCGGGCCGCACCGGAGCGAACAGGATGGCGTGCTCGACCGTGGCCCCCTGGCTCTTGTGCAGGGTGACCGCATAGGCGTGATCGACATGCCGGTAGCGCTCCAGATCCAGGGTGATTTCCCGGGAGCCGAATCGCGCCACCGGATTCCCGGACGCGTCGAAGGAGCGCACCACCCCGAGGGAGCCGTTGCGCACTCCGAGGTCGCGGTCGTTCTTGAGCGTGACGATCCGGTCCCCGGCCGCGAAATTTCTTTCCTCCTCCCGGTACACGGTGGTCCTCCCGGCCATCTCGGCCGCCGGCAGTTTCTTGGTCACCGTCCTTGAGACCTCCTCGCCGTTTGCGTCCCTCGCCCTGAACGAGTAGCTGACCGCCACCCGGTTCCTTTCCAGGTCGATGCCGGTAACGGTTCCCACCGTGTTGAGTCGCGCACCCCAGCGCTGCATCTTCCCGTCCTCGCCGCGGTAGCCGGAGAAGACGATCTCCTCTCCCTCGCGGTAGCCGTCCGCCGTGACTCCGACCGGTGCCGGCGCCAGCACCCGGAAAGTTTTGCCCTCCCCGATTTCGCCCGCCTCGATGCGCGCCTCCCGGATGGCCCGGTTCAGTAAGCTTCGGTCCGCGTTGGTGGAGGTGACGAGGAGCACCGACTGCCCCTCCCCCGCGGCCGCCCTCTCGATGTCGTGCGAGGGCCTGGCGCTCTGGCTCCGGTATTCCCCGACCGCCGCGTGCACCAGTTCTTCGTGCCGATCCTTCTCGATCACCCTGCCGCTTTCCCTCAAGGTATTTAGCGCCTCCCTGGCGTTTTCGCCGGGCAGGCGGTCATCGCGGTTCAGTCCCTGCGCTATCGCCAGGAACTCCGGCTCCCGCTGCCGTCTGATCTCGTCGAGGCGGGCGACATCGGCCCAACCCTCCCGTCCCAGTTCCAGCAGCTGACTGAAGAGGTCGCCCGCCTGGATCGCCTGCATCTGCCGGGTGTCGCCGATCAACTGCAGCTTCACCTGCACCCCCTCCCTCTGCAGCTCCTGCACCGTCTTGAGGAGGAGCCCCGCCTGCCTGGCACCCAGCATCCCCGCCTCGTCCACCTTCAGGACCACCTGGACCCCCTCGGAGATGAGAACCTCCTCACCCCCTACCACCAGCCTTGGGGGAACGCCGAACTCCCGCTGCAGGGCAACCTCGCCCCTTGCCCGGGCATTCAGGAAGGCGTCCACGGTAAATCCGGGCCTGCCGCTCGCCCTTTCCATCTCCTGGGCCGCCTGCCCGGTGTAGGCGACGTTGATGGTGAAGTGCTCCCTCCCCCGGGGCCTCAGTACCTCCTTATTGAAGCGCTCGACGATCCGGGAGGCGAGCGTCTTTCCCGTCCCCGCCTTCCCCTCGACGATGGCGACCGGGCGGCTCCCGGCCAGCTCGTTGAAAACCTGCGCTTCTTGTCCGGCCGTGAGCCGGACGTCGTCCACTTGCTCCGCCCCTTGCAAAAAGGCCCCGACCTCCTCGCGGGTGGTGACGCTCCTGAACCGGGCGAGCCCCTTGACCGTTGCCAGGTTGCCGGCCTCAACCCTTTGCATTTCCGCCGTGGTGTAGTACTCGCGCCCCTTGGCCTCTCCCAGCCGCAGCATCCCCTCGGTCCCGCCATCCAGGGCGGCATTAAGCTCCGCGATGCCGTGCCTGCCGCCGGAGATCAGGACCGCCTGGTCCAGAAGCCCCGCCCGCTCCAGCACCGCCTCGCGCTCGACGAGCCTTGCCGCCGCGAGCCCGACCACCTCGGGCGCCGAGTACTCCGGGGGGGCCCGGTCCCTGCCCGGTTCCAGCTGGCGGGCATGCTCCAGCTTCAGCTTCACCTCCCTAGAAGAGGTACCGCAGCACCGGAACCCCCGCTCGAAGGCCTCGACCACGTCGCTCCTTGCGACCTCCCGCTTCGGGTCCCGGGTCTCCAGGGCCGCCATCTCGTAGAGCCTGGCGTGGGGCACCCCGGCGAATTTACCCTCCTCCTGCCAGAGCCGCACCTGCTGCTCGATCGCCTCGCGCCGGGAGCTGAAGTGTTCGATGAGCCGCGGATCCACCCCCTCCAGCTCGAAGAACATCTGGGAGCGGTCGGTGAAGACGATCCGGTAACCGCGGCGTTCAAGTTCCCGGGCCAGCTCCTGCCGGTACAAGCGCCCCAGGGATTTCTGGTCCTGGAAGACGGTCCGGTTCCAGTTCCCCCTCCAGCCCCCCTCCTTCGTGCGCACCGCGTTCAACATGAAGACGTGCGAGTGGAGCTGGGGGTCGAGGTTCCTTGAGGTGGCGTGGTCGAAGACGGCGGCGACCAGCTCCCCCCTTTGAATCCCACCGTGCGCCCGGTAAAAGGTGTAGCGCTCCTCCTTGTGCCGCAGCACCGCAGTCACCGCAGCGTCGTGCGCCTCCTTGACCCCAATGTCCCCCGCCGCGTAGAGCACGGAGACCGACTTGGGGGCGGAGTAGGTGCAGTCGTTGCCGGCCCGGTGCACCTCGACCAGCTTGCCGGTCTTCCTGTCGCGGACCAGCCTCGGCGTGACGATCCGCTCACCGGAAACAGGATGCCTCCCGGCGCACAGGCCCCGGAACTCCACCTCCTTGACCTGTCCGGAGAGTTCGAGCGACTGCGCCCCCTTGCCGAACCATCGTGAGTGCTCCCCCTGGTCGGCCCCCTTCAGGTAGTAGTCCTCCTGCGAGAAGTAGCTCCCAGCCTGACCGGCACTCATTCCTGGTGAGATAGACATCATGGTCCGGTACCCGGTGCCCCACAGCCTGCTCCACAAGTTCAAAACAGAGCGGCCGCTTCCCCACACGTGACCGCAACAACTTCCGGTTGCACCCCTAAATAATTGGTAAATACTAACACATCACGAGAATCAGCCAAGGGTATGGGAATAAGACGAAACCGAGAAACACTTTGCCTCCCCCTTCTGCAAACTCCAAAGCGGGCGCCCCGTCGGCATAGCTGCAGCACCGGATTTCTTTATAATTAACTTGATCAATAGTTGTCTTTAATTTAAATTGCCTTGTGCGCGGTTTCCACCAGCAGGTTGGCAACTCCGAGGTTCTCATATACGTATGCCCTTTTGATAGTCAGTTTTGCTTTGCCGTTTAAGCCTTCGATGGCACACAAATAGACCTCGTGGAAACTTTGTCTATGGGATAGGGTCTTGCTTCTTGCGTAGTAGCTGCTGCCACAGCATTGGCTGTGCCAAACGGGCTAAGTGCCATTGGTGTTGCTCTTGGAATAATGAGTCTCAGCTAGAACCATAAGAACACAAGCGAAAATGGGGCTTAGGGGGAATATGCGTAATTATTTAGCTGAAGGAAAGAAAAAAAGCACTCTAGATCCATATCGTGTTTCCGATGAAGATGCTTATCTGGTGAATGAGCGCTATGACAATTTCAAGCTTGATAAAAAAATATTAAAAAATTCAGTGTTAGTAAATGTTTCCTTAAAGGAAGCTGAAATATCAAATTGTGATTTTTCATATTCTACTTTCATTAATTGTTATTTTCGTGGAGCTAAATTCAGAGGATGTAACTTTACTGGATGCAAGTTTATAGAGTGCAATTTCAGAAGTGCGACCTTGCTTGACTGTAAAATAATTTATACTAAGTGGAAGGAAACTTATATAAAGCGTGAAATAGTGTTAGCGAATATACCGTCTGCTCCAAATTTAGCGCAAGATCTGTTGATAAGTTTAAGAATGAACGCTTCATCAATCGGAGAATACGAAGATTCTAAATATTTTCTATATCAATCTGAGAAGCTTTCAAGACTACATCTCTGGTATATAGCTACAAAATATTCCAGTTATTATGATAAATACAACGGCTGGCAAAGGATTAGTTCTTTACTGAGTCTCATCAGAAGTTACATCGAAAAATATTTATGGGGTTATGGTGAGCGACCTGCAACTTTGTGTTTTTCTGGAGGAATGATCGTACTCGGGTTTTCATTTATTTTTCTGGTCATAGAGCCAAAACATTTTGGGCTTGGAAATGCCACGCCCAATTTATTTGATTCATTATTTGAAGCAGGCAAAGTGAGTGTCCTCACCTTTTCAGGGAATATCCCTAGCAATTTGCCGCCAGAGGTATATATCAAAATTGGGACTTTATTGACCTTAGAATCATTATTAGGAATTGTCTTTATCGCCTTTCTCGCAGCATCTCTTCATAGAAAGATCTCTACGAGAAGGGACTAATAATGTATAGCGACTTGAAAGCAGACCACGTCTGGCTTATAGGTTCTGGTGCTAGGGGCGATGGTGACCCAGGTAGTGATATAGATATTTTATTAATCTCAGACAATGATTCCACCTCTGAGCTAAAGCACAAACTTGAAGATATATACCGACCAAAAACTAATTTTGATATTTGTTTCTACACTCCTCCCGGAATAGAAGCTGTTATCAAAGGTGGATCGCTTTTTGGGTGGCATGTCAAAAAAGAGGGTATTGCTCTTTACGATAAAAATAATTGGCTTCGTCTTTGTTTGAATAAAATTCCGCCATATAATAATCATTTAAATGATCTGAATCTTTTACTAAAGTTGTCACAAGATATTTTTGATTCATTATACGAGTCGAGTTTATCGTTAGAATATGATGCAGGTGTTATAAGTACAAGTATTAGAAACACTTGTATTGTCATGACGGATTTCTTTGGCTCAACCGATTTTTCACCAAAATCCTATTTAAGATTAAATATAATTGCCCCTACCGAACTGAACATTCCACTCACCGATTTCGAATACAACTTATTGCTTGGGTACCGACGAGAGAGTGAAAGAGGAATCACTTTTAATGCGCCTAATGCGCCTATTGACCAATCTTCTTTATTTGACATTGCTGAAAGAGTCATTTCTTGGCAAATTAATTGTATAGAATTTATGTCCGAAAGGAGTAAGTCATGACAAATCACCCATTTTTAAAAAGAATACGGCTCGAACGGGAAGTAATTAAAACCATAAATATAAAGATTGAGTTATTTGGAGCCAAGTTGAATGGTTTAAGCGAAACAACCATTAATAATTGGTGCAATAGTGCATGTGAGATTTGCCATAAAAATCAGCACCTCATAGAACAAGTAAAGACGAATCTTGTGCTCATTGGCAAATTGCTCAAAGCAGATAGTGGATGCTCCCACAGGGGTGCTATGATAGCAACACTACCTTCGATAAATTTAGCAACCAGTGAAATTGATAACCTCAAAATTATACTTTCAAAAGCACTAGCATCCCAACGTTTAGCCTAATAATATAAGCTAGTTATCAACTTGATCTTGTTCGTCTTTTTAGTGCAGAGGAGGACACCCCTGAAATCCTGTGCAACCTAGACCTTCTCGTGTTGGCTTGGAGGGACGAGCGGAGAGGACTTGGGCTCTTTTGTGAGAGCAGGCGCATAACGGACCAAAATGATAGCCTCTTCAAAAGTTACGCAGGATTTCAGGGGCCCCCTCGCCGCCAAATAAATAGCAGGAGTTTCCCCGTCGTTGACGAAGAACTACTTCAATATTATTAGGAGAAATTGTAATGAAGAAAAAAATAACAAGTGAGAAGGCTGCAAGTGATGCTTCAAAAACTTTAAGAAACGACTCAACAAGTTCAAAATCCAAAACGGCTGCAGCAAGTGCTCTCTCTCAAGCAAAGGCTCCCCAAAAAGTAACTTCTGCCAAAGCAGCAACCGCTGCATCCAAAGTTCTTGCAGATGGACGTACTAGTAAGGATTCAAAATCCGCCGCGGGTAGTGCTTTGTCTCAAAAACCTAGCGCACGTTCAGCTAAGAGTAAGGGCACAGGAGCTAGAGGTCCTAAGAAATGAAACTGAGCGATTATAGAGAAACTTATTACGAATTCTCTGGCAAAGCTAGCGAAGTTGCAAGAAAACTTGCATTCGCAGGCATTGCTCTTGTATGGATTTTCAAAACATCGGATGCCCCCACACCCAAAATCCCGAAAGAACTTATCCTCCCCACGGGCCTTCTTGTGCTCACTCTTGTATTTGATTTATTTCAATACATTGCAGCAACCGCTATATGGGGGGTCTTTCAGTGGTATGAAGAGAGAAAACTAAGCGACATAAACGATGACCCGGAACTTTCCACTCCTCCTTGCCTTAAATGGCCGCAAAATACTTTTTTTGGTTTAAAACTAATATCAATATCAATGGCATATGTGCTGTTATCAATTTTTGTTTGGCGTGTTTGGCTCCAATAAGAAACAAAGTACTTATGAAGTCTGTACTAATTCCATATAAAATATCAATTAGTACTGATGACTTGCATAGGACAATCGAGTGGGGCTGGGGAGACGTTGGTAAGTTGTGTAAGTTTTTGAACGTCAGTGGGAGATTTCCAACAAAGCGCACCAGCGTGTAAAACGCTGTGCACTCAGCAATTACCGAAAGGCAAAATCCTCACCGCGAACCAATGCTTCATTGCCACAAAAGGCACAAAATGCCTAAGCAAACTAGGAGTGAGCAATGAGATTTGATATATCTGCTATATTGTTGACCGAGCAGTTTAACAATTATGAAACAGAAGAAGTTGTATCAGATGCTTCTGTGAAACCTGTCATAAATAATTTATCCAAGATAAATATTTTTATTGGGACAAATAATAGTGGTAAGAGTAAATTTTTACGGGGTATTGCAGCTCAACAAAACTACGTATATAAGTCTAATGTGGATCATGAAGAAATTAAATCATTTAAAGATGAATCCGCAGCTAAACTGAGAGAAGTAATTGACTACTTTAAAGACAGAAATTATGCATCGCTGGAAATTGAGCACTTACTGCCACTTGCTGATACTGCATTTCAGAAAGAAGGCGATAGTATAATAAAAGTGCTTGAGTCTTTTTATGGTTGTGTAATGGCTAACTCTCCGTTTGGTTTTGTTCGTGGTAGTACAAGATATAGCAGGGAAATGGACATAAGAGACAGGGTGACAGCTTCATTTGAAGATTTGATTGAAAGATATTCCGTTTTGACGGATAAGATTGCAGGTAGTAATAAGCTGAAGTTTAAGAAATTATATATCCCAACCTTAAGGGGGTTGCGCTGTCTAACTAATGGAAGTGATTGCTACTTTGATAGGACTAAGGCTGATTATTTTTCAGAAGGATTTTCCCCAGAAATTTTCACAGGACTCGCCTTTTACACTCAGCTTAAGGACCTGTTGCTAGGTGACCTAAATGATAGACAAACTGTCATTGAATTTCAAGATTTTCTGAGTGTTAATTTCTTTAACGGTCAGCCTGTGGCATTGATTCCGCGAAAAGGTGAAAATGTAATATATGTTAAGATTGGAAATGAGAACGAGTATCCAATTTATAATCTTGGAGATGGCATTCAGTCAATTATTTGTATCACCTTTCCATTATTCGTTAATAAGAATGAGCATCTGGTGGCCTTTATTGAAGAGCCAGAGCTATACATGCATCCTGGACTACAACGGGTTCTGATAAATACTTTTCTGAAATTTGAAAATCATCAATATTTCTTAACTACACATTCAAACCACTTTTTGGATTTAACCCTCGAATATTCAAGTATTTCTGTATACACTTTTCAAAAAGAACTAGATAGCCAAGATGCTTCTACTGCATCTGCTAAATTTAAAATAAATAATGTTAGCAATGACGATATGCATACCCTTGAACTATTGGGCGTGAAGAATTCCTCTGTTTTTCTGAGCAATTGTACAATATGGGTTGAAGGTATAACGGATCGAAAATATCTTCAATATTGTTTGAATCTGTATCATAAAAAAGAAAATCTTGATTCGGTCTATAAACTGGATACTCATTACTCCTTTGTTGAATATTCAGGTGGCAACATAGTTCATTGGTCCTTTCTTGATAAGTGTGACGGAATCAATGTTGAACGACTTTGTGGTAAGCTTTTCCTAATATCTGACAGGGATAAAAGAGGTACATATAAAGATGCACGTCATGATCAACTGAAAAATGCTTTAGGCGATAGGTATTACGTCTTGTCGGTACGTGAAATGGAGAACACTTTAACTCCTAAAGTGATTACTAAGGTTGTTAAGAAATATGAGAAAGACCATAACCTGACCTTGCCACATTTTGAACAGAAAGATTACAAAAACGTACTACTAGGCAAGTACATTGAGGATGTGTTGCTAAAGGGCCAGAAGGGGCGGCTAGGCAAATATGCTGATAAAAGTGGGACGCTGACACAAAAATATCGCTTCTGGGAAGATGCAATTTCTGAAATTCAGTCTTATGATGATCTTTCACCCGAGGTCAAAAGGCTTGTCACGCGCATCTCCTCTTTTATTGAAAGCAACAATAATGGTGTTGGTCGGGGGGGGGCGTTCCTGGACAAGTGACAGAACGGTGGGGCCATGCGGACGAAATTACACTGGGAACGGCCAGAGTTGCAGGAGTGGATCTGAGGAAGTGGAGTTGAAGGAAGCGGATGAAAGTAGATCGGCGCGTGTCAAGCTAGTTGTTGCCTGCCTTATGGGCTGAGATCGAGCCAAAACCAGTTAAACAAAACAGATGGCCCAACCATTCCAGTTGATCTTCGCATGCGCAATCAATTGCTGGAGGTGATAGAGAATGAATCTGTTTGACCTGTCTCCAAAGGAATTGACCAATTCTGCAGTTTGGATGTGGCTGTTGTCGGGTAACCGATCACAGGGTCTTTGAAATTATAGGTAATTCGTATAGTAATTATGGCATGTTACAGCATATTTCAGTATAATAAAATCAGATGTAAAGACATTCAATTTGATCTTATTGTCTGAGGCGAC